>Ga0074199_1001213_pt1 | contig 25095 bp, 16 predicted proteins | sample EPASupsiteSAE347_FD_64528 | JGI IMG/M metagenome (GOLD analysis project Ga0074199, IMG submission 64528) | Bioremediated contaminated groundwater from EPA Superfund site, New Mexico - Sample SAE3-47 | ecosystem: Environmental > Aquatic > Deep subsurface > Groundwater > Contaminated ... | reverse complement strand
CTTCGGGGGTGGCGGCGGTTTTCCTGGAGCCCTGGGTCGGGGCCAAGGCGGGATACCGGAATGGCCGGGAGCCGGCGGAGCCGGGGGGGGGGGCGGCCCCGGCCGATCCGGCCGATCCGGCGAAATAGGCCATGTCGGACGCAGAGTAGCGCACTTCGACCAGGCAGAGCCCGTGGGGGCCGAGGGCGCCCGGCATGGGCGCGCGTTCGGCCCTGGAAAGGAGCGCGTCGAGTTTGCCTTCGCCGATTTTGCCTTCGCCCACCGCGAGAAGCAGGGCAGCCATCATCCTCACCTGGTTGTGCAGAAATCCGGGCCCCTCGAAGTAGAGGTCGATGAAACGGCCCATGGGCGCGGGCGATTCTTCGATACGCACGGCATCGAGCCTGCGCACTTTGTCTTCGCGTTCCTTCTCGTTTGAAAGGAATCCGAAATCGTGTTCACCCAAAAGGCGCGAACCCGCTCTCTGCATGGTTTCGAGATTCGGAAACGCGCCGATATGGTGGCTGAAGCGTTTCGAAACGGGGTCGGGCCCGGGACCGGAGTGCAGGCGATAGCGATAGACTTTGCCCTTCGCCCTGAATCGCGCATGGAAGCGCGGATCCACTTCGCGGCAGGAACGGCACGTGATATCAGGCGGAAAGGCCGCATTGAGCTTTTCCATGATAGCTTCCGGGCGGAGTTCGGTACGCGAATGAAAGCTGGCCGCCTGGCCTTCCGCGTGGACGCCCCGATCGGTCCTGCCCGCTCCGGTCACTTCGATCGTTTCGCCGAGGATAGCCGACAGAGTGGTTTCAACCATGCCCTGGATGCTGCGCGCATCGCCGGGAAGGCGCTGCCAGCCTTCGAAATCCGTGCCGTCATAGGCAAGGACGAGGAGGAAATTGTGCCGGCTCAAAGGTTCAGGCCTGAAGCGAGACCGCGGAGCTGCTTCATCTCGGCCTGGGTTTTCCTGATAAACGAATTATCCTCGGGCTTTCCCATTACCGCGAGGAGCTCCGCTTCGGAGCGGAAGGTCGCTTTACGGAACTTGTTGTTCCAATCCTTCGCCCTGGATTCGTAGACCGAACGCTCCACTTTTTCGGTGAGTGCGGAAAAATCGCGAAGCGCCATAGCCCAGCCCTTGTCGTCCGGGCCGCAGCCATGCCCTTCCGCGCAGTCAGGATAGAGGGCGCCAAGGACCGACCAGGCGTGCCGTATTTTGTCGAGGGCATATGCGGCAGAGAGTCTGTGGTATTCGGCATGCATTTCGTACCAGGTCGGGACGGCCCCGGAAGCGGTTTTTTCGAGCAACTCGTCCAGACGCGGGATCGCGACGAGCATTCCTCCGAGATTTTCCCAGGAATCGAGAGTGCAGGAGTCCGCGGCAGATTCCAGAACCTTCGCCAGCGCATCCCTGTCGGGTTTCGGGGCGAGCGGGGCGGCGAAACGGATTACGGTTTCGCCTGCATACCAGAGCAGCATTTCGCGGTACGCATGCCATGCGCGGACCGGTTTGATGACGACAGCCGGTCTGTCGGCGTTCTCTACGCCGGGCGCCAGAACTTCGAGATCCGGCCTTTCCGTGTCTGCGCGGAGATAGGCAAGTCCGGCCTCGCGGCCATCGCCGAGCGCCGTGCCCGTCCATTCTTCGAGCAGGTTCATGGCGTGGGCGATTTCCGTAGCCGTGTCGGGAGCGAAGGGGGAGTATTCGAATGCGATGGATTTGTCCCTGCGCCCGTCCCGGGACTTGAATTTGGATTCGTTGCGCATAAGGGCATACAGATTGTGCGTCCACCAGTAGGCGGGGACGAGTACCAGTCTGTCTCTGGTCCTGTCGTCGTCGACAAGGCAGAAGGGCAGGGGAATATCCAGTTCGAAGCGGTAATCGCCCTTGGCGAGCAGGCAGAATGAAGCGAAGCGCGAAGAATGTTTGACCGAGGTCGAAAGCCCCGGCCAGAATCCGCGTCCGGCTTCGATTTCGCCGTCGGGCGCCCGGGAATTGTGGTTGGAACCGATAGTGGCCCCGGCCGCCATGTTGGATTGGCCTTTTACGAGGCTGGCGATGAGAAAACTCGTATTGTGGTGCTGTTCGTGCGCGGGGAAGATGAGGTTGTTGAGTATTTCGCAGCAGGAGACCGTGGAGTTTTCACCCAGTACCGAGTGGATCAGCCTGGCGCCGTATTTTAGAGCGGAATTGTCGCCCATGACGAAACGTACGGCCTTGCAGCCATAGAAGATGCGACACCCATAACCGATCACGCCGTTCACCAGTTCGACGCCCTCGCCTATCTGGGTCCTGGCATCGTCCGACGAATTGATCATGAGGTTCTTGAGCTTGTTCGAACCCTTGATATAGGCCGATTCGCCTATGGCGACATCCTTGATGACCCGGTTCGATTTGAGCACCGAAGCCTTGCCGATACTGCCGTAGCGGCCGCGTCGCCGGTCGAACATGGATTCCGTCATATTCCGGAACGCCGCCATGAGGCGAGCGTTTCCCCTGTTGCGGGCCCATAGATAGGCGTCCGCACAAGTAATTCCATCAAAAGGAAGTACCGATCTCCCTCCCGTTTCGTTCATCAAGTCGAGGGTTATGCGGACATCTTCTCCCTCGCCTTCGATCAGAATGCCGGAACCGAACTTGGAATGGTTCGATACGTGGATTTCGTCGTTGTCCAGAAGGATGCACGAATCGCCTATGATGTAGTGCGCCAGATAGGCGCAATCGTTTATGACGCAGTTGTCGCCGATATCGCAGGCGACGATCTGCGAATCGGCTATGCCCGTGAAGACTTGCAGATCGTGGTGCTCGAGGGACCGCCGTTCGAGTTTTCCCACTCTGATGAGCCCCGCGAAGCTGTTGTTCCTGACGAGTTCGGGAGTAAAAGGGTCGCTCACCAGGAATTGGGTCCAATCTCCGCAGCTGTTGTGGTTGCGTACGAGAGTCTCCAGTTCGAAGGTCTTGAGCTTGCGATAGGACTCAAGGGCCTTGCCGGTGGCGCGCAACTGTTCGTTTCTGATCCGGTACTCGTCCTCGCCCGGCTGCAGGAATTCCTGCGGCACGAATCCGAAGCCGACATGTTCACCGGAACCGATCTTTATATCGTTCATCATCGCTTGAGTATATTTCCGCCGTCTCCCGGCTACAAGGCGAAACGACGCTCCCGGCCGACCTCTTGACCAAAAGCCGCGATTTTGGCCATCGTACCGCATGGACTTGCCAGAATCCGTTCTTGCGGACGGTTTGCTTTCCGATCAGGAACGCGAGACTTTCATTCTCTTCGGCGCTCTCGTCGAAGCCGAGGGAAAGGAACGCGAAGTCCTGGCTGTCCGTATCGCCGATATCCTGGGCAATCCGGGAGAATTCGCGCCCTATCTCCAGGGCGAGGAAGAAGAAAGAACTATCCGGTCTTTCCATCTTTTGCGCGTGTTCCGTGAAAATGTCGAACTGCTCATCCAGAAAACCTGGGTCGACAAGTCGGAAGAAAAACCCAAGGAACGTCTGCTCGAGGATCTTGAGCGCTTTATCGCCGAATATCGCGAGAGCGCCATTATGCCGGCCTTCCGCCGATTCGTAGGCATCGCCCGATCGGTTCCCGCCCTGCTTTTCGGCTCGATCGGCCGATCGCCCGATTTTCTCGAATACGCATTCCGGATCGATCCGAAATTCGGCCTTTTCTTCTGGTTCGTTGGCGAGCTGGAAGAGCAGACCCACAGCCCTCAAGTCGACGGGGAATGCAACGGGCTGTATCGCCTTGAGACGCTGCTGGGCGCTTACATCCTTTCGAGCTTCTGAGCCTTTCCGGGTTTCCGGCACCTTCCGCAGCATACCGTTCTTATCCACTCATCTTTTATCCACTCATCGTGAGGAACACGGCGATTTTGCCGGGATTCTCCCTGCCGCCCAGAATTTGCATGCCGGTTTCGATGCCACAGGAATAATGCGCACCGGAACGACGCAGCTCCAGACTGGCCCAGGTTTCGCAGGGCATGCCACTTACGCCGGTTTTGCGAACCATGCTCGGGCCGGGGAACTCCATGTGCAGTGACCCCGCAAATGCGATTGACGGCGTCGCGGCGTAGAGCAGGGAAACTTCCAGGAGCGCTCCGAAATCCTGCATGTCCGGTATCCGTGCCGAGCAGGCAAGCGAGCAGCTCCACGCGAATGGGTCTTCGATTCCGAAACCTCGCAGATTCGTGCCGACGCGCCATCCTGTTTCCTCATTCCCTGCCTCCACGCTGCTTCGCCATGCGAACGGCGGAGAAACCAGGTCGAGTCCGACAGCAGGCCCCGGAGGACGTCCGGCAAACGGCCTCCATTCGAGTCCGATGCCGAATGCCGTCGCCCCACCGCTCCACCAGGCTGTATCGGTATCGACCATTGCGTGTACGGAACCGTACGCCGAAGGGTCGAATTCGGCATCGAGCCGAAAATGTGGCCAGTTTGAAACCTCCATTTCACACGGCGTTCCATCGATCGAACGGTCGCCCCCGATCCTGCCTTCTTCCGAAAGGAATTTCAGCTCGAATTGCCATGCGGCCCTGCGATTTTGCCCGGGAGCCTCTGCCTTTCCGGACACTGCGGACGCATCCGGATTGTCCGCGTCGCCCGTAGCCAGTGAGATTCCCGAAACCTCCGCCGCGAGCATATCCCTGCGCGACATGATTCCGGCCGCTGCCTGGAATGTGGAAATGGAAGTGTCCGGTTCCATTGCAAGGAGGGCGCCCGACCAGCGCAGTTCCAGAAGACTTCGTTCCAGTGCGAGGAGGCCTTCCGCCGGATCGGCGACGACCACTGCTTCCCCGTCCGCAGCCAGTGCGAGCACGAAATGCGCCCGGGGTTCCTCCAGATGGAGCGCTACAGGGCCGTATCGGGCGATCGCCTTGCGAAGGCCTTCGTAGTCGGTGCGGAATGCGGCGCTGCGTATTCCCTGTACGGCGAGCGCATCGAGCATGTCGGCCAGGCTTATTCCGCCATCGGCCGCCGTGCCGAGTCCGGGGTCCGATGCGAGCAGCGCCGTTTCGTCCGGACCTCCTCCTTTCCTGAGCGAAAGCATTCCCGTGAGTACGGCTACACCGCAGGAGTCGGGCTTGGTCTGTTTCGGGACGATCGAAAAGCTCAGGCTTTGCGCATCTTTCGGCATAAAGGCGATCCTGCCGGCATCCGTATCCGCCGTGGCGGGAAAGGGAAAAAAGGCGAAAAGAAAAAAAATGAAAGAAAAAAGCGCGGGGATGAAGAATGCGATGCGAATACCCCTGTCCGAGCGTCGTTCCGCCGTGATCCCCTCCTCCGGGCTTATTACGTACCCGGAAGATACAACGCACACAGAAAAGCCCCGCGATTGAAAATCGCGGGGCCAAAGATTGCGGAATTTGTTCGAATGTCCCGTCGGGAGGGGCTCGACGGCTTAAGGCGTCAGCGCTTTGGCTGAAAGTGCGAAAATTCCATGCTGAAGGAAGCTCTGCCCTGACTGACCGATCGCAGCGAGGTCGTGAAGCCGAACATGGTCGCCAGCGGCGCTTCCGAATGCACGATTTCACTCGAAGGCTTCGAATCCGAACCGATGATGATGCCGCCGCGCTGCGATACGAGGCTCATCACCTCGCCGACGAATTCCTTCGGAGTCAGAATGTCGACCTTCATGACTGGTTCGAGCATGACGGGGGCCGCGGCACGGCACGCCGAGTCGTAAGCCATATTGGCGCAGGCTTCGAAAGCAAAGGGGGTGGACGTAAGTTCATCCCAGGCGATATCGACCAGGCTGACGCCGATATCCACCGCCGGATAGCCGAACTGGATGCCCGAACCGAAGGCCGCAGTGATTCCGCGCTCGATCGCGTCGAAGATTTCCTCCGGCACATAAGGTGCGCGTACCGCTTTTTTGTAGACATTGCCGGTGCCGCGGGGCAGGGGAGTGACTTCCAGGGTCAGTTTGGCCGTAATTTCCTTGCCGGCCACGGATTTTCGGAACTCTTCGGTGTGACGCACTTCCCTGGTGATGGATTCGCGGTAGGTCACTTGAGGATTGCCGACGCGGGCCTGGACCTTGAAGTCGCGTATGACTCGCGTCACCAGAACGTCCAGGTGCAGTTCGCCCATGCCGGAAATGACGAGCTGGCCGGTTTCTTCGTTGTCTCTCGTCGTGAAGGTGGGGTCTTCCATCGACAGGATATCGAGCGTTTCCTTGAGTTTTTCGCGGTCGGACAGGGTTTTGGGCTCGATGGCGACCGAAATTACGGGTTCGGGAAAGTGCATCCGTTCCAGGAGGACCGGCCAGCCTTCGGTTCCTATCGTATCGCCCGTCTGGGCGGATTTCATGCCGACGATTACCGCAATATCGCCCGCCTCGCACTGGTCGAGGGGTTCGCTTTTGTTCGAGTGCATGCGCAGGAGCCTGGTGATGCGTTCGCGCTTTTTCTTCGACAGGTTATAGACGACGCTCGCATTGCGGATCGAGCCCGAATACATGCGCACATAGCATAGGGGGCCGGCTTCCCGATCGTACTGAACCTTGAACACGAGCCCGAGCGGATAGCCTGAAGCCTTGCAGGGAACTTCCACTTCTTCTTCCTTCTTTACGTGGAAGGCTTTTACGGGTTCGACCTCATCGGGGGCGGGCAGATAGTCCACAATCGCATCGATGAGCGGCTGGACTCCAATATTGCGGCGCGACGCTCCGCATACGACAGGCACCAGGTGGTGGGCGATGCAAGCCTTCCGGAGTTCGCTGCGTATCAGGGCGGAAGGAATTTCCGCGCCTTCGAGATAGAGGTCGGTGATCGCTTCCGAATGCGCCGACAGTGCGTCGATGAGTGCTTCGCGGCGCGCGGCGGCGTCGGCGGCGAGAGCGGGAGCGACGGGAGAGCGGATCATTTCGTGGCCGTCCCCGTCCCAGCGGATTTCTTCCATGGCCAGGAGGTCGATGACGCCTTCGAATCCCGCCGCGCTGCCGATCGGATAGTTGACGGGAATGGGATTGGCGGCGAGTTTTGCGCGCATGTCTGCAAGGACGGCGTCGAAATCGGCGCCCATTCTATCCATTTTGTTGATGTAGGCGATGCGGGGAACCCGGTAGCGGTCGGCCTGGTGCCAGACGGTTTCGGACTGGGGCTCGACACCGCCGACCGCGCAGAATACGGCCACCGCTCCGTCGAGGACACGCAAGGACCGTTCCACTTCGGCGGTGAAATCGACGTGACCCGGCGTGTCGATGATGTTTATCTGATGATTGCGCCAATAGGTCGTCGTAGCGGCACTCTGGATGGTGATGCCCCTTTCCTGTTCCTGGTCCATCCAGTCCATGATGGCTTCGCCGTCGTCGACCTCTCCTATCTTATAGGTTTTTCCCGAGTAATAGAGAATACGCTCGGTCGTTGTAGTCTTGCCGGCGTCGATATGCGCCATTATGCCGATGTTGCGCGTTGTCCGCATGTCCATGAAAGGCTCCGGGGCGTGGAATGGTAACGTATGACAATATATACGGAAGCGGAGACTGTTTTCAACCTGCTTCTTGCAGACGTATTGCCCCGAAGTGCTTTTTCCTATATATACATGAACGTGAAAACAGTGGAATTGCTCGCTCCGGCCGGAAATCCCGAAGCTCTCGACGCCGCCTTGGGCGAGGGGGCCGATGCCGTATATCTCGGCTTGCGTACTTTCAATGCACGCATGCGTTCGTCCAACTTCGCCTTCAACCAGTTCGAAGCGACGGTGGAAGCCTGCCACGACCGCAAAAAAAAGGTTTATGTAACCGTCAACACGGTTTTCGAACAGTGGGAGGCCGACAGGGTCTGGCAGATGCTGCAGTATCTGGAGCGCGTCGGCCCGGACGGTGTCATTGTCCAGGATCTGGGCATCGTGAAAATGGCCAGGGAGAATTTCCCCAAGCTGGCCCTCCACGCCTCGACACAGATGAACATCGCCTCCGCCCGAGGCTGCAATCTTCTCTCCCGTTATGGATTCAAGCGCGTCGTGCTCGCCCGCGAACTTTCGCTCGACGAAATCCGCGCTGTCAGACAGTCCACCAACATGGAGATCGAAGTTTTCGTGCACGGGGCGCTCTGTGTTTCGGCTTCCGGGCTTTGCCTGTTTTCTTCGTACCTGGGGGGGAAAAGCGCCAATCGCGGCATGTGTACACAGGCCTGCAGACGGATGTACGAATCCGAAACACGCAGCGGTTTTTTCTTTTCGCCCGACGACCTCGAACTGATTTCCTACGTCCCCGATCTGATGGAGATCGGTGTCGATTCCTTCAAGATCGAAGGACGCATGAAATCCGCGGAATATGTCGGCACCGTCGTGTCGGCGTATCGCCACATGATGGACAACTGGCAGACCGACCGCGAGCGTGCCCTCGTAAAAGCCAAAGCCATCCTCCAGGGCGATTTCGCCCGTCGCAAGACAACATTCTTCATCCCGGGTACGACAAATCCCGACTATATCCATCCCGACCAGGCGGGCGGTACCGGCATCCAGCTCGGCAAGATCCGCGACATCCGCGTGGTGAATGACGAGCGTTATGCGCTCATGAACACGTTCGATGGGCTCACCGAAGGCGATTCCCTCCGGATCCACCGCTCGGACGATTCGGGGCGAATCACTGCCAAAGTAAAGGAAATCCTGCCCCAGCCCAACGGCATGCTTGTCCGTTTCGACGGCGACTGGCGCCAGACCGACGAAGTCTATCTCGTGCAGACCAAGTCCCTGTCGCGTCGATACAAGCCGGTCATGCCCAACGGTCTGGATCGGTTCCGGAAGTTCCCTTCCTACGAGACGTCTCCCCGGCCTGAGTTTACTGTTCCTACCCGCAGGGATCTGGAAGTCCTGCCCGATGGGATTTATGTCCTTGTGGGCAAGGTGGCGGATCTTCATGCTTCGCTGGTCCTGAAGCCGCGCAAGGCGATGATCCTGTTCGACAGGCTCAATGCCGAAACGCTGCGCAAGAACGAAACCTCTCTTCCCTACAAAAAGGAAAACCTGATTCTCTGGCTCGATCCCTATTTCCCCGAGGGGGACGCCGTGTGGCTCGAGCCCGAACTCGAATACTGGCTTTCCAAAGGGGTCAGGACGGTCGTGGCCAACAACCCTGCGCATTTCGGGCTCTTGCGCGGCAAGGATGCGGTCGTGATCGCCGGTCCCTGGCTGTATTCCTTCAACAAATGGTCGCTCGCCTTTCTCGTCGAACAGGGCGCGCGCTATATCGTTCCCCCTCTCGAAATATCCAAACAGAGCCTTGGCAAGATGAGTGGCGCCTTGCCGCCCGCGGCTTTCATGCCGATTATTTTTTCCTATCCGCCCCTGTTCAGAATCCGCGGCGATCTGCCTTCAAAATACGACTCGGATCATTTTACCGACCGGGACGGACAGAGTTTCCGGCTTCTCGGCCGCAGGGACTATTCCGTTCTCGTTCCGGACAGGCCTTTTTCCCTTCTCGACCGAGTTCCTTTCCTGAAGAAAGAAGGCATGGGCAAGTTCGTACTCGATCTGTCCTGCGTCGAGTCGACGCGCGGCATGTACCGCGATATCGCCAGGGCTGCGGATGAGGCGAAGGTTTTGCCCGACGCTTCCCGCTTCAACTGGAAGGACGGCTTCTGGAGCGAGGATTCTCGCGGCGCTTCCTCTGTACCGACAGATTGAACGTTTTCTCTTGACGCCGTGCCAAGGTGTGTGTAGGCTTCATGCCGTTCGGCGAAACAGCATTTCGTTTTTCAAACCATCGCCGCCACGGGGTCAGCCATGAGCGAGTCGGCCGGAAAGGCTTTGGACATCCTCTTCTACCTTGCGAGAACGGGAGGCGAAGTGAGCCTGGCCCGTCTTTCGCGCGAAACGGGCATGAACAAAGCCACCGCTTTGAGATACCTGGCGGTTCTCGAGTCGCGGGGTGTCGCCGAACGCAGGCCGGGAGGCTGGTCTCTCGGCCTCGCGCTGTTCGAGCTTGGCAGCCATGTGCCGGTACGGCATATCGTCGTCGAAAGGGTCAGACCGATCCTGGAACGGCTTGCCAGAGAAACGGGCGAGTCGGTCAACCTTGCATGTCTCGCGGGCGAAACAGCTATCTACCTCGAACGCGCGGAAGCCAATCGCAGCCTGCGGATGCGCTCCATTCCCGGCGACAGGCTTCCCCTGTATTGTACCGGTGTCGGCAAAGCCATTCTTTCCCTCCTCCCCGACGACAGGATAAGGGCGCTTCTCGGCCCCGGCCCCCTGCCCAAAGTGAGCGAATCCACTCTCATCGAACCGGAAGATGTGATCCGGGAAGCGAACAGGGCACGGGAAAACGGCTACGGCATTGACCGCGAAGAATTCGAAGTGGGCCTTACCTGCTATGCCATGCCCCTTCGCCTGCCCGGTTCCGATTTCGCCGGAGCGATAAGCGTATCCGGTCCGACGGCGCGTATGCGCGACCCCCAAATAAGGGAACGCTTCCTCAGTCTTCTCAAGGAGGCAGTGCAGGAAGCGCTCCTCGCGTTGGGGAGTTCCGCTGCGGATCAGAAAACGACGGGGGTCGCCGGATCCTGATCTCCGTCCGCCTCCTGAGGTCCTTCCTTTTCGCACTCAGGCTTGGTCGGTTTGAATTCGACGTGCTCCGCCACGATTTTGATCCTGGCTCTCGGTTTGCCCTCGGGATCGGTCCAGCGATCCTGTTTCAGTCTGCCGACAACCCGTACGCCCCGCCCCTTGGTCAGGTTTTGGGAACAGGCCGTGCCGAGCCTTGACCATGCTTCGACATCGAAATATGAGACTTCTTTTTCGTAAGCATCCTGGGCGTTTTTGTAGGAACGGTTCGTGGCCAGCGTGAAATCGCAGACCGAATTGCCCGAAGGCAATGTCTTGGTGTCCGGATCGCGAACCAGGTTGCCTTCCACGAGAATGCTGTTCAGGGAATTCATTGATCCTCCTTATGCGGCCGGCGATCGATACGCCGCGGTCGTTCACTATCGCGGCCGCGAAGATACAACGTCGAGAAAGAGCGCCTGCGATTGAAATTCGGACCGGGAAAATGGAAGTTCCCGATCAGGTTTTGCGCCAAACCTGATTTGCCGGGCCACTTTTGCCGGGCCGTTCATTCGCCGGCCGACAAGCCTGCCAGCTTACGGCTCGCCGGATCGACCGGACTTCCGCCGTGCCGCCGGGGTGACCTCTTGGCGGCGGCTCTGCTACTATGCCCTCATGAGCGATTTCTCCGGATATCTTTCGCCTTTCTCCTGGCGTTACGGCAGCATCCGAATGCGCGAACTCTGGAGCGAAGAAAGCAAACGCCGTACCTGGCGCCGCATCTGGACCGGATTGGCCAGAGTGGAGTCAGGCTATGGTCTCGTAAAACCGGAACAGGTCGAAGAACTCGACCGCAGGCGCGATGATGTCGATATCGGCCGCGCGCATGAGTTCGAGGCCGAATTGCGCCACGATCTCATGGCGGAAGTGAAAACCTTCGCGGAGCAATGCCCCGGAGCCGGTGGAGTGATCCATCTCGGCGCCACATCCATGGATATCGAAGACAATGCGGATGCGATGCGCATGAAAGTCGCATTGGGATACATCCTCGAAAGCCTGAGTGCACTGCTCGGCTCGTTCGCAGGTCGGATCGAGGAATTCGCCGACTTGCCCGTCATGGCCTTCACGCACCTTCAACCCGCCGAACCCACGACTTTGGGCTATCGTTTCGCGGTGTGGGGGCAGGATTTGCTCGCCGACTACCGCAATCTGGCACTTGTTCTGGATTCCGTGAAAGGGAAAGGCTTCAAAGGCGCTGTCGGTACGGCGGCTTCCTACGAAGATCTCCTCGGGGCCGGCAACCTTGAGCGCTTTGAATCGCAAATGGCCGCGGAATTGGGTGTCGAATTTTTCCCTATCGCGACCCAGACCTATCCGCGCGGGCAGGATTACCGCGTTCTTTCGGCTCTCGCCGGATTGGGAGCGTCTCTGCATAAATTCGCCTTTGATCTCAGAGTTCTCCAGTCCCCGCCGATCGGTGAATTGTCCGAGCCCTTCGGATCGAAGCAAGTGGGATCTTCGGCCATGCCTTTCAAGCGTAATCCGATCGACGCCGAGAAAATCGACTCGCTTGCGAGGCAACTGTCGGTTTTGCCGCAGGTTGCGTGGCAGAATGCGGCACTTTCCCTTCTGGAAAGGACATTGGACGATTCGGCCAACCGGAGAAGCATCCTTCCCGAGGCTTTCCTCATCTGCGACGAAATTCTCGGCACCGCCGCGAAGATAATGAAAGGGCTCGTGGTGGACAGGCGGGCGATTTCAAGGACTATGGCGGCATATGGGCCTTTCGCATGCACCGAGCGTGTCATGATGGCGGCCGCGAAAGCCGGGGCCGACCGGCAGGAATGCCATGAAAAACTCAGGGAGCATGCCCTGGCCGCCTGGGCCGAGCTTCGCGGGGGTAAACCCAACACTCTGTCCGGGCGCATCGCCTCGGATCCCTTCTTCTCGTCGCGTTTGAGCGAATCGGCCCTTGTCGAGCTCATGTCGCTCGAAGGATATTCGGGCAACGCTCCTGTCCGGGCAAAAGCCATGGCGGCGGAAATCCGGGGCGCGATCGAAAAAGGAGCCCGGGGCTCTTGACCTTCTTGGTGCGAAAAGATTACCAATACGCATGGGTACTACGACACCAGTCTATAGGTTCACCATAAGGGAATTGCGATCGGGAGGGCCGCGTTCCGCCGTTCCGGCGGCGGATATGCGAGTGCCCGGTCTGGGGAAAGTCCGGTCCGCGCAAATCGCGGAACTGTACTTTGTGCGCGGCATGATTGCGCCCGAGGAGCTTAAGCTCCTCGGGCGCGTTCTTTTTTGCGACCCTGTCTCGCAATCATGGGAGTGCAGGCTCTGCGGTACGGACCCCGGTTCCGGCCGCGACAAAGATCCGGGTTCCGGCGACAGCGCGACGGAAATTCGCATTCTTGAAACCGCTTTCCGTCCGGGCGTCACCGATCCGGTCGCCGTGGAGATCGTCAGAGCCGCCCGCGAACTCGGCGTGACGGGAATGGAAGCCGCGGCCACCGGAACGAGATATGAATTCCTGTGCGACGCAGCGGGCGGGCAACGCCTTAGCGACGCGGAACTCGAGCAGATGGCTTCGAAACTGTACGCCAATCCGGTGATCCAGCGGCATGCGATAGGCGAGATAGAACCTGTGTTTCCGGAAGATGCCGCTCCTTCCGGCATGGTGGAGACGATCCGAATTCGCGGAATGGGAGATGCCGAACTCCTCCAGCTTTCGACCGGGCGCCGCGCCGCTCTCGACCTCTCCGAAATGCGCGCATTGAAAGCGTATTTCGTCTCGGAAAACCGCGATTGCACCGACGTCGAATTCGAAGCGGTCGCACAGACATGGAGCGAGCACTGCGTCCACAAAACCTTCAAGGCATTGATCGAAATCGAGGGCGGCGCGGCGGCTGGCCTGCCCGATAAAGTTGACAACATCCTCAAGACTTACATCAAATCGGTTACCGATGAATTGGACGCCCCTTGGGTGATCTCCGCTTTCACCGACAACGCCGGTATCCTGGAATTCGATGACGAGTACGAAATCTCGTTCAAAGTCGAAACGCACAATCATCCTTCGGCGATCGAGCCATTCGGCGGCGCCAATACGGGCGTAGGTGGAGTGATCAGGGACATTCTCGGTGTTTCCGCCAGGCCAGTCGCGGTGACGGATATTTTGTGTTTCGGGCCCGCGGACGCCGCGCCGGGGTCCATCCCCGAAGGCGTCGCCCATCCGGCAAGAATACGGAACGGCGTCGTTTCAGGCGTACAGGATTACGGCAATAAAATGGGCATTCCGACGGTAAACGGCGGAATCCATTATCACGAAGGGTATTCCGCGAATCCGCTCGTCTATTGCGGCTGCGTCGGTATCGCGCCTCGCGGAAAGCACCGCAACAAACCCGAAGCTGGCGACAGAGTTGTGGCGATCGGCGGCAGGACGGGGCGCGACGGCATTCGTGGCGCGACCTTCTCCTCCATGCCGATGGATCATATGACACAGGAACTCTCTGGCTCGTCGGTGCAGATAGGCGCGCCCATCACTGAAAAAAAGGTGGCCGAAATCATCGTGAGCGCCCGCGACGCGGGGCTCTACACCGCTATTACCGATTGCGGCGCGGGCGGACTTTCTTCGGCGGTCGGTGAAATGGCTTCTGAAATCGGAGCCGATATCGAACTCGATGCGGTCGCGCTGAAATATTCCGGCCTCGCGCCCTGGGAAATCTGGCTTTCCGAAGCGCAGGAACGCATGGTACTGGCCGTTTCGCCGTCGAACATGGAAGCGCTGCGCGAACTGTGCCGGCGCGACGACGTCGAGTTGTTCGACCTCGGGCATTTTACGGGAGCGGGAAGACTCGTCGTGCGCAAGACGGGGGTTCCGGTACTCGATCTTTCATGCTTTTTCCTGCACCACGGCATCCCGCAGCGTCGGCTCAAAGCCGCGGCGCCGGGTTCGTCCTCGCCATTGTCTGCATCATTGCCTGCGCCTGCGCCTGCGCCTGCGCCTGCGCCTGCGCCTGCGCCTGCGCCTGCGCCTGCGCCTGCGCCTGTACCTGGGCCCGCGATACGCGAGGCTCTCGCGGCGGTGCTTTCGCATCATTCGGTTGCCTCAAAAGAATGGGCGATCCGACGCTACGATCACGAGGTCCAGGGAGCGACCAGGATCGGTCCCTTCTGCGGCTCGCTGCAGACCGGGCCTTCCGACGCCGCAGTGCTGAAGCCCCTGGAAACGTCCGGTGAAAGAGCCTTTTCCATTTCCAACGGTTTCAATTGCCGCTATGGCGAGGCAGATGCCTATCGCGCCGCGGTTTCCGCCCTTGACGAGGCCGTGCGCAATTCCGTGGCATCGGGAGCCGATCCCGACAGGATTGCGGTGCTCGATAATTTCTGCTGGGGCGATCCGGCGAAACCCGAGACTATGTGGACCTTGTTGCTGGCGGCTAAAGGCTGTCGCGATGCCGCGCTCGCGCATCGCACTCCATTCGTGTCCGGCAAGGATTCTTTCAATAACGAATACACGGCATCCGACGGAGTCCGCGTATCGGTGCCGCCATCTCTGCTGATTTCCGCCATCGGTATCGTGCCGACCATGGCCTGCGCGACCACGGTCGATTTGAAAACGCCCGGGGATATTCTGTATCTGGTCGGATCGTTCGATCCTACGTTGGGCGCTTCGGTATATGCCGACATTTTCGGTCCGACGAGTCTGTCATACAGGACCTCGGCGGCGCTTTCCGCGAACGTCGCGCGGAAAGCGCCGGGCATATCGCCCGCCGCGCCCGCCGCGTACCGGGCGCTGCACAAAGCCATGGCCACAGGGCTCGTGGCGGCATGCCACGACCTTTCGGACGGGGGCGTCGCGGCGGCCGCCGCCGAAATGTGCTTGGGCGGAGGATTGGGACTGGAAATCGATATCGCTTCGCTTGCGGAAAGCGCGGCGGCCGGGGCCGGGGTATCGGCCGAAGCATATGTCGAGGCAGGAATGGCCGATGCCGCGAGTGCGGCGCTCCTCCTTTTCGGCGAGACGAACGGTTGTCTGCTCGTCGAAGTCTCCGATTCGAAAGGTCCGGCCTTTGAAGCGGTCATGTCCGAATCGCCATCAAGGCGGGTCGGCGTAGTGAATGGATCGGGACGCATGTCCGTGTCCGATGCGTCGGGACCTTTTCTGAACGCGGAAATCGAAGAGATGGCCGCGGCGTTTGGCGCCGGGAAGGAGTACGCATGAAACCCAGAGCGCTTGTATTGCATGCCGCCGGAAGCAACCGGGACCCGGATGCGGCGTTCGCGCTTTCCCTCGCGGGAGCGGACCCCGAAATCGTACATGTCAACGCCTTGAGGGCTGGCGAACGCAGATTCTCCGATTTCCAGCTCATGGTGATCCCCGGCGGATTTTCCTATGCCGATGCGCTCGGTGCGGGAAAGCTTTTCGCCCTCGATCTGGCTTCTTATTTCGCCGACGAGGTCGGTGAATTCGTGGCTTCAGGCAAACCCGTCATCGGAATCTGCAATGGATTCCAGACTCTGGTCAAAGCGGGCATTCTTCCGGGCATCGATCCCGTGGCGCCCGGATCGCGCAACGTAACGCTCGGCCACAACGAAAATGGACGTTTTGAATGCCGCTGGGTCGCGCTTCGCGCCGAGAAAAGTCCCTGCATCTGGACTCACGGCATCGACGAACTCGTCGTCTGCCCCGTCGCTCACGGAGAAGGGCGATTCCAGATCGCGTCAGCCGAAGCGGGAACCGCCATCGAAGCGGCGGGTCTCGTGGCTTTGCGTTATGCGAGGCCGGAAGGTTCGCCTGCGAACGGTCTTTGGCCATGGAATCCGAACGGTTCATGGTGCGATACGGCGGGAATCTGTAATTCAAAAGGTAACGTTCTGGGACTCATGCCTCATCCGGAAAACAATGTGCTTGCCGGTTCCGGCATCAGGGCATATGCGGGCGGCCGTTCCGGCGTCGGTCTTGAAATTTTCAGGAACGGCGTCGACTGCGCCGCACAGCGGTGAAAGGAGGAGCTTGATGGTGGACAGGAAAAGGATCGGAAATTCTCTCGGTTCGGCCTTCGACGGGAGCGGATTGCCCGAACGCGGCCGGCATTCCGGCAAGGTCAGGGAATGGTATTCCCTTCCCGACGGTCATCTGTTCATGGCGACGACCGACCGGCTTTCCGCATTCGACAGAATCCTGGCCTCTGTTCCATGGAAAGGGCAGGTGCTCAATCAGCTGTCCGCATGGTGGTTCGAGGAGACGAAGGATATTGTTCCGAATCATTTCGTGTCCGCGCCCGATCCCAATGTTTCGCTGCTGCGTCCCGCCGCTCCGCTTCCCGTCGAAGTGATCGTGAGGGGTTACATCACGGGGGTGACTTCGACTGCGTTGTGGCATCGCTATTCGCTCGGGGAAAGGGAAATTTACGGATATCGTTTCTCCGGAGGCTTGCGGAAAAATCAGCGTCTGCCCGAAGCGGTCATCACCCCGACGACGAAGGGTGGGCCGACGGGGCATGACGAACGGCTCACATGCGACGAAGTGGTATCGAAGGGATTGGTCGAGGAAGGCCTCTGGAAGCGGGTCATGGAAGCTTCGCACGCGCTCTATGCGAGGGGAGTCGAAAGAGCGACCCGGGCCGGACTGATTCTCGTCGACACGAAGTATGAATTCGGCGTCGATCGAGACGGGAACCTGCTTCTGATCGACGAAGTCCACACGCCCGATTCTTCGCGATTCTGGAAAGCCGACACGTACGATGCGCGATTCGAAACGGGAACGGAACCGGAATCGTTCGACAAGGAATATGTCAGGATCGAATACGCCGCCCGGGGATACCGGGGCGACGGCGAGGCGCCGAAACTGCCTGAGTCGGTATGGATCGACACGTCGGTCCTATATCAGACGAGCTACGAGAAATTGACCGGACGCGAATTCGTGCCCGCCGAGTATCCGGCCGGTCCGAGAATAACGGCGCTTCTGGCCCGTTTCGGAGTCAAATCGTGAACGCGTTAGTCGCCATCGTAATGGGTTCCGCATCCGACAGGAGCCATGCGGACAGAATCGCCGCCGCGGCGCGCGGCTTCGGTCTCGATGTGGAAATGCGGATTTCCTCGGCGCACAAGACACCGCTCGCGCTGCTCGAAATTTTGGAATCCTGGGAGCGCGATCCAAGACCCAAAGTCATCATCACGGTGGCCGGGCGCTCCAATGCGCTCTCCGGCTTCGCGGACGCCGCGGTTTCCGTCCCGGTGATCGCCTGCCCGCCGCCTTCGGATGCCTTTTCCGGCGCCGACGTGTTTTCCTCGTTGCGCATGCCTTCGGGCGTAGCGCCGATGCTCGTGCTGGATCCCGCCAACGCGGCGCTCGCGGCCGCCAAGATTCTTGGAGTCGCCGATCCGGAAATCCGGAGGCGGGTCGCTGCATGGAAAAAGGGACAGGTCGAGAAAATCGAGGCCGACGATACGTCGCTTCGCGGCGAGAGATTTAACGGCGATGGGAATACAGTCCCGGGAAAGGAATGTTGATGGATCCCTTCGACAGGTCCGACGAGGACAAGCCGGCCGAGGAGTGCGGTGTAATCGCCGTTGCGACGGTTTCAGGCGATGCGGCGCGTGCGGCGTTCTACGGATTGTTCGCACTGCAGCATCGCGGCCAGGAAGCGGCCGGTATCGCGTCGCTCGACGGAAAAGCGATCCGCGTACGTAAAGATACTGGTCTGGTGGCGCGCGTGTTTTCGGAAAAAGACATGCTCGAGCTGCGTGGTTCCCATGCGATCGGGCATACAAGGTATTCGACGACGGGCTCGGCCACGGCACGGAATGCGCAGCCCTTTTCCGTTGAAACGCGATATGGATCCATCGCGCTCGCGCATAACGGCAATCTCGTCAATGCGGGCGAGTTGCGAAAAGCTTTGCTGGAAAAGGGCGTCGGATTGAGTTCGGCTTCGGATACCGAAGTGATGGTGATGACGCTCGCGGGCGCATCCGGTTCCGATTGGCCGACACGCATCGCGGAAGCGATGGGTTCGTGGATCGGCGCTTTTTCCTTCGTCGTACTGACTCCGGAAGGAACATTCGCCGCGCGCGATCCTTGGGGTATGAGACCGCTCTCCTGTGGTCTCTTGCCCGGTGGCGGCTCCGCGGCGGCATCGGAGACTTGTGCGCTCGCCACGTTGGGTTGCACGAAAAATATCGAAATTGGCCCTGGGGAAATCATCGAACTTGGCGATGATGGCTTCAGGCGTGTAGGGTGCGTTGAAGCGGTCGCGCCGGGCGCGTCATGTGTCTTCGAGTTTGTCTATTTTTCCAGGCCTGACTCCGTCTGGAGAGGCTTGGGAGTGCACGAAGTGCGCAGGAGATTCGGCGCCGCTCTGGCGAGGGAATTTCCCGTGGAAGCCGATGCGGTCGTAGCCGTGCCCGATTCGTCGATTTCCGCGGCGATCGGCTTTGCGCGGGAATCGGGACTTCCCTACGATGAAGCGTTCGTAAAAAACCGCTATATCGGGCGTACTTTCATCGAGCCGACGAAGGCGCTGCGAGAGAAGGGCGTCGCCCTGAAATTCAATGTGTTGCCCGAAGCGGTGCGCGGAAAGAGGATCGTGATGATCGACGACAGCATCGTCCGCGGTACGACATCCGGTCCGCTCGTACGTATGCTCCGCGCTGCGGGGGCTTCCGAAGTGCACTTGCGCGTAGCCAGTCCGCCCGTGCGCTTTGCGTGCCACATGGGCGTCGATATGGGTTCCGGCGACGATCTGGCCGCATGCCGGATGAGCAAGGACGAGTTCAGGTCTCTTGTGGGCGCAGATTCGCTCGAATACCTGCCTGTGCGTGCGATGCGTGATTCTCTCGGCGGAAACGAAGGATTCTGTGCGGCCTGCTTCGACGGGAACTATCCGTTCCCCGTCGGTGAAGCAACCTCCAAAAATGACTTCGAATGTTGAGGTACGATCGATGAAAATACTCGTCGTCGGCTCTGGCGGCAGGGAACATGCTCTTGCCTGGAAACTGGCTTCTTCCCCGTCACGGCCGGAAATTTTATGCGCGCCCGGAAATGCCGGGACATCGTCGCTCGGGCGAAATGTCCCCGTACAGTCCGACGATCCGAAGACGCTGGCGGATATCGCATTCGCCGAAGATGTCGATCTCGTCGTGGTCGGCCCCGAATTGCCTCTTTCCCTGGGGCTGTCGGACCTTGTCGCGGAGCGTTCGACCAAGGAAGGAAAGCACATTCTGTGTTTCGGCCCTTCGCGGTCCGCAGCGCGCATCGAAACCTCCAAGGTATTCGCCAAGGAATTCATGGTTCGGCACGGAATTCCCACCGCGAGATTCGCGATATTCGGCGATCCGGAAAAAGCCTGCGCATTCGTCCGGAACGCGCCCTGGCCTTTTGTCATCAAGGCTTCCGGTCTCGCTTCGGGAAAAGGGGTGTTTCTTCCCGATACCGCGGAAGAAGCCGAGAGGATTTTGCGCTCGCTGCTTTCCGGTTCCGCTCTCGGAGAGGCGGGAACGGAAGTCGTGATCGAAGAACGCCTGTCGGGGCCGGAGGTTTCGCTGATGGCGTTCTGTGACGGATCGCATATCGCGACAATGCCTCCCGCAAGGGACCACAAACGTCTGTCCGACGGAGATTCAGGTCCGAATACGGGCGGCATGGGTGCGGTAGTTCCCGCCCCCGGATGCGGGAGCGCGCTCGCGGCCAGGCTTTCGGAACAGTTTCTCGAGCGCGCGGCAAAAGGTCTGTCATCGGAAGGCTCGCCCTTCGTTGGCGTGCTGTATGCCGGCCTCATCCTGACTTCCGACGGTCCGAAAGCCCTCGAATACAACTGTCGCTTCGGAGACCCCGAAGCGCAGGCGATCCTCCCACTTTTCGAGGGGGATTTTGCGCAGACGCTCGCGGCTTGTGCGGAAGGGAAACTCTCCGAGGCGGAATTCGGTTGGTCGAACGGTGCATGCGCATCGGTGGTGCTTGCGTCGGCAGGATACCCTGGTTCCTCTGAATCGGGTATCGCGTTGCGCGATATGAATCGCCCTTCGGAAAAATCCATGGTATTCCATGGAGCGACGAAACTCTTGGGCGGCCAAGTGGTTTCAAGGGGAGGCAGAACACTCTGCGCTGTCGGATTGGGAGACACTCTGCCCGACGCTCTCGATGCAGCGTATGCGACGGCCGCACGTATCGATTTTCCCGGTGCGCTGTACAGGCGAGACATCGGGCATTCTTTCTTTGAAACCCCGGACGGAGGCGGGACCGCAGGCTCGGACGGTACCACCAGAACGGACGGGTCGGCCTATGCGGCCGCAGGAGTGGATATAGATTCAGGCGAACGAGCGGTCGAACTGATGTCCGCAGCGGTAAAAGCAACCTACGACAAGCGCGTCCTGGCCGGGATAGGATCGTTCGGCGGGCTCTACGATGCATCATTCCTGAAAAATATGGAGTCGCCCGTCCTCGTCGCTTCGACGGACGGCGTGGGTACGAAAGTCAGGCTTGCCGCGCGAACGAAGGGCTTTCGCAATATCGGCATGGATATCGTGAACCATTGCATCGACGATATTCTCGTTCAGGGAGCCCGGCCTCTTTTTTTCCTGGATTATTTCGCGACATCCAGACTCGTCCCCGCCGAGACGGCGCAAATCGTCGCCGGTATGGCCGAATCGTGCCGGGCTTCCGGTTGCGCACTGATAGGCGGGGAAACCGCGGAAATGCCCGGAGTCTACGGCCCAGGCGAATTCGACGTCGCCGGCACTATAGTCGGCGTCGTCGAACGCGGACGCGTATTGCCGCGAGCCGATATGACAGCGGGCGATATCCTGGTCGGATTGCGGTCCGATTCACCGCATACCAACGGTTTCTCTCTCATCAGAAAAGTTTTCGAAGGTGTGGATCTCGGGGAAATCTATCCGGGAACGGAAGCGCCCTTGGGGGAACTCCTGTTGAAACCCCATCGCTCGTATCTTACCGTGCTCGGTCCCGTGCTCGACCGCGAGCCCGGACTCGTGAAGGCGCTTGCCCACATTACCGGCGGCGGTTTTATCGGCAATATCCCCCGCATTCTTCCTCCCGGTCTGGATGCGGTCCTCCATAGGGAATCCTGGATTGTTCCCCCCCTGTACCGCGCGATCGCCGAAAAGGGCAAAGTTTCCGAAACTGAAATGTACCGCGTATTCAATATGGGAATCGGTATGGTCGCAGTGATGGCGCCCGGAGCGCTGGAGCGTTTCCGCGAGCTGACGGGAGAGAATTGTCCGGTGATCGGCGCGCTTGCGGCCGGCACGGGTCGGGCGAGGTTCGCGTGAAATTCAGGATTCTCGTGCTCGCATCGGGCGGCGGAAGCAATTTTCAGGCTCTCGCGGACGCATGCGCGAGAGGAGAGGTCGACGCCGAAATAGTCGGTCTCATCACCGACAGGGCGGAAGCTTTCGCGGCGGAACGGGCGCGTGGGGCCGGCGTGCCCGTTTCGATATTGATTCCCGGCAGGAAAGAATACCGCGATCCGTCGAATCGCAGGGAGTACGATGCGCGACTCGCCGATGAAGCCGAACGTTATCGGCCCGATGCGATCTTCCTTCTCGGATGGATGCGTATCCTTTCTTCTGAATTTCTGTCGCGCTTTCCGGGGCGGATCGTGAACCTTCATCCCGCACTTCCCGGAGAGTTTCCCGGGAAGGACGCAATCGCAAGGGCGTACGCCTCTTTCAAAACAGGGGGAAGCGATCGTAGCGGCGTCATGGTCCATTTCGTGCCGGACGAGAATGTGGATTCCGGTCCCGTCCTGATGAGTGTAACGGTGCCGATACTTCCCGGCGATTCATTGTCCGATCTGGAAGCGAGAATACACGAAACCGAACATCGGCTGGTGACCGCCGCCGCCGCGCGGCTGGCTGCAGCGCATACGGCCGCATCGCAGCTGTCCGCTGCGGCGAATCCACCGGTTGCTTCAGCCGGTTCGATCGATCCGAAAGGAGATCCGTCATGCCATTAGCGCTCGTATCCGTCCACGACAAAACAGGACTTGCGGGATTCGCCCGAAGGCTTCATGCGGCGGGATGGAGTTTTCTGGCCTCGGGCGGAACTTTCCGGACCTTGCGGGAAGCGGGGATTCCCGCAAGGGAAGTATCGGAATACACCGGCTCCCCGGAAATGCTGGGCGGACGCGTGAAGACTCTGCACCCTGCCATACATGGGGGTATCCTCGCCCGACCGGGGAAGGGCGATGCTGACGAGCTGTCGTCTGCCGGCTGGGAACCGATCGATTTGGTAGTCGTGAATCTGTACCCCTTTGAAGAAACCGTGGCGCGAAGTGATGCGATCGAATCCGATATCATCGAAGAGATCGATATCGGCGGCGTGGCTCTCATCAGGGCCGCGGCGAAAAACCATGCCAGAGTCACCGTCCTGTGCGATCGGGCGGATTACGATGCGGTGGCGGACGCCATCGAACGAGAGGGCCTGGTACCGGCCGGACTCAAACGGAAACTCGCCGCAAAGGGTTTCGCGCGGACTGCCTCGTACGACGCGGCGATAGCTGCCTGGTTCGATCCCGACACACCCGCTTTTCCGCGCGGCCGCAAGGAAAGGACCTTGCGCTACGGGGAAAACCCGCATCAGAAAGCGGAGTATTATTCGTGGGCGCCAGGGAAAGGGCCGCTCGGCGGAGAAGTCCTGCGCGGCAAGGAACTGTCCTACAACAATATTCTGGATCTCGATGCGGCATGGCGCGCCGTCGCACTGTTCGACGCGCCGGCGGCCGTCGTAGTCAAACATCTTTCTCCCTGCGGCATCGCGTGCGCGGAGTCCGCCGGAAAGGCGCTGTCCGCCGCGATCGCATGCGATCCCGTTTCCGCTTTCGGCGGTGTAGTGGCCTGCAACCGCGAGTTCGACGGCGACGCCGTCCGTGCGTTGGGCGATCTCTTCGCCGAATGCATCGCTGCGCCGGGGTTCGACGCCGAAGCCCTCGAATTGTTGGCCAGGCGGAAAAACCTTCGCCTCGTCGTACCCGGCAAAACCCCGGATACGACAGCATCGGGTTCCGAATTCCGAAGCGTTGTCGGAGGATTTCTGCGGCAGGACACCGATTCCGGCGACCCCGCGGACGCAGCGGAGTGGCGCGTCGTTACGAAACGTGCGCCGACGGAAACTGAATGCGTCGCGCTGCGTTTCGCCTGGAAAGCGTGTATTTCCGTGAAGTCCAACGCCATCGTTCTCGCTGACGGAACCGCGACGGTCGGTATCGGCGGCGGACAGCCGAACCGTGTCGATTCGATGCGTATCGCCGCCGCGAGGGCGGGCACGCGCGCCTCAGGCTCGGTGATGGCTTCCGACGCGTTTTTCCCCTTCGCCGATTCGGTGGAAGAAGCGGCACGCTCGGGCGTTACGGCGATCGTCCAGCCCGGAGGTTCGGTGCGCGACGCCGAAAGCGTGGCCGCAGCGGACGCAGCCGGCATCGCCATGGTGATGACCGGCATCAGGCATTTCAGACATTGATATCTGGAGAGGCAGTATGAACGAAGACCTTTTTTCGCAGGGACTGGCGCTTACATTCGACGACGTGCTCATAGTTCCCGGCTACAGCGAAGTTCTACCCGCCCAGGTGGATATAGGCGCCGGACTGACACGCGACATACGGCTGAAAATTCCGCTCCTGTCGGCGGCCATGGATACCGTCACCGAATCGGCGCTTGCGATAGCGCTGGCCAGAATGGGCGGAATCGGCATCATCCACAGAAACATGAGTCCGGAACGCCAGGCTGCCGAAGTCGATCGGGTCAAAAGGTCGGAATCGGGCATGATCACCGATCCGGTCTGTCTCGAAGAAAGCGCATCCCTTTCGGAAGCCCGCGCACTGATGGAAAAATTCAGGATATCCGGAATCCCGATCGTGGAAGGCGAGTCGCGAAAACTCGTCGGCATCCTGACCAATCGCGACATCAGATTTTGCGATCACGGAGATGACGCCAAACCGGTGCGTGATTTCATGACGCGTGAAGGCCTCGTCACCGCGCGCGCGGGCACGACATTCGAAGAGGCAAAGGCGATTCTCCAGAAAAGACGGATCGAAAAGCTCCCCCTCACCGACGATGCAGGACGCCTCATCGGTCTCATAACCGTGAAAGACATTTCGAAAAAAGCCGACCACCCCGACGCGGCGATCGACCGATCCGGCCGGCTTATCGTCGGCGCCGCCGTCGGTGTAGGACCGGATCTCGAAGCCCGTGTCGCGCTTCTCGCTTCCCGCGGCGTGGACGTGGTCGCCGTCGATACGGCCCACGGTCATTCGAAGGGTGTTCTGGAAGCGCTGCGGCGCATCAAGGCTGTGGCGCCGGACTTGCCCATTCTTGCGGGCAATGTCGTGACTCCGGAAGGCGTGGCGGCATTGGCCAGGGCTGGCGCTTCCGGCGTCAAGGTCGGCGTCGGGGCCGGTTCCATCTGCACGACGCGCATCATCTCGGGCGCGGGCCTGCCCCAGCTTTCGGCGATCAGGGCCTGTGCACTCGCGGCCAGGGAATTCGGCGTTTCCGTGATTGCGGACGGTGGCATCAAATATTCGGGCGACATCGTAAAAGCCCTTGCGGCGGGGGCGGAGTCAGTGACGATGGGCAGCACTTCCTCAAGCCCCGCAGAATCA
>Ga0074199_1001211_pt1 | contig 25171 bp, 16 predicted proteins | sample EPASupsiteSAE347_FD_64528 | JGI IMG/M metagenome (GOLD analysis project Ga0074199, IMG submission 64528) | Bioremediated contaminated groundwater from EPA Superfund site, New Mexico - Sample SAE3-47 | ecosystem: Environmental > Aquatic > Deep subsurface > Groundwater > Contaminated ... | reverse complement strand
GCCGCAATCAGTGGAATCAAGGAGAATTGTGCGGCTTGAGGGCGGCTGTTATGCGGCAAACGGTTGCATTTCCGGGAAGGGCGATCAGGCGATCATTTATCTGCGCAACAGCTCCAATTATGTCACACGGGAATGGTTCAAGAACCAGACCAGCCACTGGTACAAGGTCAAATGCCAGAGGGGAGATCTTAAAGAAAGTGATTTTAAACTGGAATTAAATAATTTGTCGTCGGAGTTAAAGAACCTGCGGGTCTATGATCTCAACACCGCGAAAATAATTAAGGAGGAAAAAATCGGCAATTATTGGAAATTTGCTAAAAAAAACACCACGCATGACTTTGCAGTGGTGATATTTTAATAATAAAGGAGAAATAAAAATGCAGACAGACAGTGCGCCAAAAACAGTGTTGGAAAAAGCCAGGGAAGTTCCGGTCAAATATGATGTTGATGTTTTGGTGGTCGGCGGAGGTTTTGCGGGATTTGGCGCGGCGCTTTGCGCCGCAAAAAACGGCGCAAAAACAATGGTGGTTGAACAACTCTCGGCGTTAGGCGGCTTGGTGACCATGGGGTATGTCGCGCTGGTGTTCAGTTATCTTGAGGGGTATGGCCATGATTTGTTCGCGAGACTGAAAGCCGAAAACGGCGTAAAAGGACGGTTTCTTGATCTTGAAAAGACAAAACGGGTCATGGAACAAATGCTCATGGAATCCGGCGTGTCCATTTTATATAACTCAATGGTTGTTGACGCAATTGTCACGGGAAATGTGTTGCACGGAGCGATTGTGCACAATAAATCGGGCCGGGAGGCAATCTGGGCCAAACGCGTGGTTGACGCCTCGGGCGACGGTGATATTTCCGCCTATGCCGGAGTGCCGTTCGAATGCGGCTGTCCGGAACTGGAAAATTATAATCAGGCAAGTTCCCTGGTATGCCGGATAGGCAATGTGGATTATGAAAAATATATTGCCGGCGGCGCCGGCAGTTTCAGCAAATGGGAGGAGGCGATCAAAAAGGCCGTAGACAACGGTGATTTTCCATATCTTATAGATAAACGTTTGAATTGGCTGGTCGTTGTCCCCGGAAGGGACAAGTGCCACCAGGAAGTGTTTATTTGTTATGCGCACAGCCGGAAGTGCAAATGCATCGATGCCCAGGACCTGACGCGGCAAATAATCGAACAGCGCGTTCAGAACAAACTTTTCATGGATTTCTGCAATAAATACATACCGGGATTCGAAAACGCCTGGTTGATCGACACGGCGCCGCTTCTGGGCGTCAGAGATTCGCGCCGAATCATGTGCGAGTATAAATTAACCGTGGATGATATCATTGAAGGCAGGACGTTTGAGGATGGAATTATGCGGGCGATTCATCCGCTGGATTGCCATCATCCGACCGAGCCGGGACATATAAAACATGTTTTACGGAAAAACAGCCATGGAGAAGAGGAAAAACGTTATGTCATGCCCGGATCGTGGCGAGAAGTGCCGTATCGCGCCCTGGTGCCGTTAAAGATCGACAATTTGCTTGTCGCCGGCAGGAACTTTTCATCCGATTTCATGGCGCAGTCGGGGAATCGACTGGTGCTTGAGTGTTTCAACATGGGTCAGGCGGCCGGAACCGCCGCGGCCTTGTCGTTGAAAGAAAATGTCGCACCCCGCCGCCTGGACGCCGGAAAATTGAAGCAACGTTTGATAGAGATGAATATCAGGCTGGACGAAAAACCGAAATATGGTTCGCATCACATTTCAACGGAGAAAAAAGTCGAGAAGGATGATGTTTTCGTATCCAAAGACAAAACGGCCTCGGAACCGCCTGGATTGAAAAAGGAGGCCCTCCATAAATACCGGATCCTTTCATTGGAGGAAACGGACAGCGACGACAGAACGCCAAAGAAAAATGCCGCAGACGGCGGTTACACCACTACCGGAGGGGATGTCGGCACAAATATGGAATGAGCACGGTCTTCATCGCAACTTACAGTTTTAAACCCGGCTCATACTGACTTGCGATCAAAGTAACATTTACATATAACCATTGTCATTCCGAGCAAAGCGAGGAATCTCTGCTAAAATTATCAAATTTGCAGAGATCCTTCGCTCCGCTCAGGATGACATCGTGTTATATTGATTGCAATTCGGTATCAGGCGCCCATTCTGAACAATCAAACGGAGGGAGAATATCAATGATTAAACCAAAAATAGCCTTTCTGATTTCGCGCTGGTGGAATGAAAATCTTTTTTCACCGGAAGAAATTGAACGCATTAAATCGTTTGCGGAAATCATCGAGGCAAAGGACGGCAACCTTGACGCGGTTACAATAAGGAATCTGCTTGCGGACGCGGATGGCATCATAACCAGTTGGGGTACGCCGTCACTGGAGGAGAAAACCCTGGCCGAGGCCAGGAAACTGAAATTGATATGTCACTGCGCCGGCACGCTAAAATATACCATCCCCGAAAACGCGATTAAAAATCTTCTGGAAAGGGGCATGGTCATCACCACCACTTCGCCGGCTATAGGGATCGGCGTGGCGGAGTTCACGCTGGGCGTGATCATCTGCGGCTTAAAGAAGGTGTTTTTCATGCGGGAAGACATTGCCGGGGGAAAATGGCGCGAGTTCCACGGCAGATGGAACGAGGACGGCTACCCGAACGAGTTGACGCCGGCCGAGCCTTTTCAGGTGACCGTGGGGGTCATCGGGGCCGGTTATTGCGGAAGCCATCTGATCAGGCTGTTGAAAAATTTTGAGATGAAAATTCTCCTGTACGATCCATACAAAACCGAGGAGGATTGCCGTAAAATGGGGGTTGAAAAATCCGGATTGGAACATTTGATGGCCTCAGCGGACGTGATTACCCTGCAGGCTCCCTTTACCCCGCAGACTCAAAAAATGATCAACAAGGACCTTATCAGCAAAATCAAAGACGGAGCTTTGTTCGTGAACACGGCCGCGGCCGGCGAGGTTGACGAGGAGGCCTTGATCCGGGAACTGAAGACCGGCCGTTTTTATGCCTGCATCGACCAGACCCTGATTCAGCCCGCGCCAAAGGATCATCCCTTCAGGAACATGAAAAATGTTTCCCTTACGCCCCATATCGCCGGCCATATCTCGAACGGGTTTCGGCGCCAGGGCCGGTATGCGGTTGACGAATTGGAAAAATTCTTTAAAGATGGACAAGTTCAATTCGGACTCAAGCCTGAAAGATTGGCCATAATAGAATAGCTGTCACGAAGGAATAATCACATGAACATCCATTACAAAATATTGCCGCGGATGATATTGCCGGCGTTTGCAACGGTTGTTTTGTCTGGATGTTCCAACCTGCGCGATATGCCGTATGAACAACTTTCCGGTCAAAACAACGTATTGCTGGACATGCGTTTTGACGTCCCGAATAAAGCTGGGAGAACGGTAATAAAAGATAAAAGCGGGCTTGATAACGACGGCGTAGTCATGGGCGACCTGATCTTGTGCAAGACCGAAGAAAACAGGAATGCCGGCGTGTTCAACGGCAGCAACGCCTGGATGGCAACTTTCGGTCCGGAGTTTTGCGCAAATGACGCCAGAAGTTTCAGGATCAAAGCACTAATTAAGACCGATATGCAAGGCCCAGGCGCCATTGTCAACGGCATCAGCGACAAGTCATCAAGCATCGGCTTGTTTCTTGAAAAAACTGGGGAAGCGTCGTTTTACACCTATAATTGCAATAATCCGACCGATTCATTGAAGGGCGTAAGCAGGATCAATGACGGCCAATGGCATGAGGTTGAAGGAGTGTTTGCAAGGGGACAGGGAAAAATGATTTATATTGACGGCAAGCTGGAGGCGTCAAATTCAGTCGGAAATATCCGCGGCTGGACCGATGGCTGGCGCATCGGCAAAGGCACGGAGAACATGCCGACATTCTTTAAAGGCTATATTGCCGAAGTCAGGATAGACAGTCTTGAAAGGCCGTTTGTGCCGGCAGAAGAAGGGGCCATTCGTTTTGAGGACAACACGCCGGTCATGGGCATTGCTTTGCGGAAATGTCCTTCGAAATGGGAAACTTATGCGGCGCGAGAACTGGCCGGCTACTTGCGGCAAATATCAGGGAAACGCCTTCCGATCGTTTTGATTCCAAATTCGGTTCTGCCCAAGGGATACATAGCCGTTGGGCGATTGTTGCGTGAATCCGGCGTGATTGATGGAAAAGAATTGGAAAATATTAAGCGTGACGGATATATCGTGCGCATCAAATCGGGCCGCGGCGGCGTCTGCGGCTGGCGCGACCTGGGATCGGTCTACGGGGTCTATGCATTCTTGCAATCTTTAGGCGCGGGGTTTTACGCTTTGGACTGCGAATCCGTGCCGCATACGAATGATTTACGGCTGAAAGATTGCGAAATAAAAGCAAAACCCGCCTTTGATTTTCGTTTTTTCGATCTTCCCGGACGCAACGTCAGAAACGTCAAATTCGGACACACGCCTCCGGATGATATCGTAAACCCCAAAGTAATCGGATATACGGATCGCGGACTTTTTCATACTTTCGCGTACTTGTGTCCTTACGAAAAATACGGCAAGACGCATCCTGAATATTTTGCGCTGCAGAAGGACGGCCGGCGCTGGGACCCGGCCGCACATACCAATGATTACCGCGACGTCCAGCTTTGCCTCTCCAACCCGGAAGTCCGGCAGGTGGTGGCCTCAAACTTAACGGCGTTGATTGATCTGGAAAGCAACCGGACCTATTTCGGCGTTTCTCCCGGCGATAATTTCCTGTATTGCCGTTGTGAACAATGCCGGGCTTATGATTCGCCCGGATCGAACATGGAGGCGGATAAAACGGAATGGAACATGACGGACCGGCATGTGGCCTTTGTGAATTCCATCGCCGAGATTGTCGGCAAAAAATATCCCGATAAAAAACTGGTCATGATTGCCTATTACGCGACCGGCAAACCGCCGGTGCGGTATTTGCCGGCTTCCAACGTTGTCGTGAGTTTCTCCCCTTATTATCCTTATGCCTACTGCCAGTCGCACGACTTGACGTGCGAAAAAAATGCAAAGGCGCGCGAATACCTGGAAGGCTGGCAGAGAAAATGCCCGGGACAAATTCTGATTTTTGAATATCCCTGCCAGTTTGCTTATTTCTACGAACCTTTTGGCTCGTTCAACGGCATGCGGGCTAAAATCAGGCATTATGCGCGCCAGGGCGCATGCGGCCTGTTTTTCAACGGCATGCCGGAACATTTTCAGGATTTGTTCTGCTTTGTGATCAGCCGGATGTGCTGGGATCCGGAGTCCGACCAGGACAGGTTGATGAATGATTTTTTTGAACATTATTATGGCGATGCCGCGCCGTTGATGCGCCAATATTTCAATGATTTCATGGCCAGGATCGTTGATGATCATATTTGCCAGATTTGCATTCAGTATCCGCGGAATACCGGCCTGGTTGACGAGAAATTTGCATCCTCGGCTTATTCCCTGTTTGACAGGGCCTTGCAGGCGGCCGCGGATGACGGGCAATTGCAAAACAGGGTGCTGCGCGAAAAATTCTGCGTTCTTTACCAGGACCTGGAAGAGCGGAACATAATGAACGGCAAAGCGCCGGATAAGGATAAATTTGCGGAAAAAATGGCTGATTTTACGTCCATCGGCCGGCGGCTTGAAATCAGGAGTTTAGGCAGACAGCCTGCCGTTGACTGGATCAAAAGTGTTTCAGGATTGATCGTGACAAATGATCCATGGTATTTCGATAAAGCGCTTGAAAGCTTTATCAACGGTCATCCTCCGCACACGGTCGGCAATCAACTGCTTAAACAAGATCGCAATCAATGAGGATAAAATGAACGGACCAAAAATAACGGTTATCGGCGCAGGCAGTTACTTTTTCGGCAAACCGGTCATCCATAAAATGGCCGCCAGTCCCATCATGGCGGGCGGGACTTTGGCGCTGGTGGACACAAACGCGAAGGCGCTTGCCACGATGATGAAAATCGGCCGGCGCGTTTTTGACGACACGCGCTGTGGGGTCAAACTCATCGGTGATGTTGACCGGCGCAAGGTTATGGAGGGTTCGGATTTTATCGTTTTGACTTTTTCAAGGCGCAACGCCTATTTTCGCGGGGTTGACACCAGAATCGCAGCCAGGCACGGCATCCGCATGTGCAGTTCGGACACCATCGGGCCGGGCGGGATATTCCGCGCCCTGCGCGAGATCCCGGTCGCCTTGGACGTGGCGCGCGACGCCGAGGATCTGGCGCCGGACGCTTGGCTGGTAAATTTTGTCAATCCCACCGCCGTGTTGGGGATCGCCCTTATGCGTTACGCCCCACGCATTAAAAGTTTCGCGTTATGCGACGGCAATCATGAACCCTATAACACCCTCATGTGGTGCAAACGGGCGGGCATTGTTTCTGAAAATACCTCTGCACTGCCGCCTGAGGTTTCGGCCAAGCTTGACCTGGCGATCGGCGGGGTCAACCATTGCACCTGGATCGTGCGGTTCCGATACGGCAAAAAGGACCTTATGCCGGTTTTACGCCGCTGGGCCGCGGGCCAGGCAAAGGCCGAAAAGAAAAATCCCGGCCAAAAAGCGAAGCCACGTTATAATGCAAACTATGCCCTTCAACTTTTTGACATCTACGGCGCATATCCGACGGCGATCAGCCACACGAAAGAATATGTTCCCTTTTTCCAGGGGTACGGCCAAAAAAGAAATTATCCGGAGCCGATCAAGCTCTTTGAAGCCGATGTGCGCGCAAAGGAAATGGCCGCCGCCTGGGAAATTACCGAACAATACGCGGAAGGCAGCTTAAGCGTCCGGGAATTCCTGGACAAGACGGAGAACGACCACGCCACGGACATTATCGAAAGCATGTGGGGCGGACTGAACAAGCAATTCTACATCAACAGCGCCAACCGCGGCGCAGTGGCGAATCTGGCGCCGGACGCCTTTCTTGAATTGCGCTGTGATTTGGACATGCACGGTCCGCGGCCTCAGCCGTTCGGCCAAATGCCCCGCGGCCTTCTGGCGCTGGCCCAGGAGGTGCTCGACACCCACGAATTGACCGCAATGGCGGCCGTAACCGGCGACCGTGCCATTCTGCGCCGGGCCATGCTCACGGACCCGCTCTGCAATAACATCGCCGACGCCGATGCCTGTATGAATGATTTGTTGAAAGTCGAACGCGATATTCTGCCTCCATATTGGTTTAATGGTCGAAAATGAAATCAAGACTTATTTGCTTGGGGCTCCTGATTGGATGCTTGCCTCAAACGCATCTTTTTGCGGTTGAAGGCAAAAATCTTATTCCCGGCGACAGCAGTTTTGAGACCGAGGTGACAAAGTCGTGCGTAGATAGGCCTGAAGGGCCGGTGACATGGGCTATCGACAGTCGTGAAAAATATGACGGACGTAAAAGTCTTAAATTGTATTTTACAAAATATGGCGCCATGGCGCGCGGCGGCCTGCCCGTTTCAATTGCCAGCGGCCAGGGCGACCGGTTTTTTACGCTTTCCCTCTATGCCAGGTCCGAGCAGGACGGAGTTCGCGCAAAACTTCGTTTGATTAAGAGGGACTGGAACCAACTGGTTGAAAAGGAGATCAAGTTAAGCCGCACATGGAAACGGTTTGCGCTCACCGGTAAACTGAGTTCCGGTCAATATTGGATTGGTTTTGAAGCCTTGCCGGCAAGCAATGTCTGCGCAGTCTGGGTGGATGCGTATCAGCTTGAAGAGGGAAAGGAGCCGACTGCATACCAAAATCGAGAAACCAATTTGGGCATAAATATCCAGTCCGAATATGAATCGGTTTTCTATACCAATGAATCGGTAAAGATAAATTTTCAAGCGCTGGTTCGCAATGAGCCGGCTAACCATCTTCAGTTTGCCTGCCTAATAAACGATTATTACGGCAGGACAGTCTTCGAAAAGAAAAAAGAGATGCTGTTGGACAAGGAAGGTTATGGTGAAGATGAGGTTGTGTTGAGCAATTTAAACCCCGGTTTTTACGCTGTGCGGGCCGGACTTAAGACGAAACAAGGTCGTATTGATGCTCTTTCCACCTTTGTGGTTGTCAGGCCGCCTGTTGAAATCGAGAAGGGACAGGTCCCATTTTGCGGGATGAACGCAGTAATAAGGAGGGGATTTGAGCGGGCAGGATTAAAATGGCAGGAAATACTGACCAATTGGGAAAGAGTCGAGGAGACTAAAGGTTGTTATGACTGGTCGTATGTGGACAGGATGATATCCGAAACAAGTGGACAATGCCGGACTAAATTAACCATTGCTTGGTTGCCGGGCGCCCCAAAGTGGGCTTGGGACAAGGCCGATCTGGCGGACTGCGAAACAAGGAAAATCAAGCCGAATAACCTTATGCCCGCAACGGAATATCTGGCTGACTGGCGCGAGTTCGTGCGCCGCCTGGCGGAACGATATAAGGACAAGGTTGATATTATTGAGGTTGGCGCTGAGGATGATGGCACGTTCGGCCATAATCCCTATTATCTGGCAAAGTACAAGGAATATACCACGAACGGCTGGCTGACGGCGGGCCCGGCGTTTGACCGGTATGTGGAAATGATTTCAAGCGCCTGTCATGAAATCAGGAAAGCCGCGCCAAGGGTCAAGATCGGCGTGATCCGGCCGTGGGAATGTACGCATTATACTTTTTCCGAGGCGGTGCTGCGGCAATGCGGCGCAAATCTTGAGTTCGATCTGTTCCCGCTTGATTGTTATACGTATCCACGCGTGATTGGTCCTGGCCGGCCGGTTACAGCCATGCCTGATGTTTTCCTGCCCGCCAGTTTCAGCGGGGCATTGGCCATGTGCCGAAAATATGCCCACGGCCAACAAGCGTATGTTTCCGAATTTGGTTACACGATGGATATAAACGTGCCGCCCGACAGTGAATATGCGCATGAAATGATCAAACGTCTGGCAAGGGCGTATCTGATTGCGCGGGCGACCAAAGGCATTGAATTTCTGCAATGGCATAGGGCGATTGGCGGGGAAGATGAAGATAAAAAATGCCTGTTTGGGGTATGGCGTTACCATGATCAGCCCCTGCCGTCAGTGGCTGCTTACAGCGCTGTGGCACAGATCGTGGAGAATGTGCTGGAGAGCAAGGACATCTTTCCTGAGGGGGGCGTCAAAGTGGTTGTCTTTCGCAAGAAGAACCAGGCGGACGCCGCAATCTGGATGGTAAAGGGCAAGGGCAAGGTTGTCTTGCATAATGTCCCGAAAAACATGACAATTATTGACGTTATGGGCGCTCCGGCGGCAGGCGAGAAGACGGGTGATAAAACAATCATTACCATCTCTGAAGAGCCGGTTTATTTGAACCTGGCGGCGGCAAATATTTTTGAGAAAACATGCGATTATCTGAAATTGACGGGGATAAACAGTTTTGACCGGCTGTGCGATCTCCTTGCCTCGGCCGAACTGAGAATTATGCCTGTGCAAATCCAACTGGCTATGCCGCGCGTCGACCAGGGCGTGGTTATCCTGCATAATCAGGCCATGCACGATCTGACCGCGTCGGTTGTGTGTGCCATGGGGAATATAGTGACAAACCATCTGTTGGTGGCCAAAGGCGGAAAGGCCCAAGCCCGGTTTGTTCTGCCGGGAATGGCTGAGGGCGAGAAAAATATCATGATTACGGCCGATTGCGGAGTGTGTTTTGAGGAGGCCGCCGAATCGTTCACGATCGGAGGATATATGGTCTGTGAGCGGATGAGAACGGCAACCATGAATGGGGAGCGGCATGGGCGAAGTAACATGGTCATGAACAGCCGGGAGCAGATAATGCCGCCGGACCAGCTCAAATGGGAAGGCCCAAACGATTTGAGCGCGGTTGTCTGGACAGGGTGGGATGAAACGAATTTTTATTTTTCCGCAGAAGTTCGGGATAACATGCATTTTAACGGGAAGGCCGGCAACGACATCTGGAACGGGGACAGCATTCAGATGGCTTTTGCGCCTCTGGCAATGTCCGATATGGGAACGTCTGGATACGGCCCGAATGATACTGAACTTGTATTGGCCCTGGCACAGGACCAGCCGGCGGCGTGTCAGGGGCGTGGTCCGGGCAAGGCATGGCAAATCAACGGTTACGCCGTGAAACGCGACGAAGCCGCGAAGCTGACGCGGTATGAGGCGGCGATCCCCTGGTCGGCCTTGGGGATTGAACCAAAGGCGGGAAAAATCTTCGGATTCAACTTCGTGATTTTTGACGACGACAGCGGCGCCGGCCCGAATTTCTGGTATCAGCTCTCTCCGGGAATAACCAGCGGCAAGAATCCGGCCTTGTTCAAACGATTTATCTTGAGTGATTGATTGAGATAAATATTATGTATGAGTTAAAGATATGTTGAGCGCCAAATACAATGAATGGGATGGTTTCAGAGCGGCAATGATTGCCGTTCCGGGTATGTTGCGGGAGTTGCTGATATTCCTGTCTCTGTTTTCTTTGCCGGTGTTTGCCGTGGATCATTATGTGACACCGCCCGGCGGGTACGGCACAAACAATCCGCCCTATACCAACTGGGCCGATGCCGCAACCAATATCCAGTGGGCTGTAAATGCGGCCACAAATGGCGAGACAATATGGGTGACTAACGGAATCTATGCTTTGACCAACCAGATCGTCATAACCAACCGAATGACCCTGCGCAGCATGAACGGTTATTCAAACACCGTAGTTTTCGGCAACGGACTTAATCGTTGCTTTTATCTTAACGGAAATTACGCAACGGTCATCGGCTTGTCCATTACCAATGGCCTGGCCGCATCAAACGATTATTGGGGACGCGGCGCCGGCATTTATGCGTCCGGGGTTGGATGCACAGTCTCAAATTGTTTGATAACCGGCAATAGTTCTTATTCCACCAACCGAGGCGAAGGCGGAGGCGGGATGTATATTCAATCTGGAACGGCAATTGTTTCGATAGTCAGGGGTAATTTTTCAAGGACTGAGGGAGGAGGAATGCTGGTCCAGAAGGGTTTGTTTACGAATTGTATTATCGAAAGCAATATAGCCAGCAACCGCGGCGGCGGAATATACGGCAGTGATATTACATGTTTTGGGTGCCGGATTGTCAGCAACAAGGCTTATGTAGTGCCGGATACGTATCAGGGCGGTGGCGGAGTGATATGCGTCGGCGGAGTGTCGATGTTTTCAAACTGCGTCTTCAGCGGCAACTGGACGGCGTACGGTGGCGGTGGAATATATTTTCCCCAGACATGGGGCATGGTTGTTGATTGCGTCTTTAGCAATAACAGGGCCGCGGCTGGAGGAGGATTGTGTCTTTATGCTTCCAGCAGCGCTTCGGCAACGTCCGTTAATTGCAATATAATCGGGAATCACTCCGATAGTGACGGCGGCGGGGTTTATATTTATGATGGCGGATATGTGTATAATTGCGTGATCAAGAATAATGATGCAGGCCGGAACGGCGGCGGCATCAGGTTCGAAAACATACAGCGGCGCGGCGGATATGTCAGTTGTTGCACCATAGCGAGCAATTATGCGGGCAGCTATGGGGGCGCAGTTCTGTTTTACACCACCAACTGCAATGACTCCATTTATAATTGCATAATCTGGAGCAACAATTCGCCGAGTGCAAGTTTCCGGGAGATTTATGATGTAGTGACGCCAACCAACCTGAATGCCTTCTGGAACACCTGCGCGAATTACACTAATTTTCCGCCCGGTCAGGGGAATGTCACCAATGATCCTCTTTTTGTTGATTATACCGGCGGAAATTACCGATTGAACGCCAACTCGCCCTGCCTAAATGCGGGCACAAACCAAACCTGGATGACAAACGCTTTTGACATCGACGGCCGCCAGCGTATCCGCTACGGCATTGTGGACATGGGCGCGTATGAAGCGATTTACGACGGCACCATTTACAGAATGGGTTTTTAACCTGAGTTGAGCGATTCTTTGGCGTGTCATTCAGAAAACTCTTAGGGTCAGCCCTTGAATTAGTCTTTAATAATTCAATGGTCATCAATGGTCATTTCACATTTAAAGGCCGAATTATAGCCGCATTATGTTTTTCATCAAGCCGTTCTTCCGCCTCCCTGATCCGCAGCTGAACCTCGCGGTCTGCCATCATCTCGCCCGCAAACTTGCCAAGCTGCTTGCTAACCGCAGATCCGCCGCTTACCCCCAACTCTCCGGCCGCCTCGCGCTCAGTCTGGCCGGCATAACGAATGAGAAACCGCGCGGCCACCGCCTTTAAATATCCCTTCCGCCGCCGTTGCCGAAACTCCTCCTTCCTTACTCGGAAAACTTTCGCCAACGTCTCCAACACTAAATCCGGTTGAAGATGTTCAGTCAAATGCCGGAACGATATATCTTCCGGCCGCCGGCGGCCTCCCGCCACTTTCCGATGAAGCTCGTCTATCCATATCCGGAATGCATCACTGCCGATACTTCGCGACGAACGCCTTATCGCCAGCTTGAACTCCCGGTCATCCTTGACAAGGCCGCGCTCCACATACGCCCGATATCGTTTCGGCCATTCCCTTTCCTGCCCGCCCATTTCCGATAGTATCGGGCCGCATTGAATAAACTTCAAAGCTTTGACCTCACCGATATAACTGCGGTAACTGCTCCAGACATATGTCCGCAAATACCCGAGCTTCTCCTTATACGGACCGGCTTCAATCGCCCCCGCGCACACCGGGTTTAAATGCACGTAGCGCGATAATCCCAATAGATATTCATCCCCTCCCACCAGCTTCGATTTAAAACGGCCATCCAGCAAATGACCGTGACGCCGATGCCTGAGATTGTAATAAACCGTATAGGCCGTTGTCAGCGACTGCATGAAACGACTTAAATTGCCCGCCGGCGTCTCGCATACCAGATGAAAGTGATTCGTCATCAGGCAGTAAAGATACAGACGAACCTGATACTGCTTGACGCGCTCCGCCAGGCGTTCCAGAAAACGCTTCCGGTCGGCATCGTCCCGAAACAGCCGCGACCGTTCGGACTGCCAATCGCCGATCATCCGCGATGTGACATGATAGATCGCTCCCGGAAATTCAATCCGCAGATTTCTTGCCATGCAGTTACTATGCCACCCCCCTCGCCTCTTTGTAAAGGACTATTTCAAGGGCTGACCCCGCTATTTCGCTATTTCCGATTAAAAGCCCATCTGGTATATTGTGCCCTCGTAAATCGCCTCATAGGCGCCCATGTCAACTGTGCCATAACGAATGCGTTGACGTCCGTCCAGATCAATCGAATTTGTCATCCACGACTGATTGAGACCGGAATTGACGCAGGGAGACGCTGCGGCTAAACGATAATTGTTTTCCGAATAATCCATGAACTGCGGATTGTTCGTGATGCAGGACGTGACATTCAAACTGTTTGTTGATTCAAGGCAACAGTTGGTATATATTCCATAAAAATTTGTGTCAAAAACGTTGTTTGAATAAATAATGGTGTTAATAATATACGCATTCGAGACGGCAATCCGAAGACCATTTCCCGTGGTTGTTCCAAGGGTCTTGGCTATTGTGCAATTCATAATCGTGCAGTTAGTGCTATTAACATAAACCGCCCCGCCGTCATTGGCCACAGAACCGGCAACATTGGAATAAAATAGGCAATTATATAACCGAGTATTTCCAGAAGAGAGAGAGAGACCACCTCCGCGTCCGCCGGAAAAAGTGCATATATTCGTGGTAAACACACAATTACTAAAACTGGATATTACTGCGCCAGTTAAATACACTCCACCTCCGCCATCGCTGGCAGAGTTTCGCGAAAACACACAATTTCTCACATCAAAAGCAGGCACAGGGGTAGAACCACCCGAAAAAATAATACCGCCGCCAAATGACGATCCGTATGTATAATTATAAGAAATGTTACATCCAGCTACAATGTAAGGACCCACGAAAGCGCGATACATAATGCCGCCGCCAAACGCGGCGTAATTGCTGATAATATCACAATTAAAAACGTCCGCCTTTCCATTTCCATATATATAAATTCCTCCGCCGCCCTCCGTTAAATATTTAGTACCCATACTTATATTGGTGATAATCAGGCAATTAGTAAGTGACCCGTTGACCATATACACGCCGCCGCCATTGGAGGATACATTCAGCGTAATAATACAATTATCCAATTTGCCATTATTGCAATATATGCCGCCGCCATTCGCATTAACGTTACCGGCATTGGAGATGGTAAAGCACTTTACAAAGGCGTTGGAACTATCCAGATAAAAACAACGGTTTGTCTGACCAGACAGGCGGTTGCCGTTTATGAAAGTATTTGTTCGCCCGTTAACGCCTTGCAACACAAGTCCATTGGTGATGTAAATTTGATTTGTCAGCACATAGGTTCCGTTTGATACCAGTACAGTATTGCCGCTACCGTTTGTCATGGCCGCATTGACCACTTCAATGATATTGGTGCCCGCTATTCCCCAGTTCGTGTATGGATCTTGTGCCAAAGCGTTATTCGTCACCACATAATGCGTTATGGCGGCATTTGCAATGACACTGAACAAGAAAAATGCAAACATGGGAGCGACGGCGTGTCGAAGTGTGGATGTAACAGAATCACGGAGTATGGAGATTACGGAGTAATGGCGTATGGGCGTAATGAAGCTTTTAATTTTCATACGCATGGCAAACAAACGAATAGCGTTCACAATACGATTAGCTATTGAAATATCAAACATGGCTAATTCCTTGTTTTTCTTTAAATATTGGGTTAAAACCTCACAGGTTAAACAACTATAGTCTATCCGCCTGCATTATTCACTCAAGACAAATTGCTTGAACGCCGCCGGAATTTTACCGTTGGTTATCCCATCCGACAATTGATACCAGTAGGTTTTGCCGGCACCCTCGTCATCGTCCAAAATCACAAAATTGAATCCGAACACGGCGCCCTCTTTGGGCGTTATTTGCAAAGCCGACCAAGGGATCTTCATCTCATAGCAAGCCTTCTTATTTGTCTCATCCCGGACAACCACTTTCTCGCATTGCTGCCACAAGTCTTTGACGGGGCCAGCCCATTCGTAGACCGCAGTACCATTCTTTGCGAGCGCAATCCCCAACTCATAATCGTCATCGCCATATCCGGACTTCGACAAACATCCGTCTGACCGCGGATCAAAGGCGAACTGGATGTAATCGCCGTTCCAGATACACGAACCGGTCTTGTTGTTGAAGTGTGGGTCATCGGTCACTTTCGCCGCAAGATAAAAGTTGGCCGCGTATCAGAACGCATTTACCGCCCTGACCGACCCCCGATCTCCCCGGAACCTTGCCGTCAAGGCATTTTACCCAGTCCGATGATGAACTTGTATGCCAAATCGGTATACTCTTTACTTTGACTGTGTTCCATGTCGGGCGTCGGCACCATCCGCTTGGGTTGGGGCAGTACCGCGTAGGCCGAATAGACCGAGGTGGGCGGGCAGATACGGTCAGCAAAGCCTGTGGAGATGAGCGTGGCGCCCTTGGCGTGCCGCGCGAAATTCACCGCATCATAGTAGGCGGAGACCTTGGCAATGTTTTGGTCGTTGGTGAGGATCAACTGCGGCCAGCCGGAAGCACGACCGCTCAGGCATCCGGTATGGTCGCAAAACGCGGGCACATTGGCGGCGATTGCGGTGACCTTGGGCTCAAGACCAGCGCAGACCAGCGATAGCCCCCCGCCCTGGCTGGAACCGGTGACGATCAGATGTTTGCCGTCCCACTCGGGGCGGGACATCAGGTAATCCATAAAGCGCGTGCATCCCAGGAATACGCGGCGGAAATAGTAGGCGTCACGGTTCTCGCGGCCGCGCGTATAGTAGAAGGCCCATTCACCCTTTAGTTCCTCGTGCTTCTCAGCCGGCAAGTCAATGGGATAGTTGTGGGCATACAGTACCATGCTCAGAAAACCTGCTTGAGCCCAACTGTTGCCGGGCTCAAGGGGCACCAAACCAGCCGAAGGTAAGGTTAAGATGGCAGGATGTTTCCCTGCCGCGCGGGGCACACTCAACCAGCCGTAGATGCGTGTGTTCTCGATATCGGTGAAGCTGATGCGGTAAGTGGTCTGCTTCTCGTTGCAGCGGTCGTTGGCCTTGACCATCCGGACATCCGGCGGGATCGCCCGCACCAGAGCCTTCTGCTTCTCCCAGTATTGCGTAAAATCGTCAGGTTCCACGCAAGTCGGTCTGATTTTCTCGACCTCATACCCTGCACCAATGGGTGTAATCCCTGGCGGCCAGCTCCGGGCGTTTGCAGGCATGTTGTCAACACGGACGATCGTCAGGCGCAATATTCCCGGCTCGATGAGTGTGCCCTTGATCTGCGCAGGCTTTTCGCCCAGCAGGACCTTGCCGCCAGCAATTTTCTTTGCCCCATCCGCAGTCAAGGTCCAATCGAACTCCCCGGTGGTCATTGGAACATCATTGTGCTTTAGGGTGACCGAGAAAACAGCTGTTTCACCGCACTTGTACATACCGTCGGCATGGTCGAGCGTGGCAGAAACCATGTACTCGGGTTTGGGTTCGGGCGCCTTCGCCATTGCCAGTGTGACCGGCAACACCCCGCACAAGTACCACAGCATCATCATTTTTTGCATAATACCATTGCCTTTCTCTTCGACAGGCAACCATTGCCAGGTTGCCCCTGAATGTCGTGACAGAATTTCCTATCCCGCTACGCCAGCGTCATTACGCAACCCGATCTTCGCCAAAGGCTTCGCCGAGGCGATAATCACTTTAATATCTCCAATGTTAATTTCACTTCTACTTCCCGAGTCCGTTACAAAACATATTCGCTGTTCTTATATATTCCGCCTCTGACCAAGGATAATGTGTGACGGTCACGCCACTGGCACTATGTGATACGAATCACTTCCATTCCGGCTTCCGTGAACTTTTTTTCCGCCCAGGCGCCTATCTTGTCGGCAATTTTCTCGACCTCCGGCGGATCCGTCGAAAGCGCGGGCGGCAGAGAAACCGTTATCAATCCTATTCTTGGTTTATACATATCATTTCCCTCCTGTTCGAAACAGATATTCGTTGGACGCGATAGTCGAATTCGTAGAATCTTGCAAAGACAATAAGATTGAAAATTTGCCTTTCAGTTTTCCGGGAATCGGCCATTTGCAAACGAAAACTTTTTCAGCGCTGTCTTCATTCACCTTTTCAATCTTTATTATTTTTCTTTCAAGAATATTTTTCCCGTTTCCCAGTATTTTTATTTCCAGCGCGCAATCGCTGAAGCGCTGGACATGATCGTTGACAATCCATACCTCGCCGTCAAAAGTTTCTCCTCTTCTCCACTCTTTTTCATTATGCCGCAGGGCAACCAGAAGGAGTGCGTATGCTTCCCTGACCGCCTGATAGGCTTGCTTGGGCTTGAGATACCAGTCAACGACACTCCATGCGATTGTCGGCCAAGGTTCGTTAAAACTCCAGAAGATCGCGCCGCTGTTGCGGTATTTACGGCAACGGTAATGCTCAATTGCGCATTTTAACGCTTCCGCCTGAGCCTTTTGACTGTAACAAATAAATTCTTCAAGGTTTTCAAAAGCCTCTTCCAGTTTGATCTCTTTGTCATAGATGCCGCTCTTGATATAATATGCGTAATAAACAAGTTTGGAAATGTCCGCGGAGTGATATTCCCATGAGTAACCGGGAGGCCAGAGCTCGTCTTTCGGGATGAACTTTTTCAGACTTTCCAGATCAGGAACCGCCTGGATGCCGAATTCGCTGGCAAAAAAACATTCATCCCGGGAAAATCCGGCAATGGGCCAAAGCAAAAACCAAAAAGCCCAGCTATGTAAATCACCTTTATATTTGCCTTCATTGATAAGCTTCGCTTCATTTATGATCGGACCTGAGCACCGATAACGGAAAGATTTATCGAGATAGAGCGCGTACCTGTCGGTGTCAGAAGGCGGCGCAAAATATCTGGCCGGATCATGCTTTTCGCAAATCTTCCGCAGGGTGTCCACTAACTTTTTATTGGGTTCGTAACGGTATTCGTTTCCCGCGCCCCACATCGCCAGGGCAGGATGGTTCCTGACGGTCTTGACCGCCTGGACGCATTCTTCTTCCACCTTTTTCAGATATTTACAATCCTGGGGATAATTCATATTACAGAACATAAACTCCTGCCAGACGAGGATGCCCAATTCGTTGCAGAGGTTGTAAAATTCCTCCTTCTCTATTATATGCCAGCCGTGTATCCTGAGGAAATTGATATTGGCCTCTTTGGCCATTGTCAGCAATTTTCCGTATCGTTCCGCTTTCATGTTTCCTGGCAGAAGATTGATATTCGTCCAGTTGGCGCCTCTTATGTATTCCTTCCTGCCATTGACGCAAAAAGTAAAAGGAAATCCGTCGTCCGACATGCCGGTATTCTTTAACAGTTTGATCTCGCGGATACCGATGGTTTTTATAATCCGGTCCTGTTCTTCCGCGCCGGACCTGATCGCGACTTCCAGCCGATATAAATTCTGCCGGCCTCTATCCCATGGCCACCAGAGTTGCGCGCCGGGTATAAACAGTTCCGTTGTGACGATGTTTCGACCCGGTTTTATTTTCTCTTTTATTGTTTTTCGGACGGTTGGTCCGGAAAAATTCTTCCCGGTCATGCTTATTTCACAGGTTATTTCTTTTTGCTCGCTGCCGCCATTGGTCGCCTCAATTTCCAGTTTAACCGTCGCATCTCCATTCCTTATCCTGGAAACGGCAAAGACATCTTTAATATATACCACGCCGGTGCAGACCATCCTGACATCTTTCCAAATGCCCATAACCGGCATGTTCGGCGAGTAATCAATGCCATAACCAAGATTGCATTTTCTTCCGCCAATATCCTGTCTGTTCCTGGGCGGAGGGGAAATACAAACGGCAAGCCTTAGCTGCCCGGACCTGGCAAGCGCGGTAACATCAAACACTATGGGCGAAAACATTCCCGCATGCCGGCCAAGGCGTTCCCCGTTCGCCCAAAATTCGGCGTCATAATCCACGCCTTCAAAAATCAGCCGGATTGCCCGGCCTGCTTTGCGCCATTCTTCCGGAACATCGATGCTTTTTTTATACCACCATTCTTTTTCTCCAACCCATCTGCATTTTTCATTATTAAGGCCAATGTATGGATCCTCGATGATTTTCCTCTTGATCAGGACGGAGTGAACGTCCCCGGGCACATCCGCCCTGAGCCAGCCGAAAGCGCCCCAAAAATTATCCTTATAAACTCCGGCTTTTTGGCCTTCGCCCGGCGGCAAGTGAAATATCCGCCAATCGTCCCCGCTTAATGAAATTTCTTCTCTCATTTTTTCCCTCCCTTTCATATTTTAATTCTTGAACCCCTTGTATAGATATCCGTTCCCGCCACCGTGTCATTGACGAACTGTCCAACGGCAACTTATGCTTAAAACACACTCCCCCTCAAAAATATTGCCAATACGGATTCTCCGTCAATCCTGTCAATACATCCTCGTCCGACAAATCATATTTCAAAGACTTGAACCTAACCCGGTACAAGGGGAGGATTATCCATCTTGCCCGTCAATATCTCCCAACAAACATTGCTGATAATATCTTCAATTGCGGATGTGAAAGGGAAAGTGCCATATATTTTTGGCGCCAGACATGCGGCATAATCGCCGGCATTGTCAAAGGCCGTTTTAACCGGCCAATATCCCGTGTTACCGTTGGCATAGCCGATCGCCATAAACGGCGGAAACTGCGAACGAAGCTTTAAACCGTACTCGCAAAAAATTTCCCCCGGCAACGCAAGCAGATTCATTTTTCCCAACCGCATGGCCTGAACGGGAACGTTGTCAAGATATGGATGGGCATGAAAACGATCCAAGACAGTTTCCGTTGAGCGGCGCCATTCATCCGCAAATTTCTCCCACGATCGATCATTTTTTTCAGAACGCAACTCCCGGTATTCCTTGCCAAGAGCCCCCTTGTCCGGCGGCACTGCCAGAGGAAGAGAAATTCTTCTCTCCGCGGCCGCCAGCACGGGCGATTTCTCGGGCCGATTATTGTTCGTTATGTTCAATAAATGATATTTCAGAATATTTCCATATAACGCCAAATCTTCCGGCGTGCCCCCTCCCCATTTGTTCAAATTGCAGACCGGATCAATGTCGCCGCAGAATCCCTGAAAACAAACGCAATGATAACCCTCGCGTTCCATGGCCCTGGCCGCCGCTCCAGGCCAGTCGGCCGACACGGCCGTATTGGGGCCGAGCGTTACGGCGTGACAAGCATAGGAAAATATGCAAATGGGAAAATTTTCACGTTCAAAAATAACGGCGGATATCGTCGGATCAATGGGCTGGAATATTTTGAAACGACGGTTGTAGCCGATGGGCTCGGACTGCTCCGAGCCATTTGTCACTTCGCATGGGGTGCGATCACGTGCGGCGCGACGCGCGGCTTCCACTATTAATTCCGGAAGCTGTCGGACATATTCCGGCGCCATTTCCCCGCAACCGTGCAGGGATGCGGTGGCCGGGCCGGAATGCGTGTGCGTGCAGGCCAGAAGCACATTCTCCTGCGGAATATGATGTTCGGAAGCTATTGCGCCGCGGATGCGGTCCGATGTTTCCGCGTCAAAGCCGATCAGATCGCAGGCGATCAGGAATAAAGTTTTTTTGTCTGCGGAAACACAAACGGCCCTGGCCTTTAAATCATCCGATACCGATTCTGCGCGGCGTTCGAGATAGAACCCGTATCCGCACAGCTCCACGCCCAAGGGCGGCGTAATAATACTCTCGCCATAACCTGCCGTTATCTTAGACATGACGTAATTCTTCCCTGTTTTCCCAAACCTTAGAAATCGCCGCAACAATGTCTTTCATATCGTCCGGCTCGGCCAACAAGGCCGACTGTCCAATCCAGCATGCTTCTTTGCATATCTGCTCTGCATTGGGACACTGCATTTGCGAGTAGTCTTGTTTTTTGCCGTAATAGGGGCAGGATATCGGGCAATACCGCGGCCCTGTTCCTTTTTTCCGGAACAACGGGTTTTTATAAAGAGGGATGGGATATCCGCTCCAAGCCGTTATGCCTTCCGCTTTTAACGCATTTAGAAATGCTTCGCGGCTGATGCCCTTCCATGCTTCCGTCACAAACCGGAAAATATATAGATGATACGACCGGCGGGTAACGCGCGAATCATTTTTCAACAAGGCAACTCCGGGAATATTTTTCAACCCCTTGTCCAGCAAGGCGGCGTTTTTCTGCCGTTTCAGGGTCTGTTCTTTAAGCCTGGTCAATTGGCCCAGCAGGATTGCCGCCTGCAGTTCCGTCATGCGCAAATTGCTTCCCAGCAGATAATGTTCATAAAAAGCCTTGCCCTTGCCGCGCCCGCAATTGGAATAACTCCTGGCCGCATCCGCGAGTTTCTCATTATCGCTCAGAAGGATCCCTCCCTCGCCGGAAGTGATGTTCTTGCTCATCTGGAAACTGAACACGCCGCAATCGCCCAGCGCGCCAGTCCCCTTGCCTTTCCACTGACTACCCCAACTGTGACAGGCATCCTCAATGAGTCGTAGTTTATGTTTTTTTGCCAGACTTTTAAAGGCGTCCATATCCACCGGCAGACCGGCAAAATGGACCGGCATAATTGCCTTTGTTTTATTCGTTATGGCCTTTTCCGCGGCCTTGACGTCGAGGTTGGCGGTGTTCAAGTCAATGTCCGCGAAAACCGGAATTGCGTTCACCTTCAACACGGCGCTGGCCGTGGCCATAAAGGTGTAGGGCGGCACGATTACTTCGTCACCCGCGCCGATCCCGCAGGCCAAAAGGGCGATTTCGAGCGCCGCAGTACCGTTCGTGCAGGAAACGCCGTATTTGGCGTTCTGGAAGGCGGCATATTTTTTCTCGAATTCCGCCACCTTTTCGCCGTACCACCATTTACCCGATTCAAACACCTTGAGCAGACTCTTGCTGTCTTGAGCCGTCCATATCGGCCATGCCGGCCATTGCTCTTTTTTATTCCTTACCGGCGAACCGCCGTTGATCGCCAATTTCTGCATCTTAGGCCTCCCATTTTTTTATTTTTTCACATTGAGGTATTTGACCTGCAAGACCAAATCCTGCGGATAATTTCCAAATTTTTGTCCAAACAAATTGATCCCGTTTTTGTTAGCGGCATCCGGTTTGTGGCCGATACGAACCCGGATGAATTTGTCCCTGAACAAATTTAGATCGCCGGGAACAACATCCGAAAGCCTTAGACCGTCAATCCGGCTTCCTCCTGAATTAATGCGCCATGTTTTCAACAGACCATATTGATTTTCCGTTATATTTACCCAATCCGGCGTATAGCGTCCGCGCGTGCCCGTGAAAAATCCGGGGCAGGTCCAGGTGCCGATTTCCACGCCGTTGATCCATAACGTGATGTCCGAAGGACATTCGGTATGACCGACCGGCAGGGAAGCCTCGCTGGAAATTTCCGCTGAAAAAATGAGCTCCTCCACTTCCGATCCCTTGGGGAATTCGCGGGGAAACCGGTATTCCAGATATCCGCTGGCGATCCAAAGTTTTTGAGCCTTCCAGCGGTCGGGATGGCTGAAGACCTGCTCATGATCTCTCACCTTGATGATTCCCGCCGCGTCGCACATGCCGCATGGCGGCTGAATGGAAGCGTCCACGAACGAGCCTATCGGCGTCTCGCATCTGATAAATTTGCAGTCATCGGATTGGCGCGCTCCGGAGAGGTCTATTTGTATTTTATCGTAACACAGGTGGACATGCTTGAACGAATAACGTTCTTTTTTATACAGCTCCAGCTTTACCAAGCCGGCTTTACGCAGTATTTCAACGTGCTGGGAAACCGCCGGCTGGGTCAGCCGCAAAGCCTCTGCCAGGTCTTTTATACCCATCGCCTTTTTACCGAGCAAATCAAGCATGGCCAGTCTGCTTTTGTTGCCGAGCGCTTTTGCGATGACGAGCAATCTTTTATCAGTGACGCCGAATCCAAGCTGTTCCATATAAGTATTTCCTTATTCGGTTAAGCGTATCCTTTCATATCAAAGACAAAATGTCAATATTTTTATGTAATAATTTGTAATGTCACCAAGATCCTCTATTTTGCGAATATAATTCCCTTGACAAGAAATGGCAGATTGGCTATTTTTATGGGTAAACGATTACTCATGGTGTTTTTATATGTATTCGACGCCGCGCATCACCATTAAAAAGCTGGCGCAGGAAATCGGACTTTCTGTCTGCACCATCAACAAGGCCCTGAACAACAAACCGCGTATCAGTCCGGAAACGCGGGAATTGGTGATAAAATCGGCCGAAAAATTCGGCTACCGTCCCAATACGCTGGCCAAGGCCCTGGCCCGTCCGACGCTTTCGATTGGATTTGTATATCCCGATGTGTGGCCGAGTCATACCGGATTGCTCATTCGCGGCGCGCGTGAAAGCCTGGAACGGCTTCACGATCATCGCGTCAATTCCCTGTTGCGGCCTCTTCCGGCGGGCGATGAAAAGTCTTTTCTCTCCTCCATAAAGGATTTGGCCGAAAGTAAAGTATCCGGGCTGATTCTGTGCCTGTTTGATTACAGTCAGAAATGCCTGGACGAAGCCTGGCGAATTCTTAACGAAGCCGAAATTCCGTTTGTTTTGCTTGGAAGCGATATTCCGGGAGGGCCGCAGCTTTGTTCGGTATGGCACGATTGCCGCCGGTGCGGAAAAATGGCGGCCGAAACGCTTGGTTGGATGGTACCTGATCGTTCTGTTGCGGTTTTTATAGGCCGGAAAGGCGTGCTCGATCATGACTTAAAAGTGGAGGGATTTCAAAATTGGTTGAGCCAATCCCGGATAAAATTGGCCGGGATTGGTGAAACGCATGACGATCCGGCGAAAGGATATCCGGTTGCGCGCGAGGTGTTTGAAAAACACGTGTTTGACAAACACCCGGATATTTCCGGAATTTATATCGGAACCGAGAACGCGTCCGGAATCTGCAGATATCTGGTTGAGTCAGGATTGGCGGGAAAGGTCAAGGTGGTGGCAACAGGCGTGTCCGAAGACGTTTTGCAGGCGCTTCGGATGGGAGTGATCCATTGCAGTATCAATCAGAACCAACCTCTGCAGGGACGGCAGGCCGCCAGAATTCTGTATGATTACCTGGAATTGGGCCGGATGCCAAAATCTTCAGAAATCCTGATCGCGCCGGAATTGATTTTGCGGAGTACTATGGATATTCATAATCCGGATGCATTGTTTAGAAATGGAGATAATATTTTATCGCAGTAAATAAACGATTATTTAAGCATAAAAGGAAAACTATGACTCTTAAATCGGATAAAATTAAAAAGATAGTTTCCGCTGAAAATCGTAACATCCTCAACACAAACAATTACATCACTTCCCTGGCCGTCGAAAAACAAGGCTGGCGCTACGGATCAGATTGCGCGATTTACACCGAACGTTTTGTGGACGGCCGGCTTTTGTGCGCGGCTTACCAGGACAACGGCGTGCCAATCTGCGGGGATGACGAGCAAGTTCATCAACCGTCCTTTGACCTTGTTGTTGACGGCGACTCTCTTTATTTTGGATGGAAGTCAGCCGGGTTTGAATCGGGGAAAATCTCAAACGGCGCGGTTCAGGGAACACTTACCCTGAAACACAGCATCAAGCCCCTGACGTTGAAAATTATTACCTGCGTCTGCGGCAACGGTTTTTTCAAGAGACGGATTGAAGTCACCAATACTTCCAAAGATATTTCCCTGGGACTGACCTCCATTGCGCCTTTGTGCGGTATTCTCTGGCCGATGAAAGACAATTTGGAAGATAATTTGAATGATCGTGGAATTCCGCCTTATTCGGCCGGATATTTCAGGGATGTTTCCTGGGGAAACGAAGGCAATTTTGAATGGCAGGATTTGCCGGTCAATACGGAGGTCTCGATCGGGTCCTCGCGCGGCCGCAGTGGACATAACAATCCCTTTGCGGTTCTCCGGAACAACGTGTACGGCGGATATTTTGTGTGTCAATTGGGCTGGTCCGCCAACTGGCGCCTGACTTTTCACACTTATTATGAGAGCCAATTTCAAAACTCGGGTTTTTTGATGAATAATTTTCGGAAAATTTGCTTGAAAATCGGAGTGTTCCACGCTACAACATGTTGTGATACAATAACATGCGCGTTATCAAGAAAGGAACT
>Ga0074199_1001209_pt1 | contig 25193 bp, 26 predicted proteins | sample EPASupsiteSAE347_FD_64528 | JGI IMG/M metagenome (GOLD analysis project Ga0074199, IMG submission 64528) | Bioremediated contaminated groundwater from EPA Superfund site, New Mexico - Sample SAE3-47 | ecosystem: Environmental > Aquatic > Deep subsurface > Groundwater > Contaminated ... | reverse complement strand
ATTGCAACAGGCTATGGCAATTGGTCCTGTACCTTATGACCGTATCGTTAACAATGAAACGACAGAAATATCAAGGTAGAACCACAAGCTATTGTATCAACGCCAGACAAGGAGATACCCCTTTTCCATTAATTTCGGTTTCAAAAGCGTCCGCAATGGCGGCCTGGCCTTGCCGCCATACAGATTCGTCAACATCCTGACCGCTGTCCGGCCCATATCCTCAATGGGCTGCACGATCGAGGCCTGAACCATACGATCGAACATTCCGCCAAACCGGTAATCAAACGCCGCCATCGGTAATTTGCACCCGCCCGACGCATGCCCTTCTTTCCGCAACATCTCCAAGCCTTCCAACAAGCCGCAATCCGCCAGAAAAAGAGCGTCGAATTTTCCAGTCAGTTCAGACAGTCGTTTAAATCCGCGATAACCGGCCTCCTGGATGCTTTTCACATCGATTAAAATAATTTGTCCGTCATTCCGGCACAGTCCCTTTTCGGCGCAAATCCGTTTAAAGGCTTCCAAACGCTCCCTCCGGTCATACGTATCAGGAACGCTGGACATGAATCCGATCCTGCGAAAACCTTTCGCCAGCAAAAATTCAAGTCCCAGCAAAACTCCGGCGGACTGATCCGTATCCACGCAATTTACATTCGGACTCGCCCTGGAAGACATGCCCATCCAGACGGAACGCGGCTCTTCATGATTCTTATAATATGCCTGCCAGGCTTCACGTTCGGTTATCAGCGAATTGACAACCACAACCCCGCTGTAACGCCCGCTGAAATACAATTCGCCGATACGCTCAAAAATCCGCTTTTTATCCAGAGCGCCTCCCAGCGTGGCGCCGATCAACCCTCGACGAAGAGCCTCGTCAGCCACCGCGTCAGCAACAGATTTGAAGTAAAAATCATGAAGACTTTGAATGTCCGCCGGCAAAACCGTGATAATCCCGTCCGCCGGAACGCAGCGCGGTCTGCGACTGACCAGAGTGCCGACTCTCGGCTTACGGCTCACGTAGCCTTCCCGTTTCAGGGTCGACATTACCTTGGCGACGGTCATGCGGTTAACGCCCAGCGACCGGGCCAAGTCCTGCTCAGGAGGCAGACGATCGCCAACAGCCATTTCACGTCCGATTCTGCCAAGCAAACGATCGTATATCTGGTCAAATTTTGTCCTGATCCTGGTGTTTTCCGGCATAATCCCGCCTTATCCAGACACATCTTTTTTATTGCTTTTATTTATATCAATAAATGATTTTTTAATCAATTAAAAAATGGAACTATTTTTACAACGAAGCTGCTTACATATTGCGGGAGAATTTACGTCAAACCTACCAGCAGGGTGCAGATAAAAGTCAAACTTTTAATCTGCAAAACCGAAGATAGGCGGCGTTCCAGGCGTCTTTATTCTGCGGAGTGTAAGTTTTTATGGGAAACGCTTTTTTGATTACCGGCATGGCAGCAGCCAATGATTTGATGGCGCCCAGTCCCAATGCCTGAACCATGAGATTGCCGACAGCCGTGGCCTCCACAGGACCGGCGATAACCGGCGCGCCTATGGCATCGGCCGTAAACCGGTTGAGGAGTTCATTCCGGCTCCCGCCGCCCACAATGTGAACGACCTTCGTGGCCCGGCCGGCGATGCGGGAAATGTCTCCGCTGATAACACGGTATTTCATTGCCAGGCTTTCATAGACCAGGCGCAAAACGGCGCCGCGGTCCGCCGGGACTTTTTGCCGCGTCCGGCGGCAAAAATCAAGGATGGCCTTCTCCATGCTTGAAGGATTGTAAAAAGACCGGTCATCCGGATCGATGAAAGCGGCAAAAGGTTTTGCCTGCCTTGCCAGGCGGTACATTTCCGGCCATTCCATTTCCTTCCCGTCCTTTTCGCGCCAGTTGCGCCGCAACTCGTGCGCCAGCCAGCCGCCCATGCAGTTTTTAAGCAGACGTATGTTGCCAATCCCGCCCTCATTGCTCAAATTGACCGCCATGGCCTCGGCGGTGGTGACCGGTTCTGGCACAAATTTGCCGACCAACGCCCAGGTTCCGGAACTGATAATCAGGGCATCTTTCATATTTTCGACTGGCGCGGCCGCAAAAGCGCTGGCGGTATCGTGCGCGCCAACGGCAACAAGTTTTGCCCGGTTAAGGCCTACGGACGCGGCAAGCGCAGGCTGCAAACTGCCTATTGTTGTGCCAGGCCGGACGATTGCCGGCATGATTTCCTGCGGAATACCGAGCCTGGAAATGACAGTTTTACTCCATTTCCTGGTCCTGGCATCCATAAGCTGCGTTATGCTTGCCCAGGTTGAATCGACTTTTATCGCTCCGCAAAGGAAATAATAAAAAAGCGACGGCGCCGGCACGAATTTACAGCCCGGCTTCAGAAGATTGCGGCGATTTTGAACGAACCAGAGCAATTGGTTGCTGACGTTGAACGGCTGGAAATGAATGCCGGTAATCCGGTATATTTCCCGGGCCGAAATCAGCTTCTTCAACCGGGCAATCATATCGTCGAGCCGATGGTCACGATAAGCATACATTTTGCCCAGCGGATCGCCCGCCGGCGTGATAAAAACGCCGTCCGCGCCCCAGGTGTCAATGCCGATCGAATCCAGCGAAGACGCAAATTCACGGCGATAAACGCGCAAACCTTCGATGATGTTGGCGTAAATAAAGGTGTCGTCCCAATACATGCGCTCATCGGCTTTGGATCTGCCGGGAATGAAAAAAGAGACAGGCTCATAGGCAAAACGGTGCAACTCCCTCATGGCAAAGGAATTGTTTTCGAAGGAGGCGGCAAAGCACTTGCCGCCCGAAGCGCCCAGATCGATTGCAAACAGACGTTTGGTTTTCATGTTTTCTTAACCATCTGAATTGTTGTATGGAGCCGGGACGCCCTCGTCCCGCTATGCCTCTGACTTTGCGGCCCGTGGTCAGGCCGGCGCCATCAAGGAATTTCGTGCTTTCAACTTTTCCGTCGGCGGAAAACCGTGAACTTCTTTTGCTGACTTCTGACCTCTGACCTCTTCCTCACCTCATCTCCTGCCCGCCGGTCACGTTGAGCGCCTGGCCGGTCAGGTATGAGGATTGGTCCGAGGCAAGGAAAACCACGACGTTACAAACGTCGTTATAAGTGCAGGGCCGCTTCATGGGCACCTGATCGATGTATTTTTTGCGGACTTCCGCCTCGGTGATGCCCTGATTGGCCGCATATTGCCTGAACAGGCTATCGGTCCACAAGGGCGAGTCGAGCAGGTTGCCCGGACAGATTGCATTGACGCGCACGCCCTTCTCCGCCATCTCCAGCGCGGCGCTTTGCACCAGGCCGATCGCCCCGAATTTTGAGGCGGCATAGGCCGAATTTTTATAGGACCCCTTTTTGCCGGACTTTGAATTTATCTGGATAAAAGAACCGCTCTTGCCGCGCTCCATAAGCTTCAACGCATGCTTCATGCAGAGCATTTGCCCGACCAGATTCACTTCCATCACCTTGCGCCATCTGGCAACGTCAAATTCAGTCACGGCCCCGGAAATGAGGATGCCGGCGTTGGCCACAAAAGCATCAAGCCCCCCCCACTTGTCACCGGCCCGGTTCACAATCGCCTCCACGTCCGGCTCACTGGTTACATCGCAACGCATGGCCAAAACGGATTCCCCAAACTCTTTGCGCAAATTCGCCGCGGTCTCTTCAAGCTGTTTTTCCTGGAGATCCGCAATTATCACCCGGCAGCCCTCGCGCAAGAGCCTCGCGGCAATTGCCTCGCCAAGCCCCTGGGCCGCTCCGGTGACGATGGCACGTTTATCTTTGAGCATATTGTTTTTCATTTCTATAATACCATTTTGGTGTTCAGGCGTTCGGTGTTCGGTGGTCGGTGGTCGCTGGTCGGTGGCACCGGCCAACGTTTTTCCTTATCGGGAAGATGCTGCTCAAGAGACTTCTCTAGTCCGTTAAGCATTCGAATGCACTGTTTATAGCGCTCGCGATATTTCAAGTATACTTCGTTTTTGATATGTCCCTTCAATTTGGCCATGAACAGGTGATGAATGGTTTCCCCGGCCTCACCGCGACTGCGATTAATTCCTTCAACCTTGTTCCTCACGTGGCGATCATCATGCTTTTCGGCTAACTGCGCTGGCGCGCTGTTGGACGATCTTCGTATCTGCGAACCAAGTTCATACTTCTCCTCAGCCGGCCATGTATGACTAAGATCACAAATCTCCAAGTGAAGTTGGCAGAGCATCTGGTAGACTTGCAAGTCTTCGACATCTAAATAAGTCTTGCCGCCTACCTTCTGTTTCATCGGATATACACCTCCGAACCCGAACACCTGAACACTGAACGCCATATGACCTTACGGTACAATGACCACTTTCAGCGCGCCGGACGCCGGGTCGCTCTGCACACGCACGGCTTCGCTGAACCGTTCCAGAGGAAACCGGTGCGTCACCAATGGCCGCGCGTCGATTTTACCTGACACCAGTAAATCCCGCGCCGCCAGATATTCGGCCTGGGAAGAACTGTTGGCGCCATGAAGGTTAAGCTCAAGGTAATGAATGCGGTTCAAATCGATCGGCTCTATGGGATTCGATTTCGGCATACCGGCAAAAATCGACAAATGCCCGCCCCGGCTCAGAATGTTCAATCCCACGGCAACCAGAGCCTTGACCGACGCGGCCACGACCACCGCATCAACGCCGCGACCGGACGTATTTTGTTTCACCCATTCCGCCGGATCGGTTTGGGCTGTGTTGACCAGATCGTCAAACGGCAGTTTTATCCGCTTCAACAAATCGAGGCGCGGCTGAGACACGTCCATGATCGTGATTCTTTTTGCCCCGCGCGCCCTTGCCACCAGTCCGTTGAGAACACCGATAATTCCTCCGCCGAAGATGACGACATGATCGATATTTTCCAAAGGAATGTATTTCATGCCGTTGACGCAGCAACTCAAGGGCTCGATGATCGTCCCCAGATCCGGCGGATAATCGCCGGGAATCGGGATCAGACAGCCCTGGGCAACCGCCACCCTGGGCATCAAGACATATTCGGCAAATCCGCCGTTGAACTGGTATCCCATGGCAACGAATCCCTTTTCGCACAGATTTTCGCGGTGAATCCTGCACATGGCGCAGTTCCCGCATCCGATCACCGTCTGCACCACATATTTGCCACCAACGGTTATGCCGGACACTCCGGCGCCGATTTCCACCGCCAGACCTGTTATTTCATGGCCCACGATCGGCACGTCGACATGTTTTTCTCCGGAAAGCACGCGCTGGTCTGTGCCGCACAAGGCGCAGGCCTCGACCTTGAGCAAGACTTCCCCTGCTCCGGCTTTTGGGGCGGGCACGTCCTCGACCACAATCTGTCCCGGTTTTTTTATTACAGCTGCCTTCATTTTTAAAATTTAACCTTTCATTTTCGTCAGTTTTGGTTTCGGAAAATTTCGCACCAGACTGTCAACCCGCACAGGCTTGCCGGTATTCATGCTCTTGTTGGCGGCAATGCCGACCAGGATGCTCATGGCGCCGGCCCTATAGTCGGCTGAACGCAAACACGGATCAGCCGGCGGATGCGGATGGAACAAATCGTGCAGCAACAGGTCATCCCCGCCACCATGGCCGCCCTTGGCGGCGCGCACGACAATGTCCCTGGCCGGCTTGAAATGCGGATACAACCTGATTTTTGTCCCCTGCGGAATCATGCTGCCGGGAGTTTTGTCGGTGCCGATCAAATTGACCGCCTCAACGCAATCATGCTCAAGGCGGCCTCTCGTGCCGTTAAAGGCTATTTTATAGCCTTCCCACGGCGTAAAGGCGTTGAGCGAATATGACAAAAAGGCGCCGGTGTCATAACGCACCACCACGTTCATGGTGTCCTCAATGTCCATGGTCTTGCCGAACACGCAGCGGTCGCGCAAATAGCCGTCGTATTTTTCATTGTCCAGATAATACGTTTTAAGCCCTTTGTCCTTGCGCAAGTCGATCGCAAACGGGCACTTGCCGGCGTTAAATTTGCAATCCAGACAGCGTTCGGCATGGCCGCCCAAGCCGTAACTTTCAACCATGCCGCTCCTGGCGCCGTAAAATCTCCTGGCTCCCATGCCAAACACCTCGACCGGATTGGCCGAAAGCCACCAGTTCACGAGGTCGAAGTGGTGCGTGGCCTTATGCACCATGAGTCCGCCGGAATTTTTCTTTTCCCTGTGCCAGCGCCGGAAATAATCCGCCCCATGGCTGGTGTTCAACAGCCACTGGAAGTCGACCGACAGTATTTTGCCGATCGCGCCGCTCATGAGAATTTCCTTTACCTGAGTGCGCGGCGGGGAATAACGGTAGTTGAAGGTGACCCTGACCTTGCGGCCGGTGCGCTTGACCGCGTCGATGATGCGCCGGCATTTTTTTTCGTCTATGGTCATGGGTTTTTCGGTGATCACGTCGCAGCCCAATTCCATGGCGCGGATGATATACTTGTCGTGAAAGCAATCCTTGGTGGTCACGATGACCACGCCGGGACGTTGCTCCGCGATCATCCGGTCAAATTGGGCGTCCGGATACTGCGGCACTTTTTTCCCCTTATACCCCCCGACGATCTTCTGGTTGGCAAAATCAAGCCGGCCCGGATTATTATCGCAGATGCCGACCAGTTCGGAATAAGGGCTCATCCTTCCGTAAATGGCCGAAGTGAACATCGCCGACCGGCCGCCCATTCCGACCTGCACATATTTTTTTTTCATCAATGCCGCCTTTCCGCAAGTTTCCATGCCGAGTGGTTAAAAAGGCCATAATAATTGTCCTGCCTTTAATTTCAACAAATAAAATTGAGCGCATGATTTCACTTGACGGCGCATGATTATTTTATTCATATAAATGAGTATCTTTCATGAACAAAATCATTTCAAAAAAACAACTGTCCGGCGACGTTTTCATGATGCGGATCAAGGCCCCGCTGATTTCTTCCGAGCGGCGGCCCGGCCAGTTTGTCATCCTGCAAATTGACGGCAATTATGGCGAACGCATACCGCTGACCATTGCCGACGCCGACCCAAAAGAAGGCTCCATAACCATTATTTTCCAGGCCGTCGGCGCCACGACTTCGCGTCTGGCGGCGTTTTCCGAAGGCGATTCCATTGAAAACCTGGTCGGACCGCTGGGCCGGCCGACCCATATCGAAAAATTCGGCACAGTGGTCTGCGTAGGCGGCGGCATCGGCGTGGCGCCCCTCTACCCCATTGTGCAGGGTATGAAACAGGCCGGCAACCGTCTGATTGTCATCATGGGCGCCCGCACAAAATCGCTGCTGATCCTCGAAAACGAGATGCGCAGCCTGGCGGATGAACTGATCATCTGCACCGACGACGGCTCGTATGAACGCAAGGGACTTGTGACTTTGCCACTGAAAGAGATTTGCGAGAGGGAAAGAAAGCCGGACCTGGCAGTCGCCATCGGTCCGCCGGTCATGATGAAATTCTGCGCCGAAACAACGCGGCCGTTCAAGGTGCCGACCATGGTGTCGCTGAATACCATCATGGTGGACGGCACGGGCATGTGCGGCGGATGCCGGGTCACGGTCGGCGGCAAGACCAAATTCGTCTGCGTGGACGGCCCGGAATTTGACGGGCATCTGGTTGATTTCGACAATATGATGAAACGCCTGAAAGCATACAAGGCGCAGGAGGACAAGGCGCGCGAGGAATGCAAGCTGGAGATGGAAATTGCGAAAAAGACGCAAAGGAAACTTTCAACTTCCAACGTTCAACGTTGAATGTTCAACGTTTCCGATTACGACAAGGCGAGAAGTGAACAATCATACCACCCAAGAAGAATTGACCGCCCTGGCGCGGAGCAGGCTCGAAGAGATTGCCGGGATGCCCCAGCCCTTGAAGGCAAAAGACCGGCTGCAGATTCCTTCTCAGGAAATGCCCAGCCAGGATCCTGTTGAACGACGCGGCAATGTCCGCGAAGTGGCTCTGGGATATTCGCCGGAACAGGCCAGACTGGAGGCGCTGCGCTGTTTTCAGTGCAAGAATGCGCCCTGTGTCGCAGGGTGCCCTGTCCGCATCGATATTCCCGCATTCATCAAATCAATAGCGCAAAACGATTTTCAGAAGGCGAGCGACATCATCAAACGCAACAGCCTTTTGCCAGCGGTTTGCGGAAGGGTCTGCCCCCAGGAAACGCAATGCCAGGCGCCGTGCACGGTCGGCAAATCGCTGAAGGATGTGGGTAGGGCGGTTTCCATCGGCCGGCTTGAAAGATTTGTAGCCGACTGGGAACGGGAGCAGGGCAAAATCGAAACGCCGCAGGTGAAGGAAAAAACCGGAAAAAAAGTGGCGGTAATCGGCAGCGGTCCGGCCAGCATCACGGTCGCGGCCGACGTCCGGCGCGAAGGGCACAGCGTGACCATGTTCGAGGCGTTTCACAAGCCCGGCGGAGTGCTGGTCTACGGCATCCCGGAGTTTCGTCTGCCGAAAAAAATCGTGCAACAGGAAATAGACACCCTCAAGGCCATGGGCGTGGAGGTCAGAACCAACTTTGTCGTGGGCCGCACCCGCCATTTAAAAGATCTTTTGGAAAAAGACGGATTTGACGCGGTCTTTGTCGGCAGCGGCGCGGGCCTGCCGAAATTCATGAATATCGAGGGGGAAAACCTGGTGGGAGTCTTTTCGGCCAATGAATATTTGACCCGCGCCAACCTGATGAAAGCCTATGACCAGGAACACGCCCAGACGCCCATTTTTAAATCGCGCAAAGTGGCTGTCCTGGGCGGCGGCAACGTGGCCATGGATGCGGCCAGGATGGCGGTGCGCCTCGGCGCAAAAGAGGTTAATCTGGTCTATCGCCGCACCGAAGTCGAAATGCCGGCCCGGGTCGAGGAAGTGGCCCATGCAAAGGAAGAGGGCGTCATCTTTCATGTTTTACAGAATGCCAAGCGCATTCTGGGCAACGAGCAGGGCCTGGTGACCGGCATGGAATGCTTAAAGTACAAGCTCGGAGAGCCGGATGAATCCGGACGCCGCAGGCCGGTCGAAATTCCGGGCAGCGAATTTATCATGGAGGTCGACACCGTAATCGTTGCCATAGGCAACGAATCCAATCCGCTCATCAAACAGACCACCGAAGGCCTGGAAACCAACAAATGGGGCAATATCATCGTGGATGAGAGCGGCAAAACCTCGCTTGACCGCGTTTATGCCGGAGGCGACATTGTGCTCGGCGCGGCCACCGTCATTCTGGCCATGGGCGAAGGCCGCCGCGCAGCGGCGGCGATCAACAAGCTGCTGGCCGACGGCAATTCTGAAACTTCCAACGCTCAACGTTGAATGTTCAATGTTTCCCGGGTATAGGGCAGGCCTCATTGGGTCGGAACCATCCCCACCGCCCGGAAGCGGCACGGCGCAAGATGCATGACCCGCCTGAAGGCGCGCGTAAAATGCGCCGGCACATCGTATCCCATTTTTTCGGCAATCTCCTTCTGGGTCAGCCGCGTTTCCTTCAGCAAACGGCAGGCCTCAAGCATCTTTTGCCGCAGCAGATATTGGTAGAGAGTTTGCCCGGTCTGCTCCTTGAAGACCCGGCTTAAATGCTCGCGGGACACTCCGAGCTGGGCTGACAATGTTTTCACATTGCAAAATTGATACAGATGTTTACGGATCAACTGCCTGGTTTGCCGCGCCAGGGCAAAACCGGCGTCGGCCTGATCCAGGCTGACCCTGCTTTGCGAGAGCGCGGCGAACAGGCCGGCCACAATCCGCGCGCTTTCAGCAGGGTCCAGAAGAGCTTCCTGCTGGTCGTGTCTTTTCCACGACATGATTTCCTGGACAAAACCGCCATCCAGAGGCAGTTGGAAAACCGGACCGTGCCTGCGCACAAACTCGCGGGTCATGTCCGTGGCGGTCGGGCCGACAAAAACAAGATAGACAAATTCCCAGGGAACGCATCCGTCTTCCGGATAATAATAGGAAGTGGCCGGATCGTTTATTTCACACAGAAAACCGCATCCGGCCGGCAAAGCATATTTTTTCCGGCCGGTTTGAAAGCGGCCCTCGCCCGCCAGCGTTAACTTGAACAGGCAATGCCGCTCCGACGAGCGAAAACGGCCTTCATAATGATACGAGGGATGCTCCTGGCGCTCGGCAACTATTGCCCGCAATTGCGGGAATGCCTGCAGCGGTTGGGCGGTTTGGAACCGCACCGCCCATAGTTCGGTCGGCCTGCGCCGGGGCTCGCTCAATTCCGAATGGCAGCCGCAAAACGGGGTTTGTTCTTTTTTTTGTTTTGTCACAATTTGGTAATTAATATCATTTATTGGTCATTGATATCAATAAAAAAGCGGATTACATTTATTTTCGATTGTTAAAACTTCATAAATAAATCGGTAATTGAAAGGGATGGCAAAATGACAAAGATAGCGTTTATCGGCGCCGGCAGTTTCGGATTTACGCGAAGCTTGATCAGAGACATCCTGACCTTTCCGGCTCTCCGGGATGCAACCCTGGCCCTGATGGATATCGATCGCGAACGGCTCGCCTTTATCAAGCAGGCGGTCGAAAGAATCGTGCGCGAGGGCAATTATCCGGCAAAAGTCACGGCGACTACGAACCGGCGCGAGGCCCTGAAGGGCGCCAATGCCGTTATTTGCACGATCCTGGCCGGGGACGTGGACGTCTGGCAACATGACATTCTTATTCCGAAAAAATACGGCGTTGACATGAACGTGGGCGACACGCGCAGCGTGGCGGGCGTGTTCCGCGCCCTGCGCACGATTCCCGTCATGCTCTCCATTTGCCGGGACATGGAAAAAGAATGCAAGAATGCGATCCTGCTCAACTACACCAACCCCATGGCCATGCTCTGCCGGGCCATGCAGCGGGAAACGGAAATAAAGGTCACGGGCCTGTGCCACAGCGTCCAGGGCACCGCCATCGAACTGGCGCGCTGGATCGGCGCGCCCATGGATGAGATCAGCTATGTCAGCGCCGGCATCAACCATCAGTCCTGGTTCGTCAAGTTCGAGCGCAACGGCAAAGACGCTTATCCCGCCCTGCGCAGGGCAATGAAGGAGAAAAAAATCCGCAACGCCGAGTCGGTGCGCAACGAGATGTTCCTGCAGCTTGGGTTTTACGTAACCGAATCGAGCGGCCACAACTCCGAATACAACTGGTGGTTCCGCAAACGCCCGGATTTGATCAAAAAATATTGCATACACGGAACAAACTGGAACCCGGGACAATATGCCTACATTCTCAATCATTATCGCCGCCAAAAGAATAGCTGGAAGAAGGGCATACAAAAATGGCTGAACGACAAAAAGCCGCTCGATTTGAAACGCGGGCATGAATATGCGGCCAGCATCATCAACGCCTATCTTGGCGGCGAAATCTTTGAATTTAACGGCAACGTGCCGAATACCGGCCTGATTCCCAATCTTCCGCCGAACGCCTGCGTGGAAGTGCCGGTCTTTGCGAACAAACGCGGATTCAATCCGGTTTACGTGGGCCCCCTGCCCCCGCAATGCGCGGCCCTGAACAACGTCAGCATTGCCGTTGAAGAAATGGCGGTCGAGGCGGCCCTGGCCGGCAACCCGGAAATGGTTTTCCACTCAATCGCCTACGATCCGTTGTCGGCCGCCGTGCTCTCATTGGCGGAAATACGGAAGATGGTGCAGGAAATGCTGAACCGCAACAGGTCCTACCTGCCGCAGTTCAAAAGCGTCAAAATCACCTGATTTTCCGCACAAAAACACGGTGTTCAGCGGGAATTGCTTTACTTTTTGCGTTTTTTGTGCATCTTGTGCCTAAATCTTTTGGAGGTAATCATATGACCATCAAGCCGTGCCGTCCGAAATGGAAAGGTACTATGACCGACCGCGAGCGGTTCAACAACCAGATGCACTACGGCAAGATCGACCGGTGCTTCAACATGGAATTCGGCTATTGGAACGAGAATTTCACGCTCTGGCCGATTTTTATAAAAAACAAGATCACAAACAACGAAGAGGCGGATGTTTTTTTTAATTTTGACTCAATCAAAAACATCACGGGCAACATCTGGCTTTCGCCTCTGTTCGAGAACAAAGTGGTCCGGGAAGCGGCCAACAGCCTGATCATGATGAACGCCGACGGATTGCTCGCCGAAGTCCCGAGGGACCGCCACGATACCATTCCCCATTATCTCAAGGCATCAATTGTCACCCCGGATGACTGGAAAAAATGCAAAGAGGAGCGCATGCGGCGCGATGATCCTGCCAGGAAGGTGAACGTCGCAGCTATTCTCAAACAACATCCCGCAGACCGGAATTACCCCTTGGGCGTTTATTGCGGATCAATGATCGGCAAAATCCGCGACATGCTGACTTTTGAGGGACTGGCCTACGCCATTTACGATTACCCCGGCATGGTCGAGGACATGGTGGAAACCTGCTGCCTGCTTGTCGAGGACTTCCTGGACCAGGTCCTCGGCAAAATAGACTTCGATTTCGCCTCGGGTTGGGAGGACATTTGCTTCAAAAACGGTCCGATCGTCTCGGTCGACTTTTTCAAGAACGTCGTAATGCCGCGCTACAAAAGAATAAGCCGCAAATTACGCTCCCACGGAATCGACCTCTGGTACACGGATTGCGACGGCGACGTGCGGCCCATTCTGCCCTACCTGATGGAAGGCGGAATCAACTGCCTGTTCCCGTTCGAGGTAAACGGATGCGCCCATCCGGCGGAACTGCTGAAGGAATACGGCAAGGACCTGCGGATCATGGGCGGGGTGGACAAGATCCAATTGGGCAAGGGGCCGGAGGCCATCAAAGCCTATCTGGAAACGCTTGTGCCGCTCGTTGAACGCGGCGGTTACATTCCCTTCTGCGACCATCGCTGCCCGCCGAACGTCAAACCCGAGGATTATTTGTACTATCTCGACCTCAAGGAAAAAATGTTCGGGATGAAATAAAATGACTAAACGTGAAATAGTCCGGCTCGTGCTCGACGGCAAACGCCCCCCGTATGTTCCATGGTCCTTTGGATTTACCCGGGAGGCCATGGAAAAGCTCGTCGGCCATTTCGGCTCCGCGGCCGCCGTGGAGAAAAAGCTGCACAACCACATGCGCATGATGGGCGTCGGCGACCGCTTCGAGGATGTCGGCAACGACTGCGTGCGCGACATTTTCGGCGTGGTCTGGGACCGGAGCGTGGACAAGGATATCGGCGTCATAAAGGGATTGGTTCTGCCCGAACCCAGCCTTAAGGGCTATGAATTCTCCGACCCGCTTGACAGCCGTTTTTTCTCGGCGCTGCCGGCCGAAGCGGAGGAATACAATGACTGTTTTCTTGAATTCGCCATCGGGTTTTCGCTTTATGAGCGGGCCTGGACTATGCGGGGCATGGAAAACCTGATGATGGATTTTTACGACCATCCGGACTTCGTGCGGGAGTTATTCAGGACAATCGCTGACTTCAACATCGCCCAGATCCGCAAGGCGGTCGCCTTCGACATCGACGCCATTCATTTCGGCGACGACTGGGGACAGCAAATCGGCCTGCAAATGGGACCGGACATCTGGCATGAGTTTATCTTTCCGGAACTGAAGCGCATGTACGCGGAAGCGCACAAGGCCGGCAAATACGTCACCATACATTCCTGCGGCGATGTGGACGAATTGTTCGACGACCTGATTTCGATCGGCCTCAATTGCTTCAATCCGTTCCAGCCGGAAGTCATGGACGTTGAAGCTCTCATTGAAAAATACCGGGGCCGCCTGGCTTTCTTCGGCGGACTCTCCACGCAAAAAACGCTGCCCTATGGAACAGCGGAAGACGTGAAAAAAGAAACGAGGCGATTATTGAATCTGGGGCGCGCAGGCGGTTATATTCTTTCCCCGGCGCACGCCGTGGAAGGCGATGTGCCGCTTGAAAACATGCTGGCTTTCATCGAGACGGTTCAGGAGCAGCCGGCCTTTCAGAAAAACTCAAGTCAGATTTCCTGATCCGGGCTGAAAAAATAAAGGTGTTTTTGAATACTGCCCGGAAAATAAAATGGCAAATTTCGATGACCACATGGAGGGCGAAGCTGCGCTGAGCCGCGGTTTTAGCGGCGTTAATTCGGCTCGCCACAGGCTCGCCCTCCAAAATGTGCCATTTTATTTTCCGCCGAGATCAGGAAGTCTGAATGTAGGGGTCGCGCTTTAGCGCTGATTAAGAAATGTTGTAGCCAGCCGCGTTGAGGCCGGCGCTGACGAATTGAAGGCCGGTGACATCCCGCTTCGTCCCGTCCTCCCGGAGAGACGGGACTACGAGGGACAAGTCGTCCCCAGCCACAAAAAATCTTAAACTGCTCCAGACGCTCAATTCCCGCCGCGGAAAATAAAAAAAACCGCGCCGCAGAGGCATAATCCGGCGTAAACAAAGTCCATCCTGACTGATTGTTTCATGTAGAAAACCGCGAAGGGGACAAACACCGAGAGCGTGATCACTTCCTGCAGAATTTTCAACTGCGGAAGCGAGAGTTCCTGAAAACCGATCCGATTGGCCGGCACCTGCAACAGGTATTCGAAGAGCGCTATGCCCCAGCTGACAATGGCGGCTATCACCCACGGCCGGTTGCCCATATTTTTCAAATGCGCATACCAGGCAAAGGTCATGAAAATATTCGAAGTCATCAGCAAAAGCGCGGTCTTTAAAATAACAGGCATATATCCTCCATGTTTACTCAGAGCTCAATGCGTCGAGCAGGATACGCAAGGGTCATAGGCGCGCACCAGCATTTCAAGCAGTTGTTTGCATTCTTCCGGAGAACGGTCCGCGATCATGGGCGCAAAGGCCTCAAAATCCTTCTGGATATTGGCATGATTCTGGTTGGTGGGAATGCAGAGATTCGCCTTTACGCACTTTCCTTTATCGTCGAACTCGTAGCGATGGAACAGGACTCCGCGCGGCGCCTCGACCGCACCCGCCCCATTGCCGGCCCTGGGCTGCGCCTGATTTTTTTCCAACTTGATACCGTTTGCGAGCAATTTGTCGATTATTTCGACGGCGTGCTCGACAACCTGGTAACATTCCACGAGTTGGGCAAGACTGTTGCAGAAGGGATTGCAGTTCTTTTTACCCAGAGACAAGGCATCGGCCAGCTTGCGCGCACGCGGCAGCAGGTTTTTGCCGTTCAAATTATAGCGCGCCAGGGCGCCCACCGCGTATGAATCGCGATGCCACTTCGCCCATTTGGCCGTCGATTGCGGCGAGACATATTCATTCACAGCCGATTCAAACTGTTGGACCGGCAGGATTTTTGCCGTGTCGCTGCTGCCGATCGCGCCGTGATAAAAAGAATATTTTCCCGCATCAACAAGAGCAACATATTCAGTCTCGCGCAAAAAGGCCGGCAACTTTTCCTTCAAGGAAAAAACGGTTTGCGCCAGAACATCCAGGTCGGAAAACGAATCCTGCAGGCGTTTTTTAACCTGCTCCAGTTCGTGTTCCGCCGGATATTTCGCAAAACCGCCCGGCTTAAAAGTGATCGGATGGGTCATGCGCCCGGCCAGGAGCGCCATCCACTGATTGCCCAGCTTATGGAGCCGAATGACGGTTTTAACCACATCAGGATGCGATTTTACCAGGGGAAGAACCGATTTCGCGCCCAGCAGGTCGGGCGCCACCAGGTAGCCGACGTGCAAAATATGGCTTTCGACATGCTCGGCGTAATGCGTCAAAACCCTCAGAAGATCGGTCTGTTCCGAAACCTCGATTCGCATGGCGTCCTCGATCGCCTTGATGGCTGCGAGGGAATGCGTGACCGAGCAGATGCCGCAGATGCGCGAGACGATCGTCTGAATGTCCTGCCAGTCCCGCCCCAAAACCATGGCTTCGAAAAAACGCGGCGCCTCCGGCACCTGCCATTCGATCTTTTCAACTTTTCCGCCGGCAAAAGAGGCAAAAATATTGCCGTGCCCCTCGATGCGCGTCACGTGATGGACTTTGATTTCAACTGTTTTTGGCATTGTTTTCCGCTTCCCGGCCGGCGAACAATTCCAGCCGGTCCTTGAAATCATCAATTGTTTTTCCGTATTGATCCATGACATCGAAGGCCGCGTTGACGTTCGGCTCGTCAATATAACCGCGGCAGCCGAAACACCAGAATCCGCCCGAAGGGCATGCCGCCCCGCACCCGGCCCGAATAACAGGTCCGAGGCAGACTTCGTTGTATTCGTAGCGGCAGATGTTGCCCTTTTGCTTGCATTCCACGCACACCGGATAAGTGGGCACGAACGGAGTTTTACCGGCCAGCAGACTGCGCAGAATGGAGCTGAATTCCCTGTTGTCCATCGGGCAACCGTGGATTTTATAGTCGACTTTCACGATTTCATGAGCGGCTCTGGCCGTTCCGGATTGAAGATGCGGCTGACTGGCGGCGGCGCCATAGACGCAGGGACCGGCCTGGCCGGCCTCGACATGTTTATTCATCAAACGGTTGACGCCGGTGATGGCCGCGCAGGCGCCCATGGCGATCAGCACTTTGGCCCTGGCGCGGATGGCTTTGAGCCGCTCCTCATCCTGCGGCCGGGTGATGGAGCCTTCAATGATTGCAATGTCATAATCCGGGCTCGATTCAGTCATGGCTTCGCGCCATTCGACCGGCTCAACCACGTTAACCAGATCCAGTATTTCTTCCTCCAGATTGACAAGCTGAAGCTGGCAGCCCTCGCAACAGGCAAAATCAAATATGGCGACCCTGGGTTTACTCATATTGCCTCCGGCACAGTCAGGATATCGGCATAACGGACGACCGGGCCGTCCTGGCACATGTAAAGATGGTTCACCTGGCAATGCCCGCACTTGCCCGCCCCGCATTTCATGTGCCGTTCCAGGGACATATAAATCGCCCCAGGCTGCATGCCGACCTTTTTAAGTTCCAGAATGACAAATTTGTACATGACCGGCGGACCGCAGATCAACGCCAGAGTGCGCGACAAATCCAGGGGCAGGCCGGGAATCAGGGTGGTCACCACCCCCACCTTCCCCTTCCAGCCCACAGCGCCGCTGTCAACCGTCTCATATAAAGCAACATTCGGGGATGCGCGCCACTGGTCAAGCTCGTCAACAAACAGTCTTTCGGCGGGCGTCTTGGTCCCCAGCAAGACCGTTACGCGGCCATAAGCAGAACGGTTATTCAACACGTGGCGAATGGCCGAGCGCACAGGCACCAGGCCGATGCCTCCGCAGATAAACAGTATATCCTTGCCGGGCATGACGGAATCAACCGGGAAGGAAGTGCCGAAAGGACCGCGAATTCCAACTTTGGCGCCTTCCTTCAAACCATGCAGGGCATTGGTGACGTTGCCGACCTTTCGCACAACCAGTTCGAACGTGCTTTCGCCTGTAGGCGCGGAAGACACGGAAATGGGCGCCTCGCCGATCCCGGCCAGAGAAACCTCGACAAACTGCCCTGGCTTATGGCCCAACGATCTGTTGGAATCGAGTTGCAATTCGAAAAACGTCTCCATTTCAGTCATTTTGCGCACGCGCTTGAGCGTGGCCGGCTCGGGCCGAAAAACGTCGCGCCGCGAAAAATTGCTAAAACTGTTGGTCATCATTTTGGCTCCAAAAGCCGGTTATAAATCTCCACAGGCTGGGCTATTTTGGTTACGCAAACGGTAATGCAGCGTCCGCAGCCGACGCAGGAGATTTCCCCTATTTTATCGGGCACGTATTTCCCCTTGCGATAATAACGGTGCCGGTATCTTTCCAGTTTCTTTTTGCGGAAATTATGTCCGCCGGCCACCGTGGCAAAATCCTTGAGCATGCAGCCGTCCCAAACCCGGCTTCTTTCGCCGCCGCGCATGTCCCAATGAAATTCATCGCGCACGTCAAAGCAATAACAGGTCGGACAGACCAGGTTGCAGGAACCGCACGAAAAACACAGCTTCGCTTTCTCTTCCCAGACCGGGTGATTATAGGAACGCTCCAGGAGCGCGGGGATGTCCCTGGGCGCAACGCGCAATTCGTGCCTGCGCAGCAGCTTGCGGTTCTTTTCCCACACTTTTTCACGCAAAGCCAGGCCGGCGGCATTTGCATTCTGCGCGTCGGTCGCGTTTTTCAACAATGCTGTCCCTTTATCGGTCAGGGCTTCGGCAAGATAAGAATCGCCTATCCTGGTCAAAAGAATATCGAATCCACGCTTGACGACGGCCATATCCATGCAAGCCGCAAAAACATTGTTGCTAGGGGTCTGGACATCGACCCCGATAATGACCGCTTTTTTGCGCCTGGCCATGTAATGCTCGTCGTATTCCCCGGTGGAAAAAATTTTGTCCATCTGGTTGATGGCGGCCATGTCATAAGGATGCACGCCCAGCAGAACGAACTCTTCCTCCGCGAAAACGCTTTCAAACTCCGAGGGCGACGCAAACTTCAGCATGACTTCGCAGGGAGGCTGGAAATAACTTTTTGGGGGAGTGAGCGTGACGTCGTAATCGAGGCGCAAATCTTTTGCGTTCCGCAACCCGGTAAAGGCAAATTTTTCCACGGCCCCGCTCCCGGCGGAAACTTCGCCCGGCAAGGACGACGAATCATTTTTTACCTGAACGCCGAAGACCTTGCGCCCGGCAATGAGGCCGTCGACCCACTTGTCAAGCGCGTTTAAACTGAGCTTGGCGATTTTCATGGCGTAATCTCATCAAAGAATGAGAATATATTAACGCAAGGATGCCACAAAGCAACAAACATTTTCAGGCGGAAAATCGACGCCTGAAATGGAGCGACAACCTGACCAACCCAAGCATGACGGGCACTTCAACCAGCGGACCGATCACGGCGGCGAATGCCGCGCCGTGATTGATGCCGAACACGCCCACCGCCACCGCTATTGCCAGCTCAAAATTATTGCTGGCGGCGGTGAAGGCGAGCGTCGCGCTCTTGCCGTAGTTCGCCCCCACCCGCTTGCTCATGAAGAAACTGACGAGGAACATGACCACGAAGTAGACCAGAAGCGGAATTGCTATCAAAACCACGTCGCCCGGACGGGCAACAATTTTTTCGCCTTGCATGGTGAACATGACAACAATCGTAAAAAGCAGCGCAATCAGGGTCAGCGGACTGATCATCGGAATGAACCGCGAATGATACCATTCCTTTCCGCGCGCCTTGACCAGCGCCAACCGCGTCAGCATGCCGGCAATGAACGGGATGCCCAGGTAGATGAAGACACTCTCGGCAATTTGTTTTATCGTCACATTCACGCTCGCGCCGGACATGCCCAAAAGCGGCGGCAGGAAACTGACAAAGAACCAGGCATAGACGCTGTAGAAGAAAACCTGAAAGATGGAGTTGAAGGCCACCAGCCCGGCGGCATATTCCGTGTCGCCTTTTGCCAGGTCGTTCCAGACGATCACCATGGCAATACACCGCGCCAAGCCGATCATGATCAGACCGATCATGAATTCCGGCTGATGCCGCAGAAACAGCACGGCCAGGCCAAACATCAGTACGGGGCCAATCAGCCAGTTCTGGACCAGCGAAAGCCCCAATACTTTTAAATCGCGGAAAGCATCGCCCAACTCCTCGTATTTTACCTTGGCCAGCGGGGGATACATCATCAGGATCAATCCCACGGCAATAGGAATGCTCGTCTGCGTCCCTTCCGGCCGGAGCGATCCGATCCAAGCCCCCACCGCCGGAATAAAATGACCGAGTAAAACACCGGCGGCCATCGCCAGGAATATCCAGACCGTCAGAAACCGGTCTAAAAATGACAATTGCTTCGTTATCCCTTCTGTCATGATGCTATCCTCCTTCAGCCATTAAAACGTTGCCAACAGATAAAATCCGGCACAGATGAGCAAAACGCCGGCTATGATCCTGATCGCGGCCTCCGCCTTCTGCGCCTTGACGGCTGACTTGCCGAAAGACACGCCCAGCAGGATGGCGCCGAGCGGCAAGCTGAACCCTATGCCAAAAGCCGCCATAAGGACCATTCCCCAGAGGACTTTGCCCATCAATATGCTGGCGCCGATAACGATGAAGATTCCTGGATTGCAGGGCAGCGAGCTGGCCGCCACGCCGCCGCCGATCAACAGTCCAACAACCACTGTGCCCAACATCCCAGGGACATACGAACTTTTTTCAGTTTTGCGCATGAACTGTGGAATTTTAACCGGAAACAATTTTAGCGCGGCGAGCCCTAGAATTACCGCCATCCCGCCCGCAAAAATTTTCCAATATCTGCCAAGCAGGGCTTGCGCAGCCTGACCCACAAAGCCGGCCACAAATCCCAAAATAATCAATGCCAGCGTGGTGCCGATCATGAACGAGATTGCGGAAACGAAAGCCGCGCGCCGACTTTCGCATTGGCGCGCGCCAGAATAGGCCACCAGCATGCCCATGGCCGGCAAGGTGCAGCAGGCGCTGGCCACGGCGCTCGCCAGTCCCAACAGAAATGCCAGCGGTAAAGCGGTTGGCCCCATGCTGGCAGACTGCAGAGTATCTGTTATCCACGTCAGCATGTGCAGCAATACCTCCCGAGGCGGTTTGAATGCCACGACTCAAGCGAACCGCAGAATATCGAACAAGAAATGTCGAATCGCAAAGTCACTGCCGCCCTTTCGCTGCGGTTTTCACGCTTGTCACGAATATGGAGATCAATTCGTCATTCTCCTGTTCATCTTAATTGCATCCCCCCGGACCGCAGCCTGCCGGCCCGCACCCGCCCGCGCTTGAGGCGGCAACATACGCCTGAATGAGTTTTGTTTCGGTAATCTCACCAGAAACCGGAATCATTCCGCGTCCCTTGACCAGCGCCAGCACTCCCGGCACTGATATTTGCATTGCGACCTGCTCATAATCGCGCGAGCCGGTCTTCAACCTGAAAATGCCGATCTTGTTTTGCGCCTGGGCTTCAATTGTCTTCGCCGCGCTTTGCATTTGAGCCAGGGGCGCCTTGATGACCGGATCGTTTTTGCCGGCCAGAAACACGAACACGCCGCCCGTGTCCGCGGCAAGCATGTTCAAATCGGAGAGAGAGGAAATCTCTTGCACGGCAGCCGACGCCGAGGCAGGAGATGCCCCATTGGTTGCCGGCGCTGCGGCAGCCATGGGCGCTTGCGCTGCGACCGGCAAAGACGCAAAACCTGTTGCGGTTTTGACATTATTCGTATTGTAATTCTTTATCATGGCCCGCACCATGAGCGCGCCGGCGGCAATCAACACGATCGCGCCTATGATCCAGCGCATTCTTCCCGCAGAAGCAGCATGGCATCCGCAGCCCGGACCGCAAGCCGAGGTATCCGGTTTTGAATTGTCATTATTTATCGTCATCGCTCATTCCTCCTGTTTTTTCAATTGCAACATCCGCCGGTTTCGCCGCAACAGGCTTTTCCGCCGCGCAGCATGCCGTTAAGAATGCCCGTGGCGCAACCGACGCCGGAGTCAACCGACAAGGCATTGACCGGACAATTTTTTGCGCAGGCGCCGCATTCCATGCAGGCATCCAAATCCGCTATTTCCGCCTTGCCGGAATTGACGCGAAAAACCGCGTGCGGACATACTGCCTCACACATGCCGCATCCCGCGCATTTATCGCGATCGATTTGCAGACTGGCCATATTTTTCAGGCAGGTCATATTCATGGTTCCCTCACACAAAACGCGCCCCCAGCCACAACAGGCCGCCGGCAATCGTTCCGGCAATCTGGAGCGGCAAAGCCCATTTCATTTCCCGGCGCACGCCGGAGGGCGAAGTGTAGGTCGTGCAGCCGGTAAAATTCAAGCCGAGGAATGAACAAATCGCAACGCTCAGCAAGGTTATTGCCATTCCTTCAATCCAGAAATATCCACCCGAACACCAGATCAAGACAGAGGCTCCTAATCCTGCCATTGCACCTTTTATCGCAAAAGACCTGCCCGGCAGCCAGGGCAATAAAAGCGGCACAAAGAGAATGCCCGCCAGATAGGTCACGAAAACTGCCAATCCAAGGCGAAACCACTGGCCGAGCGCCAACGCCGGATCATAGCCATGGCGATTCAGGCCGGCCAGAATGAACAGCAAAAACATGATCGCCAGGGCCGGCTTTAACCACAGCATTGCTTCCACTGGCACGACCTTGAGCCGGTCCCAAAGCGGAAAATCAACGCGCCGCATTGCTGGGGTTGCCCGCAAACCTGCCGCGAGAAATTCCGGTATGTCCGCAGCCCGCACAGGTCCGTATATCACCTTAAATCCGCTTAGGCAAAAAACCTCATGAGCGGCAACGCCTGTCGCGCCCAGTTGCGGAACTATCAAGGCGCGATGACTGACCACCTTGTCCAAGCCCGTTTCAAGCACGCGCCGAACGAGTTCGGCAGTGCCGAACGTTCCCTTGCCGGCCGCGCACCAGACATTGATGCCTTTCGTGTCCAGCACCAGAATCCAGCCGTTGATGCCGTTCAGAGCAGCGCGCAGAACGTCGAAGGAAAGCTTATAATTCGCGCTTACAAAGACGTTTGATTCAGAAGTCGGCCGGCCGACCGCATAAAGTCCGGGCGAAACGGCATAGTCCATGCGCCGAAAATTCCAGCGCACCAGGCACCCGCCCAGACGGTCGCGCCAGGTCAATTGCGTCCGTACCCGGGGCACAGAGCCGAGGGGCGTGTCACATACGCCGTCATGCCAGGCCTTCAGTTCTTGCCATGCTCCGCAGCAGGCAGGTTCAGCCGCACTCTTACAGCAACAGTTTTTCATGGCTTGCAGAAAATTTTCCTGCAAATGGCTTCCAATCCTTCGCCGCAAATGTGTTTAAGTCGTTTCTGATCCTTGGCAATCTGGTCCGTTTTTTTCATATCCCTGAAGAGGAGCTTCAGCGTCTTGCCGGCCGAAACGGACCTGAATTTTTGCGCGAGCCGGTAATACATCCATCTGCCGCTCTTGCGGCTTTCAATGAGGCGCGCCGAGCGCAAAATCGTCAAATGCTTCGAGACCGTGGAGGGGGCCAGCCCCAAAAGCGCAATGAGCTGACAAACGCAGAGCTCCCCATTCCGGAGGGCGTATAAAATCCTCAAGCGCTGCTCGTCCGCCAGCGCCTTGCAAAAGTCCATTATCTCCGGCATCTGAACGCTTTCATTTCGTTGCATGGCGAAATATCTATATGAACATCGCCCGCCTGTCAAGAATATTTTTCCACCCTTGCGACGCAAGGCGGCGCGGCCGGGCGAGAACGATTCAGTCAACGCAACCATGCCGGGCTACATTCCAACATTCTGCAGAATGTTGGAATGTCGTGGCTTGAACCTGATTTGAGGTTGAACAATACCAGCCGGAAGACAAGGGCGGTTAAACGTCATCCAAAACGGAACGAACGTTGCTTCAAGGGGCGGAATAAATCAGCCAACCCCCTGACAGCAGAACAAGAATCCCGCAGATTTTCTTCAGAATAAGCGCCCCCCTGGATCGCTCGTTCCATTTGAGATAATGCTCGACCAGCTCCGTAGAAGTGCCGGCCAGAATGATCACCGCGCAATGCCCTGCCCCGTAAACCGCCAGCAGTAAAACACCATAGAAAAGATTAGTCGCCGCCACCTTGAACGTAACGGCCAGCATGGGCGCCATATAGGCGAAAGTGCAGGGGCCGAGCGCAACGCCAAACACCAACCCGAGAATAAAAGCGGCCAACAAACCTCGCCTTTTCATCCCCACCTTTGACGGGCCGGCCCAAGGCATGGGAATGACGCCGAGCAGATGAAGGCCGACGATAAAAAACATCACCGCCACAAAATAGTTTCCGTAGCGCCCAACGTCGCCCATCATCCTTCCGGCGGAAGCTGTTATTGCGCCGATAACGGCAATCGTCAGCAAAATGCCGGACGCAAACAAGAGCGAAACGAGAAAAGCACGTCCGGTTGATATTTTACCCTGCTCGTCAATGAACCCGACAATGAGCGGGATGCCGGCAAGGTGGCACGGACTGAGCAAGATGCTCAAAACGCCCCAAACAAATGCGGCCCCCAGCGCAATAACCGGAGCGCCTTCCACGGCATGCGTCAATGATGAAAATAATTGTTCCATTATTTCAGTCCTAATCGGACTTAAACTTTACGCTTATGTCCTTTGGCAGGGCCAAACCTGCGGCAACCTGCATGGCTTTGAAAATACCCGCCGGCACGGCGCATCCGGCGCAACACCCTTTCAAGGCGTCACGCACAACCCCCATGATTTTGCCATCATCGGCAGGACTGATTTCCTGAAAAGCGTCCACCGGCTGGATATCTTTCAGTTTTTCGGCCAATGCACGGATTTTTTCGCAATTGGATTCAACCGCAAATGTCACATTTTGCTGATCAGCGCTTGCGGCTGACACATTGGTTATAAAACCGCAGATGCCGGCCTGAATTTCCACGTTTGTTTTCATTGATTATTTCCATTAAAGGCGAAACCAAGTTCCTTCCACTTTGCCAGAATATCATCCTTTCCGAAAAAACCTTCATGCCGGAATAGCTCCTTGCCGTCGTGGGCGAAAAATATCTGGGTTGGAATCACACGTATGCCGTATTTCCGTCCCGAATCAGGATTCTGCCAGACATCTATGAATTGCACCTCGAACTTGCCGGCATGCGTCTTTTTCAAATCCTCCAGAATGGGCGCCATCATTTTGCAGGGAATGCATTTGCCCGCGCCCAAGTCAACAAGTTTCGGCAATGCCAGAGCGGAGCCTGGCTTGGCATGCTCCGCTGAAGCTGATTTGGCTCCGGTGTAAGCGCCCCCGGCTACAGTTAAGTTATCCGAAGACGCGTCCGGCGCAACCGGTTTTCTGCTCTGCTTGATTGCAACGACCGTCCCCACCGCGACAACCAGCGCGGCAACAACGGCCATGTTCCTGATGTGTTTCATGGTCATTTTATTAATTCTTTGATTTGTTCAACGCTCAACGCTTTACCCTGGCTCACGACTTTGCCGTCAACGAGCAAAGCGGGCGTGAACATGACACCCCTGGCAATCATCTCTTTTATGTCCGTAACTTTTACGACTTCCGCAGCCTGATTCGTTTCCTGCAACGCCTTCCGGACGTTTTCCGCCAGGGCGTTGCATTTCGGACAGCCGATCCCGAGTATTTCTATTTTTTTGTCGAGTAGACCTGGGCGTCGGCGCCCAGGCCCCTCACAGACCCGGACGTGCGCAACTAACGCATCCGGTTCTTCGGGCGGTGATTTCGCCAAACGCTTATTCATCGTTTGTCCGTTTGAAT
>Ga0074199_1001208_pt1 | contig 25195 bp, 21 predicted proteins | sample EPASupsiteSAE347_FD_64528 | JGI IMG/M metagenome (GOLD analysis project Ga0074199, IMG submission 64528) | Bioremediated contaminated groundwater from EPA Superfund site, New Mexico - Sample SAE3-47 | ecosystem: Environmental > Aquatic > Deep subsurface > Groundwater > Contaminated ... | reverse complement strand
ATGCCAAGCTTCGTTACTCGTTCCGAAGCGTCAGAGTGAATAAGAGAAACTTTTGTTGTTTGTCATTCCCTCGAAAGAGGGAATCCAGGATTTAAGGAAAAGGCTTTGGATTCCCGCCTGCGCGGGAATGACAGACCTGAAAATAGTCAAAATCGTTATTTTCTATATAAACCATTAACCATAAACAAATAACATTCCAGCATAGGTTGGAAGTTTCAGAGGAGATAAAAATGAAATATCGTCCTGATCTTCTGGACGAAAAATCGCCCGGGAACATAAAAGTGGCCCAACTCACCACGGAAAAGGACGTGCCCAGTTCGCATATTTACATGGAGGCGCAGGTCTTTTCCGCCGATTCCCGGCGTTTCCTGCTTCATCGTGCGGCCCATGCTCATGGCAGTGATCATAATGATCCGAAGCACCAATACCTGGTCTGCGACCTTGAAAATCATTGCACGTTGAGTCCGCTCACCAATGAAATCGGCGCGACCGCCCCGTCAGTTTTCGGAGAAAAGCTCGTTTATTATTTTGTGGATCAGACGGAAGTCGGAGGAGGACGGCTCACGCTCAAACGGGTCAATCCTGACGGCACCGACCGGCAGACCATCATGGTCATTGATTCAGCTATTCCGGAAACCAATTATCGCCCCAGCCGTATTTATCCGCTTTCAACGATTTCCCCGGATGGGAAACGGCTGGCGCTGTCGTGCTTTCTCGGCGACGGCCGGCTGGAAAGCGTTAACTGGGGCCTGATGGTCTTTGATCTTGAAAAGCCCGCCGTCCAGCTCATTCTCCAGGGGCCAAGCTGGTGCAACGTGCATCCGCAGTATTGCCGCAGTGCCGATGCCAGCGCCGGCCACGATATTTTAGTTCAGGAAAACCACGGCAATATTACCGGCGCGCAGGGACAAAACAAGCGGGTGACCGGCGGAAATGGCGCAGATATCCATGTGATCCGCGATGACGGCACAAATTTCCGTGATATGCCCTGGGGACGGGATGGAAACGAATTCTGTCAGGGGCATCAATGCTGGCGGGGACGAAACGTCTGGGCGATCACCGGCACGCAAACCAAACAACCACAGGAAGCTCAACTCATTGAGGGCCGCGCCGGCCCCGCTGCGGACCACATCGGAATCAAAACCCCGGGAGGGGCGCGCAACGATCTGAGCCGCAATTTTCCAAGGCCTGATTTTCACCACTTTGGCACGGACATGGATGGAAAACGGCTCATTACCGACAATTGCCTGACCAGCGGCGGCAAACTCTTTATCGCCGACCTCGGCGAGCCGGGCCGGGACCCGGCTGAATTTGCCTATTTGATGTCGCCCAGGTCCAGTTGCAGTAAACAGGCGCATATTCACCCCTTCCTTTCTCCGAACGGTAAATTCGGTTTTTTCAATTCGGATGAATCCGGTATTTCTCAGGCCTACATGATCACATGGGATGGATGATTTTTATGAAAACCGCCTTGTTCTGGCATGCGTCTGGTGATGACAGCGTGGAGTGCGAACTTTGTCCGCATCATTGCCATGTGAAGGCTGGCAAACGCGGACTTTGCGGCGTCCGGCTGGCGCAAGGCGGTAAATTGCTGGCCGCCGGATATGGGTTGATTTCATCGGCGCACAATGATCCGGTTGAAAAAAAACCGCTTTATCATTTTCATCCGGGCAAAAACATCTTCAGCATCGGCGGCTGGGGGTGCAATTTCAAATGCAAATTCTGCCAGAACTGGACCATATCACAGCAGGTGGATTTTGACGGTCCCGCCCTCTTGCCGGAAAAAATTGTGGACGCGGCCAAAGCGGAAAAATCAATCGGCATTGCCTACACCTACAATGAACCCCTGATCAATATAGAGTTTGTCGCCGATTGCGCCCGGCTGGCGCGCCAGACCGGCCTAGTCAACGTGCTGGTTACCAACGGCTACATTGAAAAGAAACCGGCTGAATTTATCCTGCCTTTGATTGACGCGCTCAACATTGATATAAAAAGCATGGATGAGGAATTCTATAAAAAGCAATGCGCCGGCGCGCTTGGGCCGGTTTTGGAATTTTCCAGGCAGGCCGTTGCGGCCGGTTGTCACGTGGAAATTACCAATCTCATTATTCCCGGCCTGAATGACGCCGACGAGCAGATTCAACGGCTGGCGGAATGGGTGCGCTCCAATCTCGGCGAAAAAACTCCGCTCCATTTAAGCGCCTATCATCCTGAATTCAAGATGGAGCTCCCGCCGACTCCCGCCAAAACGCTGGAACGCGCTTATCGGTTTTGCCGGGAAAAACTGCCTTATGTGTATATGGGCAATTTGCTTTCCGATGCAGGCCAGAACACGGTTTGCCCGCAGTGCGGCCATCAATTAATTATCCGCCGCGGATACGGCACCAGCATTGCCGGAGTGAAAGACGGGCGTTGCGCCAAATGCGGCCGGCCGGCTGATCTGGTTATGGCTTCCTGATGCCGGCAAACGCCGCAAAAGGGTTAATCCGGCCGGGCGAATCAGGGTTGTTCTTCCTGGTCCTGTTTTGCGCGTTTTTTCCCGAGCCAGAACGGACGGCAACCGCGTTCATCCTGGCGGCTTTTTTGATTGGCCTGCAATTGATTGAACTGGTCCGGGGTAAGGATGCTTTTCACGGCCAGGATGCCCTCAATGCGTTGATCAACCATTTTGGCCAGAATGGTTTTGACATCATTCGCCAGGGGAGTGATGCTTTCCCGGGTTGCCGCGGGATTATCAAGCTGTTCTTTGAGCTTTGCCCGCGCCTCCTTCAAGGACTGGCGCAGTTCCGTCATTTGCTGTTTCTGATTCTGCCGCAAGGTCTTGAGTTTTTCCTTCTGCGCCGCGTTCAGGTTGAGCCGGTTGCCGGCCGCTTCATAACGATTTTCGCTGTCAGCCGCTTCCTTGCCCGCGCCGGATTCCTGCGCAAAAGCCGGAACAAGCAGAGCTGCCGTTAACAGGAACATCCAATGGATTTGCAATTTTGTTTTTTTCATGGCAATTTTTCCTTTCGTAATATTCTGACGCAGGCCGGCGGATAAAAGTTCCCGGTCATAGTAGATATTTTTCAATGTTGCTTCCGAAATTCATGTTAGGCTCGTGTATTTCACCATTGCCGATGAGCGCGGAAAGTGACGGCGCAAGTTCGCCGTTGTTGGTCCGGCCGCTTCCCAGGTAAAATCCGATTGCGGCCATAACCAGCGCGGCCGCCGTTGCGAGAGCAAGCGTGTTTCTTTGAGTAAAGAATAAAACAAGACGGCGCGGCGGGCCATGCGAAGCGCTTGGCAGGGACGCTCGCCCCGCGTTGCGCGGGGCCGCTGCCCTGCCCTCGCTTGAATCAATTGCTGATGGTAGGGCGAGGGCCTCTGGCCCCGCCGCAATTTTTTTCTCAATCCGCGCCCAGAGATTTTCGGGCGGACTGATTTTGGGCGTATTGTGCAAAGCAAGCGAGATGGCCGCAAGGTTTTCCCTGACCCGCCGGCAGGCCGGACATTCTTCCAGGTGCCGGCCGACCTGTTCCCGCGCGGCGGCCTCAAGCTCATTGTCCAGATAACCGCCTTTGAGCAGTGATAAAATCTGTTCGCAATCTTCTTGGTTTTTCATAGAAACGCCTCCTGTTTGGCAAGTTCCAGCAATGTCTCGCGCGCACGATACAGGCGCGAACGCACGGTGTTCATCGGAATATTCAAGATTTCGGCGATTTCGCGGTAAGCCAGCCCCTCCATCTCGCGCAGGACAACGCACGTTCTCTGATCCGGGTCCAGTTTCGCGAGCAGGTCCGCGACAATGGTTTCATTATCTTTTTTCCGCATCGGATCGGCGAACAATTCGTCGGCCGGTTCGGTTGCCAGGTGATTTTTATATTTTGTGATGCTGTTTGTCTCCCCCTTGTTTTTCCGGCAGCGGCTGATGGCGGTGTTGACCGTGATGCGGTAAAGCCAGGTCTTCAATGATGATTGAAATCCGAATTGGCCGAGGCTTCTGTGCATTTTCACAAACACCTCCTGGGTTATATCTTCGGCGTCGGCATGGCAACGGGCAATCCTTAATGCCACGTTAAAGACAAAGCCGCTGGTCAGCCGGTATATTTCTTCAAATGCCGGCATGTCGCCGTTCTTGGCCTTTATGACCAGCTCTTCGCCGATATCGTTTTCCATGGTTTGTATTCTAATTAGTTAGACGCCGGATGACAAAGATTTGTTCCGGGGATAATGAGGAAGATATAAGAAAGGCATGCTTGTCATTCACGACTGGACCGGGAATGGCAGAAAAAGGATGAAACTATGCGTGTAAGGTTTTCCGCCGGCCTATAAATTTATCATTATAGGCCGGCGGAAAAGTGTCAGGTCTTATGTCGCCGGGACGGCGATCATGTTTGAGCAGAGGTTGCCGCTCTCGCCGCGCAGACTGAAAGCATTGGTGATATAGGGCACGAGCATATTATTAGTGGTCATATCCTTGTTGCTTACTGAATCCACCCACATGCCCGAACCGGAGCAGCGCACAAAATTGCCGCCATCGCCGCCGTGATTACCGCCCCAGTTATTCTTGACATCGGTAAAATCCACTGCTTTTATGCCGTTTATATCGCATAACAACACGTAATTTCCATCCACGTCCGTGCGGCCGGCTATATAATGGTAACTGGTGTTATTGGTGGTTATCTTGTCAAGCGACTCGCCTACCTGGTGCATCGGACCCCTGTTAGGCAATCCTGCGGCGGAAGGGCAGATAAAAATGCCGGGGCCAAGACTTTTGTCTTTTACCAGGGCGCCGACACCAGCAGTAACATTGGAACCGACCAGATAACCAGCCGGGAAAGCCGGACGGAATGAATCGCGTGGATCAAGCCCCCAGGCCGCGCAGGCTTTGTAAATGCCGTTCATGTTAGAAAGGCAGTTGACGCGCCGCGCGTTTTCACGGACTTTTCCGAGGTTGGGCAACAGCAACGCCGCCAAGAGGGCGATAATTGCCACCACCACCAGCAATTCCACCAGGGTGAAGGATTGAATTCTGCGCCAGATTTGGTTCATGTTTTTTCCTCCTGTTTCCGGACTCAAAAATTTACGCTGGATAAAATGTAGACATTCCGGCCAAAATGTCAATATTGTTTTTCCGGCAAATTTTTGGCGAGAAAAAGTAAGGTCTCAGCCATCTGATGGTGAAAAGACGATGCTGTCATTCCCGCGAAAGCGGGAATCCAGCATTGATTTTTCTGGATTCCCGACTCGTGCTTCGTAGCGAAGCTTTACTTCGCAGAGTAGCATCAGGTCGGGAATGACAATCAACCCTCATAACTGAGAAGCTGTGAAAATATTAGAAAAGTACGGTCACGACAAAGCGTGACCCTCCAAAAATAAGGGGTTTTCAATGGAGGGACGCGCTTTGTCGCGTCCAAAATCAATTTTTTCACACGTTCTGAGTGCTTGCTGGCAATGTTTCGGCGACCTGTTCCAGCATTTCCTTGGAAACTGTTTTTAATTCTGCTGGGATGGGACGAAGGTAAGACATTCTGTGTGGGCGTTCCAGCGTATTGTCGCCTTTACAAGCCAGGGTGCCGTAGAGCTTTGTGATCCGTGCTGGGTTAAAAACAGCAGTATCAATGCTCACAATGTTGTCCGAAAAGCGATGTTCCAAGGCTGTAAGCACGCGTTTAACCAAGCCATCATCGTCCACTGGCAGGTCAATTTTATACAGTAGGTGGAAGCCGTTGCCAGAATAACCGCTCACGGGACTGCCCCAGCCGTATGATTGCAGGTAATCGTATGCCTCAACCGCCCGCTTCTTGCTGGCTTCAAGTTCTGCCTCGGACGACGATATGTTAGCTGGACGGACAGGGTCGCAGTCAACTAAGAGCCAATTTCTTTTTACAATGTCTTTGTCTGCCGTGCCGTAATCGCTTTTGAACTCAACGAAGCGATTGTTTGCCCTGCTCAACAAGGCTGGGTTGACTGGGTTCAGGGTGATGTAAATTCCCTTTGCTGATTTTATAATCCCGATTTGTCCCGCCACTTTTTCTGGGTCGTTGAAAAACCCCAGAATGGTGTGTGGCTTTCTTGAACTAGGACTGGTTGCTTCCAATGCCCTGACTTCGCATACTGTCCCGCTTTCGTGTAGCGTGCTGACTGAACGAACGACTTCTTTTTTGTTGATAATTTCCATTTTCCGTCTCCTGTTTGGTGCACCTCCTTTTTGCTACGATTTATGGCTGGCGACGCAGTTGTGCTGTTGTTTGTTTTTTTGGGATTTCAGGCAGGAGAAATGAATGGAATTGTTGTATAATGACAATAACTTAAAATTCATTCCCCTGGCGTGGATAATCCCCATTACTCCACGCCTTTCGTTTAACGAACGCGATTTCCGATCATTGTTGCTGTTCTGCCACCCCCTTTGCTATTTGTTCCAAAACGATTTTCCTAATCATCGCGCTTGAGTTTGTTTTTCTCCGCCACGCCTCGGATTTGATAATCTCAAACTGATGGCTATCTGTTCGAATGGTTATGTTTTTGTTCTTCAATTCCGCTTCCAGCTTTTTGCTTGGCATGTTTTACCTCCATTTTTTAGCGGTATGTATTACCGTTGTATCGTTGTTCATAAGAATTTCAAAATATCCTGCATAAAAACGCGGAAATGTTTCAATTGGCAAAAAAATGGGCTTTTTTCGGGGCAGAAAATATTGGGCAAAGGAAAAGGCGGGCGGCTTGTCCCTGAACCTTCTACGGGGGCGGTATGTTTTGGAAATCCTTGGACGGGGCACCCCTGGCTGGCGGATGGGAATGATCCAGGGCGACGGGCGAGATCCTGGCGGGACGGAAACTATCACTGGTTTCGGGCTCGAACAAAGACCTAAAAATAACCCTCACTGGTTTCAGGGAATACAGACGCGTTTTCGGGTTGACGTTCCTGCACTATCGAGAGACAAGTAGGAAGCATCGGCAGCCGGTTAAACGCGCGTGGACAGGGTCAGAATGAGTTTAGAACTGTTCAGGACAGGAGGTTGAGAATGAGCACCAATCTGCAGGTAATGAAGCTCCTTATGTCAATATTCCGCCTAAAGCAGAAGGACCTGTGCTGCACAGGCTATTCGAAGGTTTACATCAGCAGGGTAATTTCGGGCGACCTTCCCCCCAGCGACGATTTTTTCATCAAGCTCAACAGCCGCCTGCTGGAAATCATCACCAAGGCTGGATCTGCCTCGTCTATTTTCGAGGTCGCCCCTGTCAGGCTGGATAACGTTCGGTCGGCAGCGGAAGTCCTGCTGAAGGCAGGCTGAGACTGTTCCAGGTTGACTTCGGCTTCGGCATCAGTGAAGGAAACGGTCGTTGTGTTCCTGGCGACAAACAAGGGGCGCCCTTATTCGCGTTGATGTTATTTCAGTCTTTTAATCGCAAACTTTCTTCTCTTGCCCGTCTCTTCTTCTGTAATTTTTGTAATAATCAATTTGCCCATGTATTTCTGTTCGGGATCGTTTTCAAGGATTATTTCAAAATCCTGTTCCATTGAATGACCTTCCTTCAAATCCTTCAGTTGATGGTCTTCGTTTCCCGGCTCTTTTTTGACTTTTATGATTTTCATTTTGCCTCCATGGAAAGTCATTCAACAGAAATGGAATTCAATCCTTCAAATGAAAAAAACGATTGATAAAATCTGCAGGCAATCAGGGGAAATCCAATCAAATAAAAAACCATTTTCCCCGCCTCATATGATAAGGCTCTGATTGTTTTGACCAATCCTGGGGCATTTTTAAAGGCGTTATTTTTCTGTGAAATCCTTAAAATTGGCAAAAATGGGCTTGGGAGATTTTTAGAAGATTTGTTTTGGGCATTAAACCGGGGAAATATCACTGCGTTGAGAAACCGGGAGAGTGCCGGAACCTGATTGCCGTGGGCCGGGGAGAGAAAGAAGGGTATCCTTGTTTTTGTCGGTGGGTGCTGATTGAATTTTAGAAGAAATTATTTTTTACAAGGAAGATTATGAGCAAATCATTCTTTGTTTTGTCAATTCATCGCCGGGGATACATTTTCTTCCAGTATGAAAACCCGGCACGCTTCACGGCACGACGCCATAGCCCAAAATACCTCCGTGCATTCTTATATAGCCCAACATCAGGATGAGGACCATCATCAAGTGCCGTGCTGCGAATTGAAAGCCCAGCCCTTTGCCGCCGTTGAATCTCCGCTATGACGGCCTCAGGCGTGGGATATTTACGTTTGCCTCCGTCTCTGACCACTACGTCCTTATAGCGGATGCCGGTCGCCTTAAGCGCTTTCTTCCACGATCCGAAAAAATCAATTCCGCTCCGATAAAGACTAGCATCACGGTTGTTTTTTCCTTGGAATAACGCTTTCGCATTTAACGGAAGCCCCGCCTTCCGGCGGCGTATGATTTCATTCCGCAACTTTTTCGCAGTTCGATATTTCCGCCGACTCTTCCTAATCGAGTCATAATCCAAGCCCGCGGCTTCAATCGCCTTTTTCCAACTGCCAAACACCTTGCATCCCTTCTCAACAAGAGCGGTGTCACGGGAAACACCCAGGGAAATCGCGCTATAATTCAAGGGAAGTCCTGCTCCATGCCTGCGCCGAATTTCAGCAAGCACCGACTGCTGCGTTGGGTAAGTGTTCCAGCAGGGAGACACTTCATGATGCGAAAAACCGGCTTTCTCCACCGCTCGATACCATTGCCCAAAATATCGCCGTGCAGTATGATACAGTGTGCTGTCGCGCCGGGAACTACGTTGTATTTCATTGCTGCGAAGCGAAAGTCCAGCCTTTTGCCGCCGTTGAATTTCCTCGATAACATCCTCTGCCGTGGGATATTTTGGCTTTAAAGACTTAAGTTTCATAAGGTTGTTTATAATATCCCTTCCCTGCCTCTATGCAACACGAAATCCACGCGGAATGCCACGATTTTTTCCTGAATTTTCCTGAAAAAACTCTTAAAAATACACTTGATAAAACTCCCAAAACCATTTAAGGTGCCAACCAGTCAAAACTGAATTGCCCAAGTGCGAAAAATTAACCTAAAACGGAGGCAGGATGAAACCATTGCGAAACGGAACAGACAGTCTGACCAAAACGACGCTCACTGCAATAATGGGCGTCTTTTTATTTGCGGGCATAACTGGAACTGCCTTTTGCCAGGATACGGACGGGGACACCTTGCCGGATTCGTGGGAAATAAAATATGGTCTTTCAGAGACCAATGCCGCAGACGCCCTGATTGATTCCGATACAGACGGTTTGACGAATATTTTTGAATATGCAGCCCAGTCGGACCCCCTGAACCCAGACACGGACGCCGATAATATCGCCGACGGGGCTGACCAGTATCCCGTATCAAGGGCAAACGTAAAATTCGGCGACCCGAACTTCACCGAGGGAGACAGCTACAATTATACAATGCCCCCGTGGGTGCTGGGGGTCTATAAGACGGACGGGGAGTGGTCAACCAACCCTGTGTCATGGCATGTGCCCGAGTCGGAATCCAACGACGTGGGAAGCCTGAATTGGGACTTGGACAGGAATGTTCTCACGAATGACGTTCGGTTCCGTGTAAAGTTCTTTGATACCGCGAGCGGGATGTTGTATGTGGATTTGTTGGAAAGCAATTCCGTTACGATAGTCACCAATCTCTTTGGGAACATTCAATTTGGCAGTAACACGGATGTTACGGTCTGTTTGGACATCCCCCTGGCGACAACCTACACGAATGCCGCCGTAATCCATCTGCGGCGCGGTAGCGGGGAAACAAGGGTATATGAATCCTTGGTCTATATCGACTGCGATCACGACGGGCTTGACGCGGAGGCGGAAAGGCAATTTGGCACCAGCGATTATAATGCCGATACGGACGGGGATGGCTTGTCGGATTATGACGAAGTGTTCATTTACGGCACAGACCCGACCAAGGCGGACACGGATGGGGACGGCATGAAGGACGGATGGGAGATTTTGCACGGGCTGAACCCGAAGGTCAACGATGCGAGCGGCGATGCGGATGGCGACGGATTAAGCAATATGACCGAATATCTGCAGGGACGCGACCCTCAGGCTGGATCCACGAACGACGTGACCAGCGTTGTGAATCTGAAGGTGTATACGCATTTGGAATAGTTAAAAAACACACGAAAACGTATTGATTTTGTGTTCTTCGGATGTTTCGCAAAAATGAAAATTAAATCTGCCTTCATTCTACATTCCCTGGCCAGCCTGTGGCGGGCTACCTTTTGTGTTTTTCTGTTAATGGCCGGTTGTGCCCGTCTTGCGCCTGGTCTGAAAAAAGGAATACCCGTCACAGCGCCACGCGGAATAGAAATTCACACTCAATACGCCTATTCTACGGAACCGCGCCAGGGCTATAACACGTTTGAGGTTTACATTGAAAATCATACCGCCGACACAATCTCCTTTACTGGCGCCGAATTGAACGGCAAGCCTCTGCCTAAAGTTCAGCCCAAGGAAATCAGCAAATTGCTCACCGTCAAACTGGGTGAAGGCGATGAAATCCAGTTGACCGAGCCGAGTTTCCCGGAGGATTGTCCGGTAACGTGGTGGCAGTATTATCCATGCAACGAAGTCAAACCGGGCGAGACTATCGTGTTTCAGGTTAATTTCAAGCCGTATAATTTACCTCGGCAGGAACTCCTGCTCAAATCTTCCTCCACAATCCACAATCAAAAATCGGCAATCGAAAATATATCCGTTACAGTTCCCCGTTTTCACCAGCTTGATAAGCATTTTACGGCAATTACCTATTCCCTTGATGGTAAACGAATGTTTGTTCAATACGCATCCCGCAAGGCAGGAATTCAGAAATTACAAATCAACGGTAAGACAATCCGTGGCTTAAGAATTCTCCAATCACCGGGCGAAGATATGCCTGATCTGGCGGCCTTTGACGCGCCGTTTGATTTAAAAACAGGGGATGCCCTGCATGTCCGGTCGGAATTCCAGGACGGTTCCCGGCGCGATGCTCTTGTCCGTGTTTTATTGGGCATAGCTCTGGACGGCGGTTTCAGTGGAGACAATAATGAGCAAGCCATCCGGAAAGAATACGGATTGGATGACTATTCGGTTGTTGAAATGCTGCCGTTTGATGTGGCCTGTTCTGACACGCGCGCCAAACAGAAAGGTATGTCTGCCCCGGCCTTGGTGGCCGAACGTCTGGAAGCCTGTGGAATTCGACAGGAAAAATCGCCAGCCGCAGACTGGTCCGCACATGGCGGGAAAATTGAAAATTCTTTACAGGCTGTAAACTATTGTGCGGGGTTCTATCGGGAATTAGGCAATATCTATGGGCAGATCAGCGATGCGGTGTATGCCAAGCCATATCAGCTTGGTTGGGGGAAACAGCCGGCGCGGTTTATCGAGGCGGAAGAGCGTCGTGCGTATGAGGAGGCGCAATCTGCTCAGCCGCGCCCCTGGCTGTGGATTCCTGACCGATTTAACCGCAGCGGACGCTATATGGCTTCCGGCGAACTGGAATTATTGGCTTGGCTGATGCTGGAGCGTGGAAGCAAAGGCATAAGGTATCATTATTGGAATAAGCCTGTTGCGGAGATAATGGCTGATCATCCGTGGTTGATGGCGGTATTGCCGCGGATAAACAAAGATATTTCACAACACAAAGATGTTCTGGCGCCTCTGATTCCTGTCAGCGAATGGACGCTGGAGAAAGAAAAATTTAAAGTATATGAATCTTGGTCAGGAGATCAGGGCATATTGATTTTTGTGCGTAATCTGGATTATCGGACGGAAACTGGTTCCAAAGGAGAGGAACCCAAATTTAATGTTGTGCCGAAACAGAATGTAAATGTTATTGTCCGTTTGCCGGTCTGGTTCAAAGGCAAAAAAGCCGTGGATTTATTTAGCAGGAACTCATTGCCAGCCGAAAAACAGAAAGATGTAATGCAGGTTAATTTAGACCGGCTGGAGGCATTTCGTTTGATTTGGCTGGAATAAGTTCATAATTTTATTGTTGTCATTTCCGGTTTGACTCGCCTCGGCGAAGCCTCCGGCGTAGCTTGGGTCGGGAATCTAGTGCTCGGGAGTGAAAATTTAGAAAAATAATAACGACAAGGAGGAAACGAATGCAATTCACGAAAAAACTAATGAGATACAAAATAAGCCCATTAATTCCCGGCATATTGTTGAGTTGTCTCTTTCTGGTTGGATTAATTGAAAATGCGACAGCTTCAGTTACATGTAATCCGGACTGTGAAGATATTGTATGTGATCCGCCGTCTACTTGTAGTCCTGGTTGTAGCCATACATGTACTCCATGTAATGGTTCAATTACTCATTCTACGAATCCTGGCGAGGATTCAGCCGCATGCTGGATTGATGTATCTGCAAGTTGTTCATGTGGCGGGAGTGGTTCGTGTCGTGTTATGAATATAAAATATTGTAAAAGGAAAGCTGGGGTTGGGTCAGTGGACATGCGTTTTTCCTTGGGACCCGATAACACCTGCTCATCATGTGCTCGTGACAGCGAGGGAGACAGTGATGAATTTGACGGATTTGTCGGATTTTTGTGGATATATGCAAAAACACCTTCCGTCGAATTGGCAACGCCGGAAGGATTGAAACTGCTTGCCGATACAGAAAAATTAGACATTCTCGTGGACGCGGAGAATACAAACGTATTGCGTCAGGTTAAAAGCCCGTCATGCCTGGCGGATATTGTCTGGCCTTTGGAAGGACAAACATCATCGGTGCCTTATTACAGAATAGATTTTTATCGGAGCGCGGATGTCGGGGAAGGCACGAACGGCTATTACCAGCCCAATGCCGGGGTTAATCCATATGCCCAATATTACATAGAGAATCTAACTGGATTATCTAATGCATGTGAACAATTACGAATCAGGGGCGGAATAGCCGGCGGTATCACAACGAACATATATACGCACCTGACCAATGGGAACCAGACTGGTTGGAGCTTAAACGAGGCTGGTGGGATGAGGATCACGGAACAGTGGTCCGTTCCGAATGGATCGAACGAGGTTATTGATACGAAAATAGTGCGCGACAGCAGTCAGAAGGTTATCTCCGAAACGCGCAAGATTTATCGGGTTTTTGCCTGGGGAACGTCGGTAGTGGAGAAGGTGGAGGATCCTGATGGGGCCAACCTGCGGACAACAGTAAGCTATTATGAAAACGCGGCTGAGACCGGAAAATACATGAGGACAAGCATGTTCGTTTACCCGAACGGTTCGTGGAAGAAATATGATTATGACGGACTTGGCCGCCGGACAAAAGAAATTCGCGATTGGCTTAATGTAGCAACGAATGCCACTGAGGATGAAGCACGGGTCATTATTAACGATTATACACCTCTGGATGGCAATGACAATGGCAGTGTAAAACACTTCAGTCCGCGGACAGTAACCGAAAAAGTAGAAGGTATTGTGGTTGCCAAGACCTACCATGTTTATTACGAGAACGAATACGGTGATGAGGTGGCGATTGAGGAAAAATGCGCTGATCCCTCGTCCGCTTATGGCTCGACGAATAACCTACGCGAGATAAAAGTTTATTATCCCAAAAGCGTCACGGCGGCATCTTCGGAACGACTTAAATCCGTCAATTATCCTGATGGACACTGCAATAATTATGTCTACGAGTATGGCTCTTTCAACACGAACGCCGATCCGGCGCAGGCTTATTTCAATGCTGATACAACCGGTGAATATATCCGTGTCACTGTTGATTATAACAACACAACGAATGGCGCTGTTGCCGGCAAATCCACCAGGGAAACAAAGGTATATGATGTCGCTGGCGGTCAATTGATGCATGAGAAGTATGTTTATACGAGCCAGACGAATTATACTCGAGTGGAATGGACCGTGGCCTCTCTGGACTATCTAAGCCGTCCGACCAAGGTGGATAAATCCAATGGAACATATTCCGAAGCTACTTGGGGGTGCTGTGGCGAAGAATGGGAAAAAGACGAAAACGGTATTGAATATTCCTATACATACGATGCGTTAACACGTGTAACTCAGAAAGTAAAAAGCGGCACTACCGGTCAAGCCGATCAATATACAACCTATACTTATGATGTTGAAGACCACCTTCTGACTGAAATAATAAGTGCATCAGGGTTGAGCCAAGGCAGAACCAATCAATATGATATGGCTGTTAGGCTAACTAATAATACAGATTTTGCCGGTTTGGCAACAACGACAGCTTATAGTCAAGACGGACTTACCACAACTGAAACACTTCCCAGCGGCTATACCCGCATCACCGAACGCTATAAAGATGGTCAAATCAAAAGCATCACCGGCACGGCTCAAATCAGCCAGTATTATGAATATGGCGTAAATGAAGATGGAACAAAATGGGCAAAAATTTATTCCGCCTCCAATAATTCCCCGGTTTGGATAAAAACAACAACCGATCTCTTGGGCCGTACTGCAAAGGTCGAAAAATCGGGCTATTCCGGAGCGGAAACAATTGAATATACCTATAACTCCAAAGGCCAACTGGCTAAGGCCACCTCAACCGGCAGACCCGACTCGCTTTACGCTTACGACGAAATCGGCAATCGTATCCGGTCCGGCTTGGACATAAACAACAACGGCGAGTTTGATTTGGCTGGAACTGACCGCATTGCTGAAACGGATAAGTCCTATGTCCAGATCAGTAGTGACTGGTATTTCCAGACTGTAAACAAGTTGTATGCCGTGGATAATTCTGCTGATGCAACCACCAATTCCGTCACCCGTGAAAAATTGACAGGTCTCAGTGGAGGGACGCGCTCCGTCGTGTCCGTTCTTGACGCCTACGGTAACGAGACCATCACCACGACAACCGTTGACCCTTCCAACAAAAAAGTCACACAAACAGTTGACGTTCCTGACTCCTCTTCGAATGTCGTCACAGTTGCCGTGAATGGACTGGTTCAATCGCAAACGAGCAAGAGCGGAATCACCACGTCCTATTCCTACGATTCTCTTGGCCGCCGAACTGCTACAACCGACCCACGCACTGGCACTATTACCATCCATTACGACAGCCACGGCTGGCTTGATTATGTTGAAGACGCTGGCAGCAGAAGAACAAGCTACACCTATGACTCAACAACTGGCCGCAAACTCAGTCAGACTGATCCGTTGAGCAATATCACCTATTATGCCTATACAGCTTATGGTCAACTTGAAAAAACCTGGGGTTCTGGCCTTTATCCTGTTTTCTATGATTATGACAGCTACGGTCGCATGACCAAGATGAACACTTATAGAGGCGGCAGTGGCTGGTCTTCTTCCAGTTGGCCAGTCAGTCCTGGCACGGTGGACACTACGGAATGGATTTATCACGAAGCCTCTGGCCTCTTGACAAGCAAAAAGGATGCCGCAGGCAACTCAGTCAGTTATACTTATTCCTCCGGCGGGAAATTAGCTTCCAGAACATGGGCTCGGACAAGTGGCACAAATAGTTTAACCACTTCTTACTCTTATTCCGATGCGGGTGATCTATTAGCTATTGATTATTCTGATTCAACTCCTGATGTATCTTTCACTTATGATCGGTTAGGCAGACAGAAGACTGCTGATTCAGAAGTAAGCAGTCATACCTTTGCGTACAGTGGTTTATTACTGGACACTGAAACAATTATTTCCTCAGTCGGAACGAACGTCATTGATCGTTCTTATGACGGCTATGGAAGGACCACCGGCTTCACAATGGGCGATGATTATTCCATTGCTTATGGATATGATGGTTTTGGTCGGTTTAATTCCGTGTCCTTTACCAACGCGTCCTATTCGTCCTCTGCGTCCTATTCATATTTGCAGAATTCAGACTTAATCTCTACGATTTCAATTGGAGATATTCAGACAACACACACCTATGAACAGAATCGAACTCTATTGACCCAGATAAAGAATGAGGTAGATGGTTCTACTTTGTCTCAATTTGATTACGCGAACGATGCTGGGGGAAGAAGAACGTCAATAAAATACAGCGGTTCAGCATTTGAAACCGGTGCCTCATTCAATAAATACGAATACAATAACAGAAGTGAAATTCTCTCAGGCGACCGATATTGGGGCGCAAATCTGAACGACACTAGCGATCCGGTTGCCGGCCAAGGATTCGCTTATGCTTATGACAATATAGGGAATCGCACAGGTGCCAGTAGGGACAGTGAAGAAACGATCTACACTGCCAATAATCTGAACCAGTATAGTCAAAGGACGGCGGCAGACCTGATTGACGTCATAGGTTCTGCCGAGACCAATACTACCGTCACGGTAAATGACTTGGCGACTACTCGCCACCAGAAATACTGGCACAAAGGGCTGGGAGTGACTAACGACAGTTCCGCCGTCTATCAGTCCGTCAATGTTATCGGTGTCTACAATCCGCCGGGCACGAATGATCCTGATATTGTTTCTTCAGTAACCGGTCATGTATTTGTTGCTAAAACACCGGAACAATTCACGTATGATGATGATGGAAATTTAACCAACGACGGACGTTTCAGCTATGCGTGGGATTCGGAAAACAGATTGATCGGAGCGGAAACCTTAACCAATCTTCCGGCCTCTGTTCCTCGGATTAAAGTGGAGTTTGCCTACGATTATATGTCCCGTCGTGTTTCCAAACAGGTTTCCAATCTCGTCAGTGGACAGTGGACTGTTGTCAGTAGTCATTCATTCATATATGATGGCTGGAATCTTATCCGAGAAAACACCGAAACTCCGTCACTCAACTACACGAACACATACACATGGGGGCTTGACCTCAGTGGAACTCTGAACGGAGCCGGGGGCGTTGGTGGTTTGCTTGCGGTTATAAATGGTACAAATTCATATTGCGTGATATATGATGCAAATGGAAATGTTTCCGAATATATTTCCGCAAGCGGTACAATTCTAGCGCATTACGAATATGATGCTTACGGCGGAATTATTGTTGCTGCCGGTCAATTAGCTGATTCTTTCTCTCATCGCTTCAGCACAAAGCCATATGACCAGAATACAGATTTAGTTTTGTATGAATTTCGTGTTTACTCGCCGAATTCTGGTAGATTCCTCAGTCGAGATCCGATAGAAGATGGATTCAATTTGTATCTTATTCTTAGAAATGCTCCTGTCTTGTATGTTGACAAGTATGGACTTTGCGCTTTAGGAGCAACAGAGTGGAGGTCTGATGGAGAAGGTCCAGGAGGTACATGCTGGCAGAACTTCGGATCAGTTTGGTGGAATGTTGACTCCGCTCCAAGTTTCTCGTGGCCATCACCAGATACAGCCGGTCCAGGAATTAATGTTTATAGGGCGCGCGGAGGATTTAATTACGAGAGAGTAAAATACAAGGTACTAAAAGAACGGCAATATAAATGCGTATGTGATCCAAATGTTCCTGCATTTAAAAAACAAGCGAACAAAAGAAAGAAGCGTGAAATTACTAATATAATTCCAACTTATTATAGCACATATGGTTGGCTATTTACCATTGACCTTGGAGATCTCGGAGAATTCGGACTAGACACTCAAACAGACGCATTTGTTGCAGGTCTGGAAAGAACGAAATCAGAATATGAAAGAATTGGAATGTGTCCGGCATTTGGTGTTTGGTACTAGGAGATAAAATAATGAGAATAAGCATATACATTTTAATTATGATTTCATTCATGGTTAATGGATGTAGCAAGAATAATCGTAGCCTTTATGCAAGCCAAGGTGCGGTATTTGACGATAAATTTAACGTCATTGACGTGGATAAGGCTTATGATAATTTTGCATCTTATTTATCTACAAATGGATTTATAGAGGTGTCAAGACATTCCAAGAGTAATAATTGCGAAATTGTCTTTCAAGGAGCATGGCAATCATGGTCAAACATATCGATTTCTCTTCAGAAATCCACTGGGATACAAAATAATAAACAGCGTATAGTTGTCACGTCGAAAGTCAGAACCGAGAAGAGGCTCGTAACACCAGTTGCTTGCAAAGAATGGGAGAATTTAACAAAGGGCATAAAAGACGAATGGTCGAATATTATGGTGTTTCCCCCTAACGCTAAATGATCAAATATTTGTAAAGGTGGGCAGTGCGGTCTTTGGACGCGAACGGCAATCCGACCCATGTGTATAATTCCAACGGGACTGAATCGCAAGCCACGTGGGGTTGCTGCGGAAAGGAATGGGAAAAGGATGAGAACGGCGTTGAATACTCCTACACCTACGACGCTCTCAAACGTCTGATTCAGAAGGTAAAGAGTGGCACTGCCACCCAAGCTGACCAATATACAACCTATACTTATGATGTTGAAGATCGCCTTCTGACTGAAACGACAAGTGCTTCTGGATTGAGCCAAGGCAGGACCAATCAATACGACATGGCTGGAAGGTTAACGAATTCCACGGATCTTGCCGGATTGGAAACAAGAACAACTTACAGCCAGGACGGGCTCACTACTACCGAAACACTTCCCGGTGGCTATACACGTATTACGGAGCGACACAAAGACGGACAGGTGAAAAGCATCACCGGCACGGCTCAAATCAGCCAGTATTATGAATATGGCGTGAATGAAGATGGCACAAAATGGGCAAAGGTCTATTCCGCCTCCCTTGGGCGTAAGACCGGCGCAACCGATCCGCGCCTTGGCACCGCCACCACGCACTACGACAGCCACGGTTGGGTTGACTACGTTGAAGACGCAGGCGGCAGAAGAACAAGCTTCACCTACGGTTCTTCTACCGGCAGGAAAGCTTCCCAGACCGACCCTTTGACCAATGTTACCTATTATTCTTACCTGACTTCTGGTCAACTGGAGAAGACGTGGGGCTCCGCCGCCTACCCTGTTCTTTACGAATACGACGGCTACGGAAGAATGGTCAAGATGAGCACGTATCGCGGCGGCACGGGATGGAGTTCTTCCACATGGCCTGCCAGTCCTGGAACTGCGGACACGACCGAATGGGTTTACCACGAGGCCAGCGGTCTGCCGACGAGCAAGAAGGATGCCGCAGGCAAATCGGTTGCTTACACCTATTCCAGTGGCGGCAAGCTCGACTCCCGCACTTGGTCCCGGACCAACGGCACAAACAGCCTGATCACGTCCTATTCTTATAATTCCGCCGGTGACCTATCGGCGATTGACTATTCCGACAGCACTCCGGATGTTTCCTTCGCTTACGACCGACTTGGAAGGCAAAAGACAGCCGACTCAAGCGTCAGCGCGCATACCTTCGCTTATAACGGATTACTGCTTGACACGGAAACAATTGTTTCTTTCGCAGGGACGAACGTCATTGACCGGTCTTATGATGGATATGGAAGGTCAACGGGCTTTGCATTAGATTCCGATTATAGCATTGCCTATGGATATGATGACTTGGGCAGGTTGAATCAAATTTCCAATACCCAGTTTCAGGCTTCGTATTCCTATCTGGCGAATTCCGATCTGATCTCCACAATTGCAAACGGAGACATTCAGACGACCAGAACCTACGAGCAGAACCGCAACCTTCTGACCCAGGTGAAAAACGAAGTTGACTCTGTTGCAGTGAGCCAGTTTGATTACGCCAACGACAACGGCGGAAGGAGGACATCCATAAAATATTCCGGCACAGCCTTTGACACGGGCGCTTCCTTCAACCAATACCAATACAACAATCGCGGCGAAGTCCTTGTCGCCGACCGGTTCTGGGGAGCGAACATAAACGACACTTCCGATCCCGTGACCGGTCAGGGCTTTGCCTACGCCTACGACAACATCGGGAACAGGACAGGAGCGAGCCGGGATAACGAAGAAACTGCTTATACTGCCAACAACCTCAATCAGTATAGCCAGAGGACAGTGGCTGATTTAATTGACGTGATTGGTTCTGCGGAAACCAATACTACTGTCACGGTAAATGATCTGGCCACCACCCGCCATGGAAAGTATTGGCACAAGGGGCTTGGCGTAACTAACGACAGTTCTGCCGTGTATCAATCAGTTAATGTTGTCGGCGTATATAACCCGCCCGGCACCAATGACCCGGACATTGTCACGTCAGTTACCGGGCATGTCTTCGTCGCCAAGACGCCGGAGCAATTTGTTTATGATAACGATGGAAATTTAACCAGCGACGGACGGTTCAGCTATGTGTTCGATTCAGAAAACAGGTTGATCGGAGCGGAAACGCTGACCAATCTACCGTCTTCTGTTTCAAGGGTAAAAGTTGAATTTACCTACGACTATATGTCAAGGAGAGTCAGCAAGACTGTTTATAATTGGGTGAGCAACGACTGGTCATTGGTTGAAAACCGTGGCTTTGTTTACGACAGTTGGAATTTAATCCGTGAAATCGCCGTTACTCCGACACCCCCATACTCCGTTACGAATTCATACGTTTACGGGTTGGACTTGAGCGGCTCGTTACAGGGTGCCGGCGGCATCGGCGGACTTCTTGCCACGATCCGTCCTAATCCAACTAACAGCCTACCGCCTACAGCCTATCTTTATAGTTACGATGCCAACGGCAACGTCTCCGAGTTGACCGACGCCGGCAATGGAAGCGTCAAGGCGCATTACGAGTATTCCGCCTATGGGGAGGTCTTGGTCTCAACTGGCGACTTGGCAGCGGACAATCATTTCCAATTCTCGACGAAATACTTGGATTCCGAGGTTGACATGAACTATTACGGCTATCGGTTCTATAGTCCTTCCTTGGGGCGTTTCCTCTCAAGAGATCCAATTGGGGAGATTGCCTTTAAATTAACTTCCAACGCAAATAAATATGGGATCAAAAAGAAAGCTAGTATCAATTTGTATAGATTTGTTTTGAATAACCCAGTTAATAACTATGATATAGTTGGCTTGCTCTGTTTCACTCTTCAATGGGATAATTGGTCGTCCTGGGACTATCAAGAGCCGTTCGCGATTACCGGTACGACAGAATACGGTAGTCCTTATATAACTGAAGATCACGGGAATACATATTCTTGTCAGCGTTATCAATTTACTGGGATGGCGGAAGTCCATCGACAATACATTGATAAGGAAACAACATACTGTGATTGTATTCCTCCATCTTCGACTTATTCTTTAGGTGATGACATAGTAATAGATACAATTTTTGATACTTGGATTGAGTCAATATGTGATATGATAATAGGATCAGGATAAGCAGATAGAATGGTGTCACACTGAATTATTGTATATAAATATCTGCAAAAATGGTATTTGTTATTCCGTGCGTAGATAAGAAATCTCATTGTGTAGATATTTTACAACGTTCAGCGTGACGGGGACCGGCTTCATAAGCAACCATAGAAATGAAAAAATACATCAAAGTGTCAATTATATTTTTTACTATTAGCTTTATGTTGTTCATGAATAACATACATGTTCTGGCTAATAATTCATCAGATGACGCAACATCAGGACCAGAAATGTTTCCACGTAGAGAATCATTTGATAAAATGTACGCGTTTGTTAACCAGTTAATGGATCAAGATACAGAATCGGCATATATGGCTCTTTCTCCAACTATTCGCAACAATTGGTCTGAAGTAAAATTTAATGCCGATATAGAAGCAATTAGCCTAGAGGTCGTTCGTGATATTACTGTCGTTGAACGAGGGATGAAGCCATTAGTAGGCAGTAATTATGAAGGTGACGGAAAAATATACCCGTACATGCGGGCTGTCGTTAATAATTGCATAAACTTACAACTTTGGGCAACTAAAGATGCAATAATTAAAATAAATATATCTAAACAATTGAACAACATTGTATTAGATAACGCATCAATGAATATAATCAACAGTAATATACTTCAAGCGTTGGAGCGATATTCGAAAATAAATAATATAAAAATTGACAAACTGCTTAGTGATGGCACGACGAATGTAGTAGATAAAAGGACAGAAGCTTATTATAAAGTTATTAATAATGGGGAATGGCGTGAAAGGTATATATTGAAAATTATCAACATAAATGATCCCTCATTATATGGCGAGGTTGTATTAGAAGCAAATACAAAGTCATCAGCATCAAATGCTCAAATACCACAAATCAAGTTCGTAGGTTTAGGTCATAAGAAAAGAATGATAAGTGAATAGTAAAGGAATAATTCGTCCTTAAAATTGCCATTGTAATATTGACGAAAAAATCCATCCTTTTTCATCGCCACTGTGTTTTGCCTCAAATGATTTTTGAAAAAACAATGTGTTTGGCATACCTTGGCAGGGATGATTGAAATCCCTGCCGTCGCGAGCGGATTCAGGCTGCTTGCTGGTAGTTCAGCCTGGGCGGTTTGGATTATCAATCAAGCCCTCCCTGCCGTTGCAAGTGACTACAACGGCAGGGTTGCTGGTAGCTCGGGCTGGCGGTTCCTGAAACGGGGCACTTCTTTCAAAAAACAATCTAAAATCTGTCGTGCAAAACAGGGAAGAATATTTTTGAAAATAATTTTAGGGTTCCGAAACCTATTGTTTTTTGAATACCCATCGGAATAAGGTTTCTGGAATACCCCGTTACCCAACTTTTGCCAACGGGGTTTTCTGAATAGCCCTCAGTGACATATAAAGCGTCGTCCGTGGCAGCCCCATCTCTCTGGCAATCTGCTTGTATCCTTGCCCTTCCTGCTTCATTTGAATGGCTTTATTCAGGTCAAAACCGACCCGAGGACGTCCAAGTTTGGTTCCATTTGCCCTGGCTCTGGCAATGCCGCTTTTGACGCGTTCAATACAAATCTCCCGCTCGAATTCGCTGATGCCGCCCAGAAAAGTCAGCAACATCCTGCCCTGGGCGGATTCTGTATTGATTGCTTCGGTGACAGAGCAAAATCCAATTCCCAAGCGACGAAGGGTTGTCAAAACTTCCAGCAAATGAACAACTGACCTGGCTATTCTGTCAATTTTCCAGACGGCAAGGACATCAAACTTCTTCTTTTCGGCATCCTGTAGCATTTCATCCAGAGCCGGTCTGTCGTGCTGGGCACCGGAAACGCCTCTGTCCTCGTAGACCCTGTAGATTCTCCAGCCCTGCCGCTCGCAATATGCCTTGAGCTCCAGCAGCTGGTTTTCCGTGGTCTGCGAATCGGTCGAGACCCTGGCGTATAATCCAACGTTCTTTTTCATCACAAACTTAGTCTATCAAAAAAACACCGTAAAATCAAGCCTAAAACGTGTTTTTTAAGTGGCAATTTTATTGGGGCAAAATGTTAACGGGAATTAATCTCCGAGATTTTGATTGGCACTGCGTTCTTTCGTTTCATTTGACGGTCTTTTTTCTCGGCAAAATCTCTATGTCCGAGTTCCGTCGTGTTTCCAGCATTTGTCGCTTGCTCTCAAGGCTATTAAGCAGGCTGATATGAAAACTGAATTCAAAAATGTCGGGATTCCGTTTTAATCTTAATCCAAAATCCTGATGCTCAAACCCTGAACACATCTCAAGGACATAATTATTGAAGGTGATAAGCAGTTCAAAAAACACGCCAAATCGCGGGCGAACCAATAACTCCCCTAGGAAATTGATAAATGTTCTGCATCGGAAATTGTAAATATTATTAACCTGATCTGCCGTCAGACCCAAATTGTCCAAGGGAACGGAGAATGTTGCAACACCATCTGCCGAAAGATCGTAAATGGAAATACGCTCCTGCCCCTGAATGGACATATCAGCCATTGAACGCAGGATTTGAACGAATGGGCGGATTTCTTCCTCGGTGTTTGCGGGGTTCATATTGATTTTGTTCCTTCAACCCAATGCGAGGCGTCCTTGACATCAGCTAGGCAGACTATTTGCTTCGGCTTGGCTACATCATAATCGTCAGGCTCCAACTGCTTCAGCTTGGTCATTATTTCGCTTGGCAGTCCGCTTGGGGGCTGACCGACATAGTAAAACGCTCTTGTCCAGTCGTTATTCCCCAGCATTGAGTCAACAAAAACAGCCCCAGAAACATCGCAACTTTCAAAGGTTGCCGTTCTTAAATCCGCCCCGACAAAATTGCACTGGTTCGCTAACAGGAATTTTGCCCCATAGAGCGACGAGTGGCATAACACTCCGTGGCTCATATAAACCATCGTCAGGTCAATGCCGTCCAGTTCGCGGTTGGACAAATCAATGCCACTCAAAACAAAATCCACCTGAAACGGGGGCGGGTTCTCCGTGGTGTCATAGGATGGATAAAGCAAGTTTTGGTTTGATATGGCGTCAATCCAGGAGTTCCAGCCCTGAACTCCGTATCTGTCCAGGATTTCTAGGAAGATTGCGTTGTCAAACTTAACTGTGACTCCGCAGGGGATTTTCGCTGGGGGCTTCATTTGTCTTTGATTCCAATCTGGTAGTTGAAATAATTGTCGCTTACAGAAACCTCTTTGCCCTTGATGCCGTAATGTTCCAGGATGGTTTCAATGGCGTCTTCAAAACAACCCCGAACAGAAGAGCCTTTTGCGACGACCAAGCGAAGGCTTTTATCGTCGGGGCACGTGGCGACACTTATGTTTTCGTCTGCCCGTTTCGTCTTCTTGGGGCAAGCAAGGATTACTTTGGCTACTTCGTCCGAAATACTTTGAGATATAGAAATGTTCAACAAATGATGAACCAGGGAAACGTGGAATTGAAAAAACAAAAGTTCATTTTTTATCGTTCGCAGACCAAATTCGCGGTGCCTAAACTCCTTAACCAAGCCATCGTAGTTCCTGCCTGTGCCCATTACGCGGTCGGCAAACTCATCCAAGTGTTCCGTTACCAGCAACTCGCCCAGAACATTCGCGAATGAATGAGTTCTGCAAAACGGGTGGCACAGCATTTGCGGGGTGACGCCCAAATCAGAGTAGCTGACCGTAAAAGCAATGTCTCCAGTTACCCCAGACACCATAGCGATTTGAATAGGTGTCCGCTCCTTCAACATACGCATAAGAGCCCCAAAGAATTCCCCGCCAGGATAGACTTCGCATTCTATTTCCCGTTTGTTTTCTGCTGTTTCCGTTGTCGCCATAATGTCATTCCGCGATACCGTCATACGTATTCAGTGGCGGTTTTATTTTTCGTCCGTATTACATTTTTCAAAATTTTTCCGCAGCCCCTCAAGAGAACAGGTGAAAACAGGGTATTTCAGTCACTCTTGGCCAAAATAATTTTTAATAACTGATAGGAAAAAGCTCCGGTTTGGGTTAAAAGATCGTGAAACAAAAACAGATCGTACGGCTTAAGCGAGCCGTTTAACCTACAAACCGGAGTA
>Ga0074199_1001206_pt1 | contig 25286 bp, 20 predicted proteins | sample EPASupsiteSAE347_FD_64528 | JGI IMG/M metagenome (GOLD analysis project Ga0074199, IMG submission 64528) | Bioremediated contaminated groundwater from EPA Superfund site, New Mexico - Sample SAE3-47 | ecosystem: Environmental > Aquatic > Deep subsurface > Groundwater > Contaminated ... | reverse complement strand
CTCAGGCGATAAAGCCGATCTGCTCTGTCTGCAGACTTTCCGGCGGGACCTCCAGAAGAAATCTTGAAGGACTAAGAAAATTGACGCCGCCATCCGCGTTGCGGCGGACAGAAGGAAAGCAGAGGAAAAGCTCATCCTTCGCCCGGGTAACCGCCACATAAAAGAGCCGCCGCTCCTCTTCATCGCCGCCCGCCTCGTTCAAGGAACGGCCCGAAGGGAACATGCCGTCGGCGGCCCAGAGAATAAACACCGCGCGCCATTCCAGCCCTTTGGCCTGGTGCACGGTGCTCAGGCGCAGGCAATCCGCCGTGATACCGTCCATGCGGTCCATATCGGCGTCCAGATTCGTGACCAGGGCCACCTCGTTCAGAAAATCCTCCAGCGAATCAAACTCGGCCAGGAACGCGACCAGCCCGTTCAAGTCCTCCAACCGGCGTTCATAGTCATCGTAGGTTTCAAGCAGATACTCGTCATAAAATCTGCGGATAAAATCCTGGATTATTTCCCCCGGATCGCGGCTTTTACCGCCAGCGTTGCTCGCCCCGGCTCGCCTCGGCGAAGCCTGGGCCAAGCCTGTGTATTCCTCCAGCAATTCCTCAATTTTTTTCCAGGCCGGCTTGGCCGCCGCCGGCATGGCCTTGGAAAGCGCCAGCCGCTGGGCGGCCTGGCGAATGTCAAAATTTCCGCCGAGCTTTTCCCAGATTTTCGCCGCGGTTTTCTCGCCGACCCCCGGCAAAAGACACAACAGCCGCAGAAAGGCCAGCTCATCTTTGCGATTGTGCATGATGCGCAGCAGGGAACAGGTATCCTTGATGTGGGCCTGCTCAAAAAACCTGATGCCGGACATGACCACGAACGGAATTTTTTCCCGCGCCAGTTCCAGTTGGAGCTCCATGGCATGATAATGCGCGCGGTAAAGAACAGCCATGTCGCGCCAGGCCAGGCCGGCGCTGTGCAAACGCCGGATTTGCCCGACCACGTAACGCGCCTGATGGGAACCGTCGCGCAGAACGGCAAAAGTCGGCCGGCGGTATGAGGGGCGGGTTGAGCGCAGGGTCTTCTGATATTGGCGCGGATTGCCGGCAATGCAGGCGTTTGCCAGAGTTAAAATCTCCGGGACACTGCGGTAATTGGTTTCCAGCTTGAACTGCCGGGCATCCGGATAACGCTCGTGAAACGTGAGAATATTCCGGTAATCCGCCCCGCGCCAGGAATAGATGCTCTGGAAATCATCGCCCACCACCATGATATTGCGATGCCTGGCCGCCAGCAGATCAACCAGGCCGGCTTGAATTATATTGGTATCCTGATATTCATCCACCATGATATGAAGAAACTGCTCCTGATATCCGGCCAGCACCTCCTGATGCCGCTGCAGCAGCTCAAAACCGTTGACGAGCAGATCGTCAAAATCCATCGCGTTCAGGCCGCGTTTCTTTTTGCCGTATAATTCCAGGACCCGGAGCACATCGGCGGCATTGACCGGATGGTCGCCAAAATAGGCCGTTACGGCGTCGCCCAGTTCGCGGCGTTTGTTGACCGCCGTGCTCAGGAGCGTCATGAGCACTTCCGCGGCGGGAAACTGCCTGTCGTTCAATTTAAGCTCCTTGAGACAGACCTTCATCAGGCTGATGGAATCATCCCGGTCAAGAATCGTAAAATCCAGCGAGAAATCAAGCAGATGGGCATGACGGCGGAGAATGCGGTTGGCCAGATGGTGAAAGGTGCCGTTCCAGAGCCCGCTCATTTCCGGCCCGACAATCAGCCGGGCGCGGTCAAGCATTTCCCGAGCGGCCTTGTTGGTAAATGTCAGCAATAATATGCGCCGGGGCTCAACGCCGCGCGCGACAAGGTTCGCCAGGCGGTAGACCAGCGTCCGGGTCTTGCCGGTCCCGGCCGCGGCCAGCACCAGGAGCGGGCCGTCCGGCGCCTGGACCGTGGCGAGCTGTTCGGGATTGAGATCATGTTCAAAATCTATTTTCATCTGGCAATTATCCGGGATGCCTGGCGCGGAGGTCAGGAGGCCTGGCGCTCAAAAGCGCCGCTCAGGCCGCATTGGCGCCTGTTCCAGACGCGCGTGAAGTTGAAGCAAATCCGTGATGCTGAAATTGCCGATCCCTTCGGCCGCGCCGGCGTCCATTTTGCCGAGCACATGACGGATGGCGGGATTGAGCCGGTCCAGGCCAAGGCTTTGCGGCGAAGCCCCCGATATAAACATGGCGTTAAAAACATCGCGCATGTGGATGGTGCCGGGCGCCTTCAGCAAAACATACTGGCCGCCGCCGCCGGCCACCTCCGCCAGGAGCCCGGCCGCCGTCAATTCCGCCACCACCTCGTTGATGAGGCGCACGGGAATGCGGTGCGAGCGGGCATAATCTGCTATCCGGAAACAGGGCACATTAATCAGCATGGGCTGGGCGGCATGGCAGATTATGGAAAGGGCCAGCATAATTTTTGACTGGGTGCTGGCGCCGTGCGCCTTCTGCTCCATTTTATAAGTTGAATAATTCTGAAGGGCAAAGCCGATTTCCGCCCCCAGGAGCACAATCTGCCAGGAAATATACAGCCATAACAGAAAAACCGGGATGGAGGCAAAGGCCGCGTAAATTGCGTTGAACTGGCCGATTTCTATCTGGGCCACCAAATACAACCTCTGCCAGAAAAACCATATGGAACCGCCAATAATGCCGCTGACAATGGCCGAACGGGGCGACACCTGCGTATTGGTCAGAATGGCATAAACGAAAATAAACGCCGCCCACACCGCGATCAGCGGCAGGATCAGGAAAGCATAGGCTGAAAGAAAAAATTCCTGACCAAGACGCGATTCAATCAGATCCGCCAGACTGCGGCTGGCAAGCGACGCGTTGAACGCGCTGGCCGCCCCAAGCAAAACCGGCGCAACAATAATCACGCTCAGATAATCGGCCAGCTTGCGGCCGAACCGCCGCGTCGCGGCCACCCCCCAGACCCGGTTAAAGGACATTTCCATGTAGCTCAGAATCTGCACGATAACCCAGACAAGCAGAACGAGTCCGGCCACGCCCAGCACTGTAAAATCGGCATTGCGCACATGATCAAGAATGCGCAAAATGACTTCCTTCAACTGCTCCGGCATAACCCCCGCGATTTCCGTTACTTTCTGCTCGGTGACGCCCCCCATTCCCAGCCGCCGCACAATTGAAAAAGTCAGCGCCAGCACAGGCACAATCGCCATGAGCGAATTATAGGTCAAAGCCGCGGCATGCAGGGGGCATTCGTTTTCCCGGAATCCCTTCAGGACCAGAATGATGATCCGCATGATTTTGACGCCGGCGCGCCGGATGCGCGAAAGCGAGCTGACGTCAATTTCCCAGATGTCCTCAAAAAAACGGCGCGCGGTGCCGCGCGGCTTTTCGGGTTGAGATATTTTATCGGTATTCATGTTTTTTCACCGCCGATTTTTGAACATCAGCCAGGCCGCCAGCGTCTTGGCGTCCTTGATTTTGCCGGAAGCCAGCATGGCCCTGACCTGTCTGGCGGAAAGGCAGACCAGCGCGATGTGCTCGTCCGGATCAGGCCGCGGCCGGCCGCCGGCGCGGCCAAGCCCGGCAAAATAAATATCAATCTTTTCATTGCAAAAACCGGGGGCGGTGTAAATGCATCCCAAACGCTCAAGCGATGCAACCTTGCAGCCGGTCTCCTCCTGGACTTCCCGGCGGGCGCAGGCGTCCGGCCCCTCGCCGGGCTCGCGTGTGCCGGCCACAATTTCAACCAGTTCCCTTTCAATGGCCTTGCGGAACTGGCGCACAAAGACAAACCGGCCGTCAGCCAGGCGGCACAGCACGGCCACGGCGCCGGGATGCCGCACTATCTCGCGCCGCGCGCGCCGGCCGTCTTTCAACTCAACCTCCTGCAGGTCAACGCTGATCAGACGTCCCTGAAATTTCCGTCTGGAAACAATAGTTTTCTCTTTCATGGCAAGGCGCAGTGTCCGCGCAAATGGACGCGTAAATTTTTTTACAAGGCAATTGTTTTTATGCCGGTCTGTTCACCAAAGGCCATCAACTCATCATATAAATGGCCGCCGTAACCCAGGCAGGCATATTCATTGTTCCACGCCTGCAATAATTTTTCAATCTCGCAATTAACCGTCACAAACGCATGCGGCCAGAAGGGAATGCCGCATTCCAGCCGGCGCTTTTCCAGCTCCGCCTCGGACGGCTCAAAAATATCGCACCTGGTCACAACCAGTTCAAACCGGCCGTTCGTGCGGCCGAGGCGCGCCAGCACGCCCTGCCCCTCCTTGCAGACCAGGCTGACCGATATCCCGCCCGCGGCGCCCTCGGTGGGAATACCATGTTCGGCAAATTTGGCCGGCCCGATTTTTCCGGCCAATGACGGCGGGCAGGCCCCGTCGCCGATAATCTTAATCTCATTCGCGGCCTTGTCAATGTGCTGGAGATCGCCGTAATAAACCGGCTCGTCGCCGAGGTCATTCAGCAGTTTGACCGTCAGCAAAGTATTGAAATCCGAAAGGGTTGAGGTGGCAATCCGGTCGTTTAATATCAAACTCTGGGCAAAACAGGTGGCGCTGTAATCATCGCCCAGTCCGGGGAAGGATTGAATGGTGTAGCCCAGCCAGTTCTCCCTGGCCATGATTTTTTTTAACGCCAGATACAGACGAATGGAGCGGTCAGCCGCGCGTCCCTTCGGGATCGGCTCGCTGAAATATTTCTGTATTTTTTGCCGGGCTGTTTTTATTTCCGAAGCCAGGACCGCCTCGGCCGCGCGGATTAATCCGGTCGTATCGCGCGAATCAATATCAATGCCGAATGTTTTCATCCATTGCGAAGGATCGCAAACGCCGCAGGTCTGCCCCATGCCCCTTCCGCCAAAAGCGCCGAAAGTGCCCATGTTCAACCGGCATTTGACCGCGCCGGCCCGGCAATAAGCGGCAATCCGGTCAATCGCGGCCGGCTCATCGGCGGCGCCGTAAACATACTGGTGGCGCAGCCCGATTTCCTTGCAGGCCGCCTGCAGAACCATGCCGCCCACCGGCCGCCAGCCCTGGGAGCCGGGATGGGTCCAGATGACCACGCCCTTGCCGCCGGCGGCAAAATCGCGCAAAGCCCCGATTAAATGCGCCGCCCAGACCCAGGTGCCCGAAAAAAGAATAACGGCGTCAATATCATCCATTTTTTTTAATTTGCCGAAACACACCCCGGCCTCCGCTTTTGACGCAATGACAAGGTTATGTTCAACAAGCTCCACGCCGGCCTGGCGCAAAGCCGCCTTTGAGCGCGCAATGATATCCTTGTCAATAAAAGGCGTCCCCATCGGATCGCGGAGCCCATCCTTATGCACGCCATAAACCACGAATGCCGCTTTTGTTTTGATCATGTTTCTTTCTCCTGATTTCTGTGGCTTTTCTTATTTTGTTTGTCTGTTCTTCAACCATTAAACATTTCTTTCAGCTTCGGAATCACACGCAGGGCGTTGGCATGGTATATTTTCCTTAAAACGCGGTCCGGCAGGCCGAGGCCGTGCACATGCCAGCGAAAGCGCTGGAAAGTGCCGTCATAATCCGGCGGCGCGAAATATTCATCATAGGTTTCCAGAAAACGGAAATAAAAGCGGTACATTTCAACCGAGGCCGGCATATCCGTTCCAAAAAGAATCCGATCCTGATATTTGATTAAAAAATTGCGCGCTGTGTAAGGCTGACGGCCAAGCTCGTCACAGCGGGCCGAAAAATCAATGAACACATTCGGGCATGCCTCCAAGAGAGAGCCGACATAGGCCAGGTCTTCCGGATAATTGGCCACATGCGGCAGAATGAAAATTGTTTTCGCGTGCCGCCTGACCAGCCGGTCGCGCCGCTTGATCAGTTCGGCCTTGCGCGGAAAACGCCGGCCGGCGAAACTCCATGAGGAATATTTCCGCAGGCTTTCATAATGCTCGTTTTCCGGCGCGACCGGCTCAAAAAATCCGACCGGGTCCGATTGATGAATCAGGACCGGAACAGAGAGCCGGCCGGCTTCCTCCCAGATCGGCGCCAGACGTTCGTCATCGCAGGGGATTAATTTTCCGTTCCCGTCCCGGTAACGCAAGCCAAGCTCCTTGAGGACCTTCAGGCCAAGCGCGCCAAGCTTAATATGTTCCCGCAAAAGTTTTATGGTCTCATCCACAAATTTGGCGGCATTGGAGAAAAGCGGACGAGCCGCCGGCCGGGCGAAATTGGCGGTGGTAAAACAGAAGAAGCGGCCGGGATAACGGCCGGCCACATTGGCAAAGAAATGTTCAATATCATCATTGCCAAGGACATATCCGCCCTTAACCATTTTTATCGCGGTATTGGCCGTAAGATCGCAATACAAGCGCACGCCGGTCCGGTTCATCACCGACACCACGCCGGCAACTTTTTTCCACGCGCCCCAGAGATGATTGTGCGCGTCAATCACCGGATAACGGGCCTTTTCGGGAATGTGTTCCGGCCTGATCAAATAACACTTTTTGTGCATTTACCGTTTCAAAATAATGGCTCTTAAGAGAATCCGCTTCCGGCAAATAAATATGCCCAACCATCGGATAAAAGCAAGGTTTAACCTCACGCCGCAGCGGCGGCGGAATTTGCCGCCAACACGAAGGATCAAGCTTGTGTTTTCAGTTTTGAAAGGTAATATCCGTTGACAATGACCGTTTATTGCCATATTTAAGGGAAACAAAAAATGAAAGTTGTCATTTTAGCCGGCGGACTGGGAACAAGACTGGCGGAAGAAACCGAAATCAAGCCGAAACCGATGGTTGAAATCGGCGGTCTGCCGATCCTGTGGCATATCATGAAAATATATGCCCGGTATAATTTTAACGAATTTTTTATCGCCCTCGGCTACAAGGGAGACATTATCAAGCATTTCTTCCTGGATTACTGCAACCTCGGCGCGAATATGACCATTCATCTGGACCGCGGCCATATTGAGCGCCACGCCCACAAAACAGAAAACTGGAAGGTGCATCTGATTGACACCGGTCCCGACACATTGACCGGCGGCCGCATCAAAAGACTGGAATCATGGCTGAAGGATGAGCCGTTTATGCTGACCTACGGCGACGGAGTTGGCAATGTTGACCTGAAAGCCCTGCTGAAATTCCATCGCGCACAGGGCAAGATTGCCACGATCACCGCCGTCCGTCCGCCTTCCCGTTTCGGCGGACTCGTTTTCAAGGGCAATCTTGTCTCGGAATTCAGCGAAAAACCGCAGGTCGGCGAGGGCTGGATCAACGGCGGCTTCATGGTCCTGGAGCCGGCCATTTTCAAATATATGAAAAATGACCGCAGCATCCTTGAAACTGACGCCCTGGAAAGACTGGCTGCGGCCGGACAACTGGCCGCCTACCGGCATAACGGATTCTGGCAGTGCATGGACACCCTGCGCGACAAACGCTTCCTGGAAAAAATGTGGAATGAAAAAAAGGCGCCCTGGAAAGTGTGGGCGTAACAAATTAAAAAAACGTTCAACTTCCAACGCCCAACATTAAACATTGAACGAAAACAGGAGCTTTACCTCCGTGCTATTGAAAGTTGGATGTTGAATGTTCAAAGTTTTCCCAATGAATTTATTGCAGTCAACTTTCAATAGCAAAACGGTCCTCGTTACCGGCCATACCGGCTTCAAGGGATCATGGCTGGCGGTCTGGCTGAGTGCCCTGGGCGCCAAAGTCTGCGGTTATGCCCTGCCCGCGCCGCAAACGGCCAATAATTTCCGGCTGTCAAGAGTGTCCCGCCGCCTGGCAAAACACATTGAAGCCGACCTGCGCGATTACCGGCGGCTGCAAAAATGCCTGCGCGATGCGCAGCCGGATTTTGTTTTTCACCTTGCGGCCCAGCCCCTCGTGCGCGAAAGCTACCGCGCTCCGCGGGACACTTTTGAAATCAACGTCGGCGGAACCGTCAATCTGCTGGAAGCGGTCCGGGAATTGAAACGTCCCTGCGCGGTGGTTATTGTCACCAGCGACAAATGCTACGAAAACACGGGAAAGTCCAGTGGCTACCGTGAAGGCGATCCCATGGGCGGACACGACCCCTACAGCGCCAGCAAGGGAGCGGCTGAAATCGTCACGGCCTCCTACCTCCGCTCTTTCTTTCCGGCGGAAAATATCAGACGGCACGGTGTCCGACTCGCCTCGGCCCGCTCCGGCAACGTCATCGGCGGCGGCGACTGGGCCCCGGACAGGATCATCCCCGACTGCATTTCAGCCCTGACCCGGCACAAGCCAATTAATGTCCGCAACCCCGCCGCCATCCGGCCATGGCAGCATGTGCTTGAGCCGCTCAGCGGATACCTGCTCCTCGCCGCCCAGCTGTCTTCCTCTTCGGCCGGCAAGTATTGCGGAGCCTGGAATTTCGGCCCGGCCGGGAAATCCATGCACCCGGTTAAAGACCTGGTTGAAGAAACCATCCGCTGCTGGGGCGAAGGCACATGGCGAGACACATCCGACAAAAACGCGCCCCACGAAGCGGCTCTCCTGACCTTGTCCAGCAGAAAGGCAAAACAACTGCTCGGCTGGCAGAACACCTGGAACTTCAGCCAGGCGGTTGAGAAAACCGTCGCCTGGTACAAGGCGTGGCACGGAAAAAAAACCGACCTCGGGGAATTATGCCTCAATCAAATTAAAGAATATTGCCGGGACGCCTTAAAATCACAATGTTGAAATTTGCTAAAAACAATTGTCATTCCCGATCTAATGCTACTCTGCGAAGTTCCGCCTTAAGCGGATCCGCAAGGGCGGAAAGTCTCCCTGCTCTGCGAAGCCCGCTACGCAGGGCGTAGAAGAGTCGCTACGAAGCACGAGTCGGGAATTCAGAAAAATTAGAACTGGATTCCCATTTTCATGGGAATGACAAAGTCCAAGCAGGAAAAATATCAATGAAAGAACAGCATCATACGGCCAGACAGGCCGCCCTCAGAAAAGCCATCCTGAAAAATGTTGCGTTTTATTATCGGGCGAAGAAAGCGGCCGATGCCGCTGGTGGACCGTTAAAGTCGCCGGACAGGCCGGTCCATTACGCCGGCCGGGTGTATGATCAGGAGGAACTGGTCAACCTCGTTGACGCCAGCCTGGATTTTTTTCTCACGGCCGGGCGATATGCGAACCAATTTGAATCAGAGTTTGCAAAATATCTCGGATTGCAACATGCCTGCCTGGTCAATTCCGGCTCGTCGGCCAACCTGCTGGCGCTGACCGCGCTCACTTCCCCCAAACTGGGGGACCGCCGCCTGAAGCCCGGTGATGAGGTCATCACGGCAGCCTGCGGTTTCCCGACCACCCTGGCGCCCATCCTGCAAAATCAGCTCGTCCCTGTTTTTGTGGACGTCAATCTAGGCGATTATAACGCGATTCCCAAACAGCTTGAACAGGCCGTGGGACCCAAGACCCGCGCCATTATGATGGCCCATACCCTTGGCGTCCCCTTCCCGCTGGATGCGGTCATGAAACTCGTCAAAAAACACAACCTGTGGCTGGTGGAAGATAATTGCGACGCGCTCGGCGCGCGCTATCGCGGCCAACTGACCGGCACTTTCGGCCACCTGGCGACTTTCTCGTTTTACCCGGCGCATCACATCACCATGGGCGAAGGCGGATGCGTGGCAACCAACGACGAGCAATTGGCCCAAATCGTCTGCTCGTTCCGCGACTGGGGCCGCGACTGCTACTGTTCAGGCGGACAAAACAACACCTGCGGGAAACGCTTTTCACAGCAATTCGGGACCCTGCCCTTCGGCTATGACCATAAATATGTCTACAGCCACGTCGGCTACAATCTCAAGCTCACGGACATGCAGGCCGCGATCGGCTGTGCCCAGTTGAAAAAACTGGATAAATTTATCGCCCGGCGAAAGGCAAATTTTGCCTTACTGTTCAAACTGCTCAAACCATTTGCGGACAAACTTATCCTGCCCAGGCCGACCCCGCATGCGGACCCGTCCTGGTTTGCATTTGTGATCAGCGTACGGCCGGGACAGAATTTCAGCCGCAATGACCTGACCAAATATCTTGAAGCCAACCGGATTGAGACCCGTAACCTGTTCAGCGGCAACCTGCTCCGGCATCCGGCTTTTCAGAACATCAAACACCGGCTGGCCGGCAATCTGAAAAACACGGATTTTGTCACCAACAACACCTTCTTTATCGGCGTCTATCCCGGGCTTGCCTCAACTCAAATCCGCTACATGGCAAGTGTGTTTAAGAAATTTATGGCCGATGTTTAGGTTTGGGGTCGGCAAATAGGGGGTCAGACTTAAACTTTAAAGATTGTTATCCGCCGTAAAATTGCCAGGTATGACAACAACTTCCATTTTCAGATTTTTTGTAATAGTTTAACCCCATAAAAACAAGAGTGAGGCTGGTGGCAAACAAAATATGAATCATTTGCCCGCAAACGATATTGAACATATTCTGCTCCACACAAATGGCCTGTGGAAAGAACTGCGCGGGAGCAAAATCCTCATTGCCGGCGGGACGGGGTTTTTCGGCCAATGGCTTCTGGAAAGTTTTCTGGCGGCAAATGACAGATTCAAATTGAAAGCTTCCATCACGGTTCTCTCCCGGGACACGGTCAAATTCAAACTTAAAGCTCCTCATCTGGCCGGCCACCCTGCCCTGCGTCTCATCAAGGGCGATATACGCAATTTCAAATTTCCAGCAGGCCAATTCACCCATCTCATCCATGGCGCGGTTGACGCCAGCCTCAAACTGATTCAGGAACAGCCGCTGGTCATCTTTGACACCATCATCCAGGGCACAAAAAGAATCCTTGAATTTGCCGAAACCAGCGGCGTAAATAAAATTCTTGTTATAAGCTCCGGGGCCGTCTACGGCCGCCAACCCCCGGAATTAAAACGCGTTCCGGAAGATTTTGGTGGTATCCCCGGCTTTGCCGACCGCTATCTGGTTTACGGCACGGCCCTGCGCGCGGCCGAGGCGCTCGGCGTTTCCTGCGCCCTCCGTAAAATTTTTGAGCTGAAAATCGCGCGTTGTTTCAGTTTTGTCGGCCCCGGCCTGCCGCTGAACGCCCATTTTGCCATCGGAAATTTTATCCGCGACGCTCTTGCCGGAAAAGCCATCCGGATTGAGGGCGATGGAATGCCGCGCCGTTCTTATCTCTATGCGGCCGATCTTGCGATCTGGCTCTGGACCATTCTCCTGCGCGGGAAAAACATGCGGGCTTACAATGTCGGCTCGGAAAAAGCCGTCCCGCTCGCGGAAACCGCTAAATTAGCCGCAGAACTGAGCGGGAACAAAGCAAGGGTGATTATCGCCCGCAAGCCGGATAAGTCATCAAAGCCGGCCGGTCATTATGTGCCGAGCACGAGGCGCGCCCGCGCCGAACTGGGGCTGGAAGAAACCATCCCGCTTCGCGAAGCAATCAGAAAAACGATTGATTTTTACCGGCCATAAAAATCAGTCAAACTCTTGCACGATTTCCAGAATACCGTCCGGCGGCGCCGCAACCGGATAGGTGCAATACGGGGCAAGTTCGGCAAAGAAAGCATCCGCATCAAGGGCCGTCTCGGGCGAGGCCGCTCCTTTGCGCGCGATTTTGTTTTGCGCAAACTGGTGGACGCCGATCGCCAGGGGGATGCCCGTAATCCGCGCCATGCCCGGAGGAAACGATTTGATCGCCGCCGCAATGGTTGCCTTCCGCCCCTGCAGTTCGCCCTTGCCGATCACAAACAAGAAAGGCAGGCGCGGACGGTCAAGAAGCTGATAAAAGGCGCTCTCCAGACGTTCAATCAGGGAGGGATCTCTAGATTTATCCACCAGCTGATGACCGGCTTGCTCCAGCGTCAACAGGCCCCGGTCAATTTTATCGGATAATTCCCTGAATATGCCGGCGGTCAATGTGGGCATGACCATGTAACAGGAGGAGATTTGTATCTCCGGATAGGACCACGAGAAGGCCACGGGTTCCGGATGCCCCACGGTCCAGACCTTCCTTGTTCCCCGGCCGGGATAACGCAATTCAACCGGCTGGAGGGGTTTGACCTGTGTGAGCTTGCCGCCGCGGCATTCCAGAATCCGGCCGGAACTCTGCTTCATCCAGTGGACGGTGGCCGCCGAATACTCCAGCACATTCGGTTCATCATCCCCCTTTTCTTCAATATTCCAGGCCGCGTGCAATTCCGTCATCCGCGCGAGCATGCGGTGAACTTTGGCCGCCAGCATGCTGGTAATTCCCGGGGTGGCCCCGAGACCGACGACCGCCGTGATACCCGCCGCTTCGGCCTGTTTGCCCATTTCCAACATGGCGAGCGTCGGTTCGGGATCGTCGCAGATATCAAAATAATTTACGCGCGCGGCGATGGCACAACTAAGAATGGGCACCCCAAAACGGAAAAAAGGCCCCACGCAATTGGCAACGGCATCATGCCATTTCATCAACGCCGTGAGGGCGTCCTTGTCGTCAACGTTGATGGAACAGGCGCTCGCCTTGCCCCGGCATTGCGCGGCGACTTTTTGCGCCGCTTCCAAATGCAGGTCGGCGATGGTCATTCTGTCAATTTCCTTATAACCGGACATGACTTCCGCCGCCAGCGCCCCCATGCCTCCCGCACCAAGACACAGTACTTTCATTTTGTCCTCCTTTTCAGCAGACGTTGCCGCCGCTTTTTTTTCATTTGGAGATCAAGTTATTTTTCCCGTCCGAGAAACGCTTTCACCCGGTCAAGGGCATTCTTGCGCATGCTTTCGTAGAAGAGCTGGTAGTCGTAGTTGTGGTAGTCGCCGTATTTGGTGTTCAGGGCCGGCCTATCTTCAGTTTCCGGCATCGCGAATCCCGGGACTTCGGGTTTGTTGATGATGAGGACCTTTCCGGAGGCATCCGCGCCGCAAACCGCTGGAATAAGCGCAGGCGTTTCCGTGGTCCCTTCCATGGCCGGCAAAGAGCCGGGATTGCGCGCCGCAGGAACCGCCGGACCGTTCAGCTCCCACGAGAGGGGATTTACCTGGATAAGCGGGCGGCCGCCCATTTTCGCATACGATCCGTTGAACCAGCCTTCAAGGCCGTTCAAGAATATGGCCGGATCGCCTTCTTTTGTGTAGGTGTTCCACCCGATCAGGACGCCGGTATCAGCGGCCGAGCGCGAAGGTTGAATGCCCGGTATTTCTGCCGGCGTCGGGCCGCCGATAAGATAGGCGGCAACCAGACGGTCCATGAGCGGCGTGCCGATGATTTTTTCCTGCAGGAGCCGCGCGCCGTGCATGGTTCCCTGACTGTGCCCCGCCAGGATAAACGGCCGGCCTTGATTATAAACTTTTATATAATGAAGAAATGCCCGTTCAACGTCCCCGTAAGCGAGATTAAGCGCCTGAATGCGCGCTTGTGTCTTGTCGGCAAAAAACACCTTAAAATTCACTTGCCGGTAACGGGGCGCGTAGACCTTTGCGGCGGCATTGAAGACGCTGGCGCAAAATCCAAGGATATCGTCCAGGTCGTGCACCGCGGCCGGGTCATCAAAGGGAATATTCTCATTATCCGGCGCAGTTGCCAGAGTGGTCGGATGGATAAAAAACACGTCCGCCGCGGCGGTTTTCTGCGCTTCCGGGTATTTTGTATTCGGCGGAGCAAGGTCGGCATTATCCTGCTTGTCCGGCAATGCCGCCCATGCCTTGGCGCTTCCATAATCGGGCGCCGGCGGCAGGCTCTGCGCCTTGAGCATTGTATTGGTATTTCCCAGTGCGATCTTCATGCCTGCCTCGGCAGATATGTTCGCCTGATCGGCGTGCGCTCCCAACGCCACGGTAGCCAAGCCGGCCATAACACAAGGAATAATCCATCCGGAAATTATTTTTTTCATACTCACCTTTAATTATTTTTAGTTATCATACAATTCTTCGGGCGGCGGAACAAGTAATTTCTATTGCCTGGAACGGCCTGGCGGAATTACCGCTAAGACGGTTTTTGACAGCTTTCTCTCAATATGATAAATAGGAACAAATGCGCGTAGCCGATTACATTACCAACGCCCTTTATGAGGCCGGCGGCGAAAATGTCTTCATGATCACCGGCGGCATGATCATGCATTTGACCGATGCCGTGCTTCAGCACGGCCGCCAGAAATTTATCTGCTGCCATCATGAACAGGCCGCGGTCATGGCCGCCGATGTCTACGGAAGGCTCACGGGAAAGCTGGGCGTGGCGTATGTCACCGCCGGGCCCGGCGCATTGAACACCCTCACCGGCGTGGTGGGCGCCTATGTTGATTCCGCGCCGTGCATTATCGTGGCGGGACAATCCAAAGTTTCCCAGGCCACAGTGACCGGTCCGCGCCAGTTCGCCCTGCAGGGATTCAATACCCTGCCCATTTTCAGCCAGGTGACCAAATATGCGGTCATGCTCAATGATTTAGCCAAAGTCAGATATGAAGTTGAAAAATGCATTTATCTGGCCAAGACCGGCCGGGTCGGCCCGGTCTGGATTGAGTGCCCGATTGATATTCAGGCCGCGCCGTTTGACCCGGGAAAACATGAGGGGTTCAGGCCGGAGGAAAATATTCCAATTACAGGTAGGGCGGGACAGCCCCTTGTCCGACGTAGCTCCTTGAGCGAAGTCGGATGTCCCGCCGCCGCTTTTTCGGCCGCACAAGGCTGTGCGGCCCTACCAAACGAAATTCCTGAACTTATCAAGCGCGCGGCGGAGGCCATTCGTAAAAGCCGGCGGCCCTGCATCCTGGCCGGGGCCGGCGTCAGAGCGGCCGAGGCGGTTGATTTGCTCCAGCAGTTTGTTGAAAAAACCGGCATTCCGGTCATGACTTCGCGGCTTGGCATGGATTTAATGGACGATGCCCATCCGCTTTTTATCGGGCGGCCGGGGACCTACGGCGACCGGCCGGCAAATTTCGCGGCGCAGAATTGCGATCTCCTGCTTGTCATCGGCTGCCGGCTCGGCATCGGACTGGTCAGCTACGATTTCCAGAATTTCGCGCGCCAGGCCGTGAAAATCATGGTTGATATTGACGAGCGCGAACTGGACAAGCCCTCCGTGGTGCCGGACCTTTCCATCCGCATGGATGCGCTTGCCTTCCTGAAGGAATGCCTAAAAAATTTAAATGACTACAAGCTCGCCAATGACGCGTGGCGGGAACAAATCCGGCTGTGGCGCAGAAAGTATCCGGTGGATTTGCCGGAATATCTTCATGAAAAAAACGGCATAAACTCGTATCATTTCACCTCCCTGCTCTCGGAAAAAATGCCGGGGGACGCGGTGATGGTGGTGGATACCGGCTCGTACTTCCACGTGCATGCCCAGGCCTTCAAGGTCAAATTCGGCCAGCGCCATATCATCACCGGCGGCCTTTCAACCATGGGCTTCATGCCGGGCGTGATCGGCGCGGCAGCGTTCAACCGCAGCCGCGACGTCTATTGCATCACCGGCGACGGGTCGCTCCAAATGAACATCCAGGAATTGATCACCATTGCCCATAATAAACTGCGCGCCAAACTGATCGTCAACAACAACCACGGCTATCTCCTCATCCGGCTGACGCAGAAAAACTTTCAGGAAAGCCGGTTTATCGGCATTGACAAGGAGACCGGCGTCGGTTTCCCGGATTTGGAAAAGCTGGCCGGCGCCTACGGCATTCATTATATCCGCATTGCTTCCCTTTCGGACTGCGACGCAAAACTGAAGGAGCTTTTTGAATGCCCGGGGCCGGTGATTTGCGATGTTCTTACGCCGCCCGATCAGCCGCTCATCCCGCGGGTTGCCTCAAAAAAAATGCCGGATGGAAAAATGGTTTCCATGCCCTATGACGATATGTATCCGTTTTTGCCGCGGAAAGAATACGCTGAAAATTGCATCAGAAACTTTGAACTCTCAACTTCCAACGTTGAACGTTGAACCAGAAACATTGAGAGTTGAAAGTTGGAAGTTGAACGTTTTCTTTAAAACATGAAAAAAATAAAAGTCGCCATTTTAGGCAGCGGCAACATCGGCACCGATCTGCTGGTTAAAATCCTGCGGTCGCCCCTGCTGGAATGCGGCTTGTTTATCGGCCGTAACCTCGCTTCCGCCGGGATGATGAAGGCCAGCCGCATGGGCGTGCGCATTTCCGATAAAAGCATTGAATCAATAGTGCGCGAGCCGGACTGCTGCGAACTGGTTTTTGACGCCACTTCGGCACTGGACGCCGGACGGCACTGGACGATATTGGAAAAAATGGGAAAGACCGTGATTGACCTTACGCCGGCCAAACTGGGCATGCTCTGCGTGCCCGCGGTTAATCTGAACGATTGCGCCGGGCATCAAAACATCAACATGGTGACCTGCGGCGGCCAGGCCACGATCCCGATCGCCAGCCAGATCGCCAAAGTCCACAGCAACGTTGAATACATTGAAATCGTGTCCAGCATCGCCTCGCGCAGCGCCGGGCCGGCCACGCGGCTGAACATAGACGAGTATGTGGAAACCACCGAGCGCGCGCTGGCGGTTTTCACCGGCTGTCCAAAAACAAAGGCCATTCTGATTCTCAACCCGGCCGAGCCCTGCATTGACATGCAGACGACCATCTTCGCCCGCATAAAAAACCCCGATGTGCCCAAACTGCGCGCCGCCGTGGCGCAGATGGCGGAAAAAGTCCGGCAGTATGTGCCCGGCTACCAGCTCATCCTGCCGCCCACGCAGGATGGAGACCGGCTGATCACCATGATCAAAGTTCAGGGGCTGGGCGACTATCTCCCAAAATTTTCCGGCAACCTTGACATTATCAATTGCGCGGCGATTGCCGCGGCCGAGGAATTCGCGAAGAAACGCTGTTCATTTGCGCCATAATTGTCTATTATTAAGTCATGTTTAACACACAACATGCCAAAAACAAAGACGGCAGCGTCCATGTGATCCTCACGGGGGCTTTGGACGCCGCGGCGGCCGAGCGTTTTGAAACAGAACTGGAAACGCTGCTCGCAGAGGGCGTTCTGTTTCTGGTGATAGACATGGAAAACCTGCACTATCTGGCGAGCGCCGGCCTGCGCGTGCTGCTAAGCGGCGCCAAAAAAGGCAAAAAGCAAGGCATGGAAATTGTCCTCTGCAGCCTTCAGCCGCTGGTGTTTTCAGTTTTTGACAGCGCCGGTTTCACCCGCATATTTCCCGTTTTCAAGTCGCGCGAAGAAGCGCATAAATCCCGGCACAAAGGCCTGCCGGCATGAGCCATTCCGCGGCCAGCGCGCCAGAAGCCAACAAGGAGGCCGCCGCCCTGGCCAGCGTCTGGGCCGGGCTCCTGGATGTGCTCATATGTCTGGCCGCCGTTATGGCCTCGCATTCCGTAATTCTGCTGGCCGACTTGCTTAAGACGTTTCTGGAATGGATTGCCGTTCTTCTGGCGTGGGTAGCCTTGTGGCGCATCAAACATGGCGGCAGCCACAAGTATGACTACGGAATCGGCAAATTAGAAAATATTGCCAGCATGGTGGTGGGCGTCCTGATGATTTTTTGCCTGCTGCTCATCGGGATTAACGCCTTGCGCAACATACTGCATCCGGCGCACGTGGCCGGAATAGGCATCTGGATCGGATTGGCCGACCAGGTGTTGTTTGCCGGAATCAATACAAGGCTTGGCTTGCGCAGCCGGCGCATGGCGCAAACCACCGGTTCCCCGATCATGGGCGCCCAGGCGCGCCTGCTATTAACGCGCGCCTTGGCAAATATTTTCATTCTGGCGGCTCTGGGCCTGAGCATGGTCTTGAAACAATATCATTGGGCCGCATATATTGATCCGCTGGCCTCCCTGGTTATCGCCGGATCCATTCTGATGGCCGCCACGGGGCTTTTGTCCAGTTCTTTCTACGACCTCCTTGACCGCACCCTGGAAGAGGAGAGCCAGATCGTTATTCTGCGGGAACTGGCCGATCATTTTCATGAATACGAAGACCTGCACGGCATTCGCTCGCGCCGGGCGGGAAGTAAAGTCTTTATTGAAATTTTTCTGGAATTTGCGCCCGAAAAGACCATGGGCGAGATTCAAAAGGCGGCCGCTACCCTGCGCCGGAATCTTGAGGCCCGGATCAGCAACAGCTCCGTGACCATCGCCCTTGCCGACCGGTCTATTGACAAGAAATTCCGTCCGCCGGGATGAGAGCCCTCATGAACCCAAATATCCATTGACAACGCGCGGTTATTGCCATAATTTTAACGGCATAATTTTTAATTGGTTTCCATGAAAAAAATACTGATAAACGACCCCACTTTGCGCGATGGCAACCATGCCGTCCGGCACCAGCTGACCGCCGCGCAGATCGCCGCCTATGCGTCCGCCGCGGATGCCGCCGGCGTCCCGATCGTGGAAGTCGGCCATGGAAACGGGCTGGGCGCTTCCTCGCTTCAGGTCGGAATCAGCCTGATTGACGACCAGGCCATGCTGGCCGCCGCAAAAGAAAATCTGAAGCGCGCCAAGCTCGGCGTTTTTTTAATCCCCGGCTTTGCCACCATCAACAAGGACCTGAAGCCGGCGCTGGAGCTGGGCGCGGACGTGGTGCGCGTGGCCTGCCATTGCACCGAGGCGGACACCACCCAGCGCCACATCAGTTTTGCCCGCGAACACGGCAAGGAAGTCTACGGCGTGCTGATGATGAGCCACATGGCTTCAACCGAAATGCTCATTGACGAATCCCGCAAAATGGAATCATACGGCGCGGAAGGCGTGATTCTGATGGATTCGGCCGGCGCCTCCCTGCCCGCGGATGTTTCGGAAAAAATTTCCGCCCTGGTGGAAAACATCAACATCCCCGTCGGTTTTCACGCCCACAACAATCTCGGTCTGGCGGTCATCAACAGCCTTGCCGCGGCCCAGGCCGGCGCCGCGATCCTGGATGGAACCGCGCGGGGGTTCGGCGCGGGCGCGGGCAACACCCAACTGGAGGTGCTCGCGGCGATCCTGCAAAAAACGGGGTTTGATACCGGCATTGATCTTTATAAAATGCTGGACGCGGCGGACCTGGCCGAAAAATCAATTTTGCCGTTGATCCCGACCATCAAATCAATCAGCATTGTCAGCGGCCTGGCCGGCGTTTTTTCCGGCTTTGCCAGACACGTGGAACGCGCGGCGGAGGAATACAAGGTTGATCCCCGCGATATTTTCTTTGAACTCGGCCGCCGCCGGGCCGTGGCCGGCCAGGAAGACATGATCGTTGAAATCGCCGCCCGGCTGGCTGAAAAAAGGGAGAAGGGAAAATAAATGAATTCCATTGTGCGCCAGGATTGCGAAAATGCGCTCGCCGGAAAAACGGACCTGCTTAAAGCCCTGCGCAACGAAACCGTCCTGATCACAGGCGGCACAGGTTTTTTCGGCGCCTGGTTGGCGGAAATGACGGCCTGTCTGAATGACAAGCACGGCTTCGGCACAAGGCTTGTCCTCATGGCGCGCCGGCCAAATTTGCTGTATGAAAAGGCGCCGCACCTTGCAAAGCGCAAGGATATTACGGTCGTCAGTCAGGATGTGCGCACGCTCGTTGAATTGCCCGCCGAAGTGTCCTTTATCATTCACGCCGCCGGCAGTCCGGATTCCCGCCTGCACGCCTCGGACCCTTTGCAGACTATTGACGTCATCGTGAACGGCACCACCGCCGTGCTCGCGGCGGCCTCAAGACTGCCCGTCCTGCGCAAGGTTCTGCTGGTCAGTTCCGGGCTGATCTATGGAACGCAGCCGTGGGAAATGACGGGCATCCCCGAAAATTTCATGGGAAGCGTTGACTGCGCGGCGGCCATTTCAGCTTATGCGGAGGCCAAACGCATGACGGAAACCATTGCCGCCGCCTTCCGGAGCCAGCATCGCCTGCCGATCACGAATGTCCGGCCGTTTGCCTTCATCGGCCCCTACCAACTCATGGACCGCCCCTGGGCGATCAATAATTTTATCCGGGACAGCCTGCGCGGAGGCCCGATCCGCATTTTAGGCGATGGAACCTCGGTGCGCAGTTACATGTATCCGGGCGACATGGCGTTCTGGCTGATGCGCATTCTGGTTGATGGAACACCGGGCCGGAGTTACAACCTGGGCAGTCCGGCCGGCCTTACCCTGAAAGAGCTGGCCGAAAAAATAGCGGCTTGTTTTCCAAATCCGATCAGAATTGAATGCCGGTTTCTGACAAATGAAGTCGCGCGCCGCTCAAGGTTTGTGCCCGATATTTCCCTGGCGGGAAATACGCTGGGGCTGGCCATCACCGTTGATCTTGATGCGGCCATCCGGCGCACTATTCTTTGGAACCAGTCCGCCAGGCCGGCGGCGGAAACCGAATTGATTGATGACCGCGTTTAAGGAGCAACATGAAACTGATCAGCATCGTCACGGCGTGTTACAACGAAGAGCTGAATGTCCGCGAGCTTTATACAAAAGTAAAAGAGGTCATGGCGGAACTGCCCGATTACAAATATGAGCATATCTTCATTGACAATGCTTCCACTGATCAGACGGTGAACATTCTCCGCTCCCTGGCGGAAACGGATAAAAACCTCAAAATCATCGTCAATGCCCGCAATTTCGGCCATATCCGTTCGCCGTTTCACGCGATTCTGCAGGCCCAAGGCGACGCCGTCATCAGCATCGTCGCCGATCTGCAGGATCCGCCGGAACTGATCAAGGAGTTCATCCGGAAATGGGAAAGCGGCTGCAAAATTGTCGTCGGCGTAAAAAAAGACAGCAAGGAATCAAGTTTGTTTTATGCTCTGCGCCAGCTCTATTACCGCACCCTGACGCGGCTTTCCAATGTTGAGCTGATTGAACAATTCACCGGTTTTGGACTCTATGACCGCCAGGTGGTGGATATTTTAAGAACCTTCAGGGAGCCCTACCCCTATTTCCGCGGTTTGATTGCCGAAATCGGCCTGCCGCGCGCCGCGGTTGAATACGTTCAGCCCCAGCGGCACCGGGGCATCACCAAAAATAATTTTTACACCCTGCTGGATATTGCCATGCTCGGCTTGACCAGCCATTCCAAGGTTCCGCTCCGCCTGGCCGTTATCATCGGCTTTGCCTCGGCCATGGCGAGCCTCGGCGTGGCATTCTTTTATCTGATTTACAAGATTCTGTTCTGGAGCAGCTTCACGGTCGGGCTCGCGCCGCTGGTGGTCGGCATTTTCTTCTTCTCATCGGTCCAGCTCCTCTTCCTGGGGATTGTCGGCGAATATGTCGGTTCCATCCACACTTATGTCCAGAACCGTCCGCTGGTCATTGAAAAAGAACGGATTAATTTCCAGTGATGAAAAAACTGATTGCGCTTTTCTGGCTGTTCGCCGTATTCCTGACCATTTTCAGCTCCAAACTATGGCTGATTGACCGGTTCGGGTCGTCCCTGCCGCTCTGGGACCAATGGGCGGCGGAGGCCTGGGGACTTTATATTCCGTTTTTTGAAAAACATCTCACCCTGAAAGACCTGTTTGCGGCCCATTGCGAGCACCGTATTTTCGTCAACCGTGTTATCGCCCTCGGCCTGCTTGTCCTGAACGGCCAGTGGGATGCCCGCCTTGGCATGGTGCTGAACGCGATGATCGCCGGCGGCATCGGCGCTCTCTTGAGCTTTTTTGCGTGGAAGTCGGTCGGTAAAAAAAATCTGGCGGCTTTCTGCCTGTTTAATACGCTTGTTTTTGCGCTGCCCTTTTCCTGGGAATGCTCCCTGCTGGGCTTCATCGCCAATTACCTCCTGATTGCCTTTGCCATGCTGGCGGTCTGGTTTCTGCTTGAGCACAAACCGTTTTCCGGGCCATGGCTTTTTGGTCTTTTATGCGCCCTGCTCAGTCTCGTTACCCTTGCCTCTGGTTTTTGCGCCGCCGCTTCTGTGCTGGCGATCATGCTCCTGCGCGTCATCCTGCGGCCGGGCCGGCCGGACGCCGCCGAGGCGGGGACGGAAAGCACCATGGCGGAGCGCGGGACGATCCGACTGGTTATAAATTTGGTCGCCATGATGGTTTTGCTCGCCGTTGTTATCACGGGAATTATTCTCCGGGTAGACGTCCCCGGCCATGCGGGCTTCAAGCCGGCGGACATTCATAATTTTATTGTTTCCTTCGCTCAAACTCTGGCCTGGCCGAATTCCGATCTGCCGTGGACGGCGCTGATTGGCTGGCTGCCGGGCCTGCTGCTGTTTTTCGCATACATTTTCCGCCGCATTGACGGGCGGAGTCCGGCTGAATTTATCCTCGGCTTCGGGCTGTGGGTTGCGCTTCAGGATGCCGCTCTGGCCTTTTCGCGCTGGGGCGGGATAACATCGCGGCACACGGTTTTCCTGTGCCTGGCAATGCCCGTCAATTTTATGGCCTTATTGTTTCTTATGCACCAGCGGCCGTCCAGGCCGGTTGTGCGTAAATTGCTGGCCGTGCTTCTGATCATATGGCTCGGCAACACCGGCTATAGTTTGCGGAAAATATCGGACAAATCACAGTTGGCTGAAGCGGCAAGGGCCAGGCCTCATCTTATCCAAAGCGAAAAAAATGTGCGCGCGTTTCTGCTGTCGGACAACATCGCCGACCTTGAAAATAAACCGCCTTTTGACATCCCCTTTCCCGACCCGCAGGCGCTGGCGGGCGTTTTGCGCAACCCCCATATCCGCGCCATTCTGCCCGCCTGCGTGGCCGAGTCCAACCAACCGGGACCGCTCTCAGTGTTTGCCTCCAAACTTATCCCCAAAGGCGACAAGCTTCTGATCATCGGCGCGATCATGCTGGTGGTGCTGGCCGGCATACGCTTGTATCAATCGCTCGGCACGCTGGAAAAGCGCTTGCTGACCATCCGCTGGGTTGATTTCCGGCGGTTCTTGAAGCAGGCCGGCATTGTGCTGGCATTGGCCATTCTGATCTACGCCATCAGCAAGCTGTATTTTCTATGGTCGCCTTTTGGCTTGAAAGTAACCTATTTTCGCGGCACAAACTTTGAGCAAAAGATCTGCAGCCGGATTGAACAGGCCGTTTGCCGCGACTACAAAGAAAAAGCTCCGGCCTGGCGCGTGCCGAACAGAAATTTTTCAGCGCTCTGGGAGGGAATTTTAAGAGTGCCGGAAACGGGTGAATATCTCTTTTTCTGCCAGAGCGATGACGGTTTGCGGCTGATCATTGACGGGAAAAAGATCATTGACAACTGGCGCGACCAAAGCTGGCTCGCCAGCTCAACCGGCGCCAGGGTTCATCTTTCCGCCGGCGACCATCCCATTGCCATTGAACATTATAATAATGAGGGCGAATCGGCCTTGCGCATCAAATGGTGCGGCGGTCCTGTGCCGCCCAACACTGTCCTCGGCGCGCCATATCTGCGCAGGCATAAATGATTTTGCTTGCCACACTTGATATAGAAAGTATGGTGTAAGCAGATGGCGTAAGGCTTGCCATACGTGTCATTCCCGACTTGACCCGCCTGCAACGCTATGCGTAACATTGCGGGCAGGTCGGGAATCTAGTCCGTCCGTCAGTGGAGAATGGATTCCCGTTTTCACGGGAATGACAGAGGGGGATTGTTACAAAAGAAGAACCATGAAACCAAATGTTTCCATTTCTGTTTTAATTCCGGTCTATCGTTCCGAGACAACTCTGCCGCCTCTGGTTAAGAGGCTGACAAACACGCTTGCCTCCCTGCAGACGGATTATGAAGTAATTTTAATCAACGACGGCAGTCCGGACCGTTCCTGGGAAATAATCTGCCAGTTGACAAAAGAATATCCCTTCGTGCACGGCATTAATCTGACGCGTAATTTTGGACAGCATAATGCCCTGCTCTGCGGCATCCGCGCGGCGCAAAAAAATATCATTGTCACCCTGGATGCCGACCTCCAAAACCCGCCGGAGGAAATTCCCAAACTGCTCGGCAAACTGGATGAGGGCTGGGACGTGGTCTACGGCATTCCGCAGAAAAAACAGCATGGCTTGCCGCGCATTATTGCCTCCTGGCTTGTCAGGACAACGTTAAAAAGCGCCCTGAACGTGGAAAGCGCTTTTCAGGGCAGTTCTTTCAGGGCTTTCCGCGCCAATCTGCGCGACGCTTTTGAGTCCTTTAACGGCCCATCCGTTTCGCTGGATGTGCTTTTGACCTGGGGCTCCACCCGCCTTTGTTCGCTCCCCGTCCGGCATGAAACCAGGCCGGAGGGCGGATCAAGCTATTCGCTCTCAAAACTTTTCGCCCATTGTTTTGACGTGCTGACCGGCTTTTCCACCCTGCCCCTGCAACTGGCCAGTTTAATCGGGTTCCTTTTCACCTTGTTCGGCCTGGGCGTGCTCGTTTATGTTGTCGGCCGTTATCTGATTCTTGGCTACAGCGTGCCCGGATTTCCTTTTCTGGCGTCCATTATCGCGATTTTTTCAGGCGCGCAATTGTTTGCGTTGGGCATTATCGGCGCCTATCTGGCCCGCATTCATTTCCGCATCATGAACCGGCCAACTTATGTCATCCGGTCAATAACGGATAAGGCAGAAGGCAGAAGGCAGAAGGCAGAATGAAGCAAAGAAATCAGCTTTTGTATTCTATCCCTTCTGCATTTTGCCTTCTTAATTCTGCCTTTATTTAACTATGCGTTTTGAAGTCCAACTTGAACATTTCCCGGCGCCGGATGGCGGCCTGATTTTTAACCGGATTCCCTGGGACAGCGATCTCTTCGGGTTCCCCTTTTATGAACTGAAATGCTCCGCTATTGCCGTGGATGCGCTGAAAAGAAGCCTGTCGGCGTGGCTGGCGGAAATAAGCCGTTCAACAAAATGTCTTGCGGTCGCCGCTCTGCCGCCGGAGGATATTGAGCGCGTAAAAATTCTGGCTGGCAACGCCTTTTATCCGGTTGAAACTCTGGTTGAAAGCCATCTGCCCATGTCCAGATTCAAGCCGCTGATTGAAAAAAAGTTTGACCATCTGCGCATGTCTCCGGCCGAGGCGAATGATTTGCCGGCGCTGATATCAATCGCCCAATCGTCCTTTAAAACCGACCGGTTGCATCTGGACCGGAATATTCCGGTTGATAAGGCCGACGAACGTTATGCCAACTGGATCAAGGATAGCTTCAAATCGGACGACCAGATCTTTGTTTTGAGAGATGAACGCGCACATTGCATTGCCGGCTTTGTCCTTACCCGCGAGACAAGACCGGGCGTGCATGATATGCGCCTGGCCGCGGTGGACAAAAAATATCTGAAAACCGCCGCGGGCTTCATCCTCTACCAGGCCGTGCTGGAGGAATGTCGCGAACGCGGCTGCCGGCTGGCCACCTCCTCCATCTCCATCAATAATCTCGCCAGCCTAAAAAACGTTGAACGGCTCGGGGTTGTCCCGCATAATGCCGTGATA
>Ga0074199_1001205_pt1 | contig 25316 bp, 20 predicted proteins | sample EPASupsiteSAE347_FD_64528 | JGI IMG/M metagenome (GOLD analysis project Ga0074199, IMG submission 64528) | Bioremediated contaminated groundwater from EPA Superfund site, New Mexico - Sample SAE3-47 | ecosystem: Environmental > Aquatic > Deep subsurface > Groundwater > Contaminated ... | reverse complement strand
AAGAGATCCTTAAGAGGCCAGTGGCGGCAACAGTGGGGGGTGAACTTATCTTCCAGGCGGAGGCTCTTGGAATCGTGCAGCCCCACGCGCTCGCCCGCCTCAGCTACTTTAACGTCTACGCCGGAGGGACTCAGCCGCAAGTTCTTGCTGCTGATGAAAAGTGCAGGGGATTTGGTCCTCATTCCCTCCCGGACCTTTAGCCACTTCTTTATGGTGCGGGCGCACTCCGGCGTCAGGAAAACTGTTTTGTTGCTCCTCTTGGCGGTGGGCTTTAGATGGACCTCCATCTTTTCGAAATCCACATCCTCCACATCCAGCGTCACGAGTTCATTTCGCCTTATGCCGGTAGTGAACAGGAGATATAGTATTGCACGGTCCCGCACCCTCATGGTAGCCGATATCATTCTGGCGGCATCCTGGATGCTGATAATCTGACGCTGTCGATTATCCGGCTTATATTCCCTGAGATAGACTTCCTGCAGCGCAGGAATGGGATTCTGCGTAATCCTATTTTGTCGTTGCAGCCATTTGAAATAGCCCGAGATCCCAGAGAATGTTTTGCGGATGCAGACAGGCCGCATATTTTGTGCCCGAAGTTCGGCCAGATATTCCATTAGATCCTCCTCCCTTGCCTCAGAAGGATTCGATCCGCGAGCAGCGCAGAACGCCATATATCTGCGAACCAAATAATACAGGACAGTGATGGTGCTGGGCGAGAAGTTTCGGAGCTCCAGATGCCTGCGGTATGCCTCTAACTCTTTTTCCATTTCCATCCCCGTGCGCCTTCGATGACAACGCCTACTTCCTCAAGCCTCTGCATGAGGGCCGTGATGGTTTGGAGGGCCTCAACGTCCCTTGAATCGACCTCCAAGGCATCCAGGATATCTTGCCGGGTCCAAACGCAGCCATCTTGCAGGAGGGCTATGAGGCGGCTGTCCAGCTCCAATCTGCCCACTCTGCTATTCATGGCAGGGCCATATCGCAGCTTGAAGAGTTCCGTTTCGCGCTCAGAGAGAGATTTCTGTAGGATCCCTTTTTCTTTTCGCAGCCTGAGGTTCTCTTTCCTCAAAGACTGAATGTCTTGGCTTGCGGGCTGCTCATCGCTCGGAGATTCCAATGATGCTTCGACAATTGCTATGATCCACTTGGATAGCGGGAGCTTTGCCTCATGAGCTAATGCCTTCCAGGAGTCTAGCTTCTCTTTGGTGGGGAAGTAGATCATATGGCATCTTTGCCCGAAATCATTCGGCGGCATGAACTCGGATAATGCGTATTATTGTAAATAGCTTGTGGTCTCGGTGGATCAATGCATTTACCAGCAACTCTTCAAAAACGGAAGGCGGGATTTCAGGAATACCAGGAGCGTTCACCCCTTGTCCAGCTTGCAGTCTGTGCAAGTTGCGCATGATGAATGCAAGTGAGTCATCGAATATCTTTTGAAGCGGCCCGGAAAAATCCTGTGTATCCAGGTATTCAGTTGAATGAATTTCATTGCCTGGATAGCGAATGGCTTTGACTATAAACAGGGGCTTGATCCACTCCGGGCGTTCCGCAAAGAGGAGCACTCCCGCCAAATTCAACATGCCGTCATCGGTGGCTAGATCCATGTTTTGCAGCAGACGCAGCAGATCTGCCTGGGAATCGGGATAATCAAGCTCGTACACATCGCGCAGAAAATCCCGGAAGCGTAATTTATCCAGCTTGTCTATTCCGGCTCGCGTGGGCAGTTGGTCAGCATGAAACTGGTCCGACATCTGAAACAGTCGCCGCAGTTCTTCCTTTGAGTTGACTCGCCGCTTGTCGGCTCCGCTTTTAAGCCAGATTACGCCATTGCGATCGAAATAGGGTTTGTCCAGCCCTTTGGGAATGGTGAGCATGATGACAACGCGGCCCTTTCTCACAGCCACGTTCTCGGTCTGCACCGTCAACGGACTGCGCACGTTCTGCGAAGCGGCGTTGCTGATCAGCTGATTGAGCCGCGCCACGTCGGCTTTGCTCGCTTAGGTAAGTAAGGCGAAATAGGCTGAAAGTTGCCGCGTTTATTTATAAGGAACCATGCCCCAGTAAGGAACGTCCTTTTCTGGTAAGCCGATATCTCTGTTTACTGCTACGTGGTTTGTCGGGAAATGTCATTTCTATCAGGCTTCCCTGGATTGCAGGAAATAAGTAGGCTTTTCTGAAGTGTTCATTATCTTTCAAACCAAGAAGGCGCTGCAGATCCTGTCGCGACATATCTCCCTCGAATGCCCTGAGCATCCGTAGGACTTCCTGGGTGACTTCCTGGGTGACTTCCTGGGTGACTTCCGGGGCAACTTCTTTGATCATTTCTGGTGCAAAGAATGTTAAGGTTACGCCTATCTTTTCATCAGAGGTCCACTCAGGCGGTCGAAGACCTCGTTCTTTGCATTTCTGCAAGATAAGGACACTCCCTCGCCCTAGCTTTTCCATGAAACCGCGCAAATAGAGTACGTGTGCTATGTCCGGATTGCGCAAAACGGAGATGTGTCCGTGGATCATTTTATCCGGGGTAATACCCTCAGGTAGACTGCCCGTATTCCAGATTTCCAAACGTTTTGGATAAATATACACCGCAATACCGCCGGAAGAATCCGTATAATCCCGGTGCGCGAATGCGTTTACTAAACCTTCCCTTATCGCATCCACAGGATAGATTGATTCATCCCGGCGTTGGAGCTTGTTCTCTGAAAATGTCGCCATTGAGGCCGTATTACGGATAATGAAATCGAATGCTTGTTCTAGAATAGGAACGAGCGGACCTTCGAAAGACTTCATGTCTCTAAAGGTATTACTGGCTTTGTCTGAGGTAAAACTGGCCGCTCTAACACGGACCTGTGGCAACCTGATTGCTGGATTTCGGCCAAATAATACATCGCCTCCGTTTGTCAACCTGCCATATTTGGCTACCGCAAGGTCTTCGAGTATTGCATAAGGATTTTTGGCGTCTCTGAAGGATGTACGTCGAACTCTCTGCATATCCACGGTAGCAGAACGGATTTCATCCATATCGGTATCCTGTTCTATGTCGGCGGAAGAAAACCGTCGCTCCCATCGCTCCGGTTCTACTTGCTTGCGTAGGACCATGTCGCGGATAGCTTCGACATCAGCTTTGCGAGTAGAATGGTCTGTGCGAAGGTAAATGACATCTCTAAATGAATATGGTACATCTTTGCCAGCCGGGACCTCTATAACCAACAATGCCTTTCGTTCAACTTCTTGAACCTGGACTGAAACCAGCGTTTTTGGAGAAAGATACTTCTGTAGTATCTGTTCCATATTCATTTTGGCGGCATCTGGGTCATCGATACCTAAAAGTTTTCCCTGCTCATCCACACCACATACAAGGTAACCGCCCATGGTATTGAGAAAGCCACAGACGACTTGACCAATGGTATTCAGATTTGTACAATGGGATTTGAATTCAATTTTTTGACTCTCCCCAAGCAAGAGGGCTTTGGTCAAATCTTCAGTATTCATTTACGGCCTCCTTTATCTTGGAGTACCTTGATGATACTTGCATTGTCACGAAAATTTTCCTTTACAAACGCTTCGACTTCCTGATAGCGTGAAAACTGAGCTGTAGCGAAGAGGGCAGCATCGTCGTCGGTGCTAAATTTTTGCACCCAATTGCCCTGTCTGTCCCGTAGTGGTCTTTGCGAAAGAATGGCCTCCTCATACATGTCAATGACGCGAAGGTCATCCATGATTTGATTCTTTTTTAGAGAAAGAGCTTTCCTATCTATCTTCGTTCTCTCGTATTTCATATTGTCTAAAAATGATTTGGCAAAAACCACATGATCATGTGCAAGAATCCAGCGCGGTTTATTCAACTCAATGGCTTTTCTAAACTCTTTATGAGTGATGGATAGTCCTCGTTTATCCTTTCCACTTCCATATTGGGGAGTAATTAACCCGAGAAATAGATCGCACTTCTCGGTCGCCACAAGGCAGTTTTCGAAAGCAGAACGGCATGAAATAACCGGCACGGTTCCCTTATGCGACATCCAGACTTCGTAACCGAATACAGTCAAAAGCGTGTAAATCCGATCCAGCAGCTCTTCGATGCCATACACAGTGGATGAGACCATTACAACAAGCTTTTTACCGTCCTCCATCTTTTCTCCCCTGGTAACTTGGTCTATTCTCCTTCCAGACTGTCGCTAATGCGACTCTATCTCTTTACTGCTTCTGCCTAAGATGTCGTTCTGAACCTCTTGGGCGGGCATCCACATCATAAATATCTTCGATGGAATTGCCGTTTATGATTGAATCGAGCAACTTGGCGATTCGGTTTTTTTAATCACACTCGTAACCACTATTGGATTTATAGGGATGCGATAAATGTTTCGGTGAATATCAATAAAAACGTCATAAACTCGTGGATTGAGATAGAAATCTATGGAGGATTTCGAATAACCCCCCAAATGGCGATCCCACTCCGCCAGATTCGCAATCGGTGGAAAGTCACAAGATTGATCAGATCGGCTTTTAAGGGGTTTTTCGAAATCCTCTATGGTTTTCTTCCTCTATTTCACATTTCTATTTTGATCCTTGGGCGTCTTCCCAGATTCAGTAAACCCGAATGTGCATTTCTTGCCGTTACTTCTTCGATTATCTTGCCTTTAAATTGCACCCATTCAGATAAATTCGTTCGGCTCGACCGCTTTTAGTATTTTTGATATGCATTTGTTCAGACCGTTTCGTATCTTTTTGCAGCAATAGCGAATATCATCACATCCTCAGCGTCCTCGCATTCACCGCCACAATTACCGTGGACAGGCTCATGAGCAGCGCACCCGCAGCCGGACTTAGCAAAATTCCCCAGGAGTAAAGCACACCTGCCGCCAGGGGAATGGCGAACACGTTGTAGCCCGTGGCCCAGACCAGGTTTTGCAGCATCTTGGAATACGTCCGGCGGGACAGCTCGATGATGTTCACCACATCGCGGGGATCGTTTCGCACCAGCACGATGCCCGCCGTCTCGATGGCCACATCGGTCCCGGCTCCGATGGCGATTCCGACATCCGCCTTGGCCAGGGCGGGAGCATCGTTCACGCCGTCTCCGACCATTGCGACTACGTAGCTTTTCTGCACCTTTTCTATCGCCTCTGCCTTCTCGTAGGGCAGCACTTCGGCGAAGAACTCATCCAGACCGAGCTGGACTGCCACCGCCTCGGCAACGAATTTGTTGTCCCCGGTGAGCATCATGCACCGAATGCCCATAGACTTGAGGCGCTGCACCGCCTCTCTGGACTCCGACCGCACCTCATCCGCCAAAGCCAGAGCGCCGATTGGCTCTCTGCCATCAAGCAGGATGACGACCGTCTTTCCCTGCCGCTTCAGGCTCTCCAGTGCCTCCGATATTTTATGGGAAAGGGCGATGCCGTTCTCCCGAAGATAGCCCGGACTCACGATCTTCAGATCCTGTTCTTCTCCTTCGATTCTGCCCTCGATTCCAGCGCCGGAGATCAGGCGAAATCTCTCAACTGCAGACGGTTTGATTCCTTTCTCCCTTGCCGCCTCCAGCACGGCGCGAGCAATCGGGTGCTCGGCCACGGCCTCCAGAGACGATGCCAGCCTTACGATTTCATCTTCGCTCTCATCGGCAAGAGGGACGATGTCCGTTACCCCGAAGCGGCCCTGTGTGAGTGTGCCGGTCTTGTCGAAGATCACTGCCTGAATGCCTCTGGCGTTCTCAAAGGCCCCCCGATCACGGATGAGCAAGCCCGACCTTGCGGCAATGGATGTGGAAACTGCCACAACCAGGGGAATCGCCAGCCCAAGGGCATGGGGGCAGGCTGTTACCATCACCGTTACCGCTCTCTCCACGGCAAATGAGAAATCCATGCCCGAGGCGAGCCACGCCCCAAATGTCAGGCTTCCTGCGGCCAGGGCGACGACGGTGAGAGCAAACGCAGCCCTGTCTGCCAGGTTCTGAGTCTGGGACCGGCTTTCCTGAGCCTGCTTCACCAGCCGGATCACCTGGCTTAGGTAGGTGTCTAGGCCGATCTTCTTGACGACGACGACCACCGACCCGGAGCCGTTGATCGATCCGCCGATGACCTCATCGCCTGCCTTCCTGATCACCGGCCTCGATTCCCCGGTGAGCATGGCCTCGTTTACGTCTGTTTCTCCCTGCAGAACCTTTCCGTCCACTGGAATCTTCTCGCCGGGCTTGACCAGGACCCTGTCACCGGGCTTCAGGTCCGCCACATCAACCAGTCGCTCCCCGCCGCCTTCGGTCACGACCAAGTGGGCGTCAGAGGGAAGAATCCTGGCCAGCTCCTCCAGAGACCGCGAGGCTCCCATAATCGATCTCATCTCGATCCAGTGGCCCAGCAGCATGATATCGATAAGCGTCGCCAGCTCCCAGAAGAAGTCCATGCCGGATAAACCAAAGACAACCGCAGAGCTGTAGAGATATGCCACGGTTATTGCCACAGCCACCAGTGTCATCATTCCCGGCTGTCTCTTGCCGGTCTCCTCCCTGATTCCCGAGAAGAATGGATAGCCACCGTAGAAATAAATCGCAGAGGCCAGCAGAAAGAGCAGAATGCTTGAACCCTGAAACTGAAGACTGAATCCAAAAAACTGCTGCACATGATGCGAAAGCAGCAGTACCGGCACTGTCAGAATTAAGGAGACGACCAACCGCTTGCGGAAGTCCTGCAGCATTGCTTTATGGCCTTCATGCCCCTGGTGGCTTGCAGGCGATCTTCCGCCCGCAGGCTCGCTCGAAGCCGTCCCTGCAATCTCCTCTGCATCCTGCCCCTGTGCAGGTTCCCTAGATGACTCATGATGATGCGGCTGCAAGGGTATTCACTCCGCATATAATATTATTATTTTAAGTTAATAAACTCTGGCATTGCATCCCCCCGGCCTTTGTCATAGGGAATACGGGATCAAGAATAAACAGATTTTGTGAAACATCTTTAAGCTTAAAATGAGAAAATAAAGTGGATTGTGAGAAATAATGAATGGTGATGTTCGTGGATGAAGATCGATTAGCAGACTATCGCAAGAAGAGGAACTTTGGCATCACATCCGAACCCGCGGGCAGCAAAGCAGAAGCGGATCGCCGGATTTTCGTCGTGCAAAAGCATGAAGCCCGCAATCTTCACTACGACCTGCGGCTGGAAGAGGACGGCGTTCTCAAGTCCTGGGCTGTTCCCAAAGGGCCTTCCATGAATCCCAAAGACAAGCGCCTGGCGATCGAAACAGAGGATCATCCGCTGGAGTATGCCTCCTTTGAAGGCGTGATTCCAAAGGGAGAATATGGCGCAGGTGCCGTGATCGTTTGGGATACGGGCCCCTATCGCAATCTCACCGAGAAGGATGGTCGAGAGGTGCCGCTGGCCGAAGCGCTGGAAAATGGTCATGCATCCTTCTGGCTGGAGGGCAAAAAGCTGAAGGGCGGCTTTGCCTTAACGCGCACAACAAGAGGATGGATTCTTATCAAGATGAAGGATGAACTGGCCGATACTGCCGGCGATATCCTCGAAACTGAGCCGAGATCCGTCCTGAGCGACAGGACCGTGCAGGAGATAGCGGGTGGAATTGGAAAAAGCACTGCCCATTAGCCTTCCAGTCACCGTTTAGCTATTTTCCGGTGGCTGGAAGCCGCAGACGTCCCATCAGGAATGACGGATTAATATGATGGATGACTGCAATTGGTTTTCTGCAAGAAAGCCGGGCCGAACGGCCCTTCTCTTTCGATAATTGATAGCTATTTGTCCAACTGCAATCCCTTGGCTCTCTTTCCTTCTTCAATAAGCTCTTTAACTCTCTGACCGCCTTTGTGGCCGATCTCCTCATAAAATTCTTTGCCGTGCGTTTGGGCCGTTCTCTGGCCGCCTTTTCTGCCGGCTTCCTGTACGGTCATCGATCCTTTTGATTCTCTACTTGATTTTTTCCTCTCGTCAGCCATTCTTTATCCCTCTGTAATTGAATCTGATGGCATTTTCATTTTTCAAAATTCATGCCATAATCCGGACATGTATTCCCTTCACTAACGCCACCTGCAATTTGCTCAGCCAAGTGAGCCGCATCGAAATCTCCAGAACATGAATTCTTGATCCGTTCAAATGATCTTCCGAAGACCCGAATTCATTAATCCGAACGCCACTAAGTACTATTACTTGTTTCAATATTTATGTTTTACGGCGTATCTATACAAAAAATAATCTAGTGAATGCAAAATAATTTTTATAATTTGAGCAGATATAGACGGATTTATCTTCTGAATCGTCAAAAAAAGACTTGTTATATCAGCGATTCGTTAGAATATCCATGAACATTCAATGGCTTAATGGATGCTCCCTAACTAACCATGCACATGGGATTCACCCAGCATTTTTTAATCTTGAATCATGCCCTTATGCGCGATTTTGCCTGACGAATTTTTCGTAAGTTAGTTACTTATTTACAGTTCAGACAGAGTTTACCGAAAATATTGTCACCACTAACAAACAACTGCAGATTATTAATTTGATTTATTATGGCCTGATTGAATGGATGTCTGATACAATGCCGGCTAAAAGGCCACTGGACAGGCCAAAGGGAGAATAGATTTAAAAATGATTTACCAAGAAAGAGTATATGAATGGCCATCTAGCCCGGCCATCCATCTCCGCTTTCTGGAATTCACAATTTACTGCCTTGTTGGGTTTACTGTTTTGTTGGTTTGATGTTCTATTGGATTTGCTGTTTTGTTGGGTTTCGGGTTTGCGTGTATGGCTAACCCTGTAACCCGCTTTAGTTGACCCTTATTACCTTCAACAGAGAGACGACGGGCACTCCGGCGATCTCGTCCGTGCCTTTCTTGTCGATGAGGACGGCAATGGCATTGATCTTGGCTCCGTGCTCGTCCAGGTACTCGACAGCCTCCTCCAGCGTCCGGCCCGTGGTGACAACGTCATCGATGATGATGCACTCCTTGTCCTTCACGTCCGAGAAGTTGGAGCTCAGGTTGCCGTGCGCCTTTTTGCTTTCCTGAGAGAACATCTGCTTGCTGGGAGTGTAAACAGCCAGGTCCGCCGCCAGATCATTGGCTACCATGCTGGCCAGGGGCAGCCCGCTCAAAGCGATGCCGACCACAGCATCGACGCTGCATTCAGTGACATCCAGCGTCTCATAAATCACATCGGAGAGGGCCTGAGAGATATGGCTCAGCCGGAAAGCGCTCTTGCCGATGACCGACCAGTCCACAGATATGTCTTTGGGACCGGGAGCGCTGCTCGACTTCTCGGCATGAGTAAGTAGCCAGGTCACGGTCTCGCTGGATACATTCAGCTCTTCTGAGATCTGGCCCTCCACCAGCCCTTCCGCTTTCAGTTCACTTGCTTTCTTCATTAAAGTTTCAATGTTCTTCATTCTATTAGCACCTCTTTTTCTTCCGGGCAGGAGTTCCGCAATCAGGACATGCTTCTCCCTCAAAGCTCTTGCCGCAGCCCACGCATCTTTGCACATGCTTTTTCAGTCTCTTTATCCTGGGCTGCCCGATGGGCTCGATCTTCAGGCCGAGGTGAAGCGCCACGTTCTGTAAAGCGTAGTCGTCGGTAGCAAGAGTGGCACCATACTCCAGGGCTTTGGCCAGCACATCGAGGTCTGTAGAGGACAGAACTCTGATGTCGCCCGTCTCTCCGGCAGCCGCCTTCGCCGCCTTCAATGAATGGGAGGATGGGCTCTCCACCCGCGCCTCGAAGATATGGAGCAGGGACCTGGACCGCAGGTCTTTCAGCTCCGCTTCCACCGCCGGGACGGTGATCAGGTCTCCTTCCGGCCTCTTGCCCCAGATGAATACCGAAGCATCCGCTACGACGTACACATGCAGAGGCTCTTGAAAGTTATAGTACTTGGACTTTTCCCGGACCCTTGCACGGATTGCACAAGATCGTACAAGGCTTTTCTCGATTCCGTCAGAGCTTTCCCGGACCAAAACGCTATTATCATATAATGCAATCCAAAGGTTAGATGGCCAAGAAAGCAAAGAAGGCTGGCAATAAGGAAGAACAAGAGCTTGCAGCCGCACCTGCGGTGAAACAGGCTGCAAAATTACCGCCCAAAGCCAAGCCGAAGAACGCTGCCGAGCGCAGACAGGATCGCATAGACGGAATAAAGAAGACGGTTTACCCGGCAGTCTTGGGAGTCCTGGCGGGCTTTGCATGTTACCACGGAGCCGCGTCTGTCAACCAGTTTCCCTGGCACTTCGTTTTGCTGTCAGTAATTCTGATTACCTATCTCATCCAGAAATACACATATCCATTCTTGAAGATAGACGCGAACGACTTCAAGACCAAAGACTGGTTTTATGTGGAGTTCATGGCCGTCGATCTCTGGCTCGTGACATGGACGCTTCTTCTCAACTGAGGTTTAGCCTATGAGGATTGCCATCATCAATCGCGATCGCTGCCAGCCCAGAAAATGCTCTAAGGAATGCGAATACTTCTGCCCGCCCGTGCGAACTGGAGACGAGACAATAGTCTTCGTGGACAGCAAGCCCCTCATAACCGAGAATTTATGCGTCGGCTGCGGCATATGCGTTCGCAAATGCCCCTTCGGAGCGATCACCATCACCAATCTTCCCGAGGAGATGGAGGACCCCGTCCACAGGTACGGACAGAACGGTTTTGCCCTCTACGGCTTGCCGGTACCGACCGTAGGCAGAGTGACCGGCCTTTTGGGCCCCAACGGGATTGGAAAATCCACGGCCATTTCCATCCTCTCCGGCATCCTGAGGCCGAATCTCGGCAAGAATGCCACCTGGGACGACGTGTTGCAGAGGTTCGCCGGCTCGGCGCTGGGAGACTACCTGAAGCGTGTGGCGGATAAGGGAGTCAAGACATCCTACAAGCCGCAATACGTGGACCGTATCCCCAAGAGCTACTCGGGGCTCGTGCGGGGCTTATTGGAAAAAACCGATGAGCGCGGAGCCCTTCAAGCCCTGGTGGAGCGGCTGAACATCTCCAAGCTCATGGACCGCGAGATATCGAGCCTGAGCGGGGGAGAGCTGCAGCGCGTGGCGATTGCAGCCACTGCGGCGCGGAACGCGGACTTCTATTTCTTTGATGAGATCAGCCCGTACCTGGATATCTATCAGCGCATCAACGTGGCGCGCATACTTCAGGCCCTGGCCCAGGAAAAAGCGGTCATGGTGGTGGAGCACGATCTTGGCCTGCTCGACCTCCTGGCGGAGAACGTTCATCTCATCTACGGTGTGCCCGGAGCCTACGGCGTCATCACGCGACCAAAAGGAGTGCGCGTGGGCATCAACCAGTATTTGCGCGGCAACCTGCCCGAGGAGAACGTGCGCTTCAGGGATACGGCCATCGCCTTTGAAGTACACGCGCCTCGTATCGAAAAAGAGATCCCGTCGCTCGTCGCCTACGACGCGTTCACCGTTCAGTATTCCGCGTTCCGGCTGCAGGCCGAGCCCGGCATCATCCGCCGGGGTGAGGTCGTGGGAATCCTGGGGCCGAACGGCATAGGAAAGAGCACGTACATCAAGGTCCTGGCCGGAGTGGAGAAGCCGACGACGGGGAGCTTCGATACTCAGCTCAAGGTATCCTACAAGCCCCAGTATCTCAAGGCCGACTCGGATGTTACCGTGCAGGGATTGCTGCGCAGCGTGACCCGTGACTTCGACAGCAGCTACTACCAGACGGAAATCCTGCGCCCGATGGGCCTGGAGCCTCTCATGGACCAAACGCTGGTGGAGCTATCCGGCGGCGAGCTGCAGCGCGTGGCCATAACCGCCTGCCTGAGCCGCGATGCCGACCTGTATCTGCTGGACGAGCCGAGCGCCCACCTGGACGTAGAGCAGAGAATGCTGGCGGCCAAGGTCATGAGGCGCTTTGCCGAATCCACTGAGAAGACAGTCCTGGTAGTGGACCACGACATTTATCTCATCGACCTGCTCTCGGAACGTTTGATGGTATTCGCGGGCGTGCCGGGAGAGCTGGGCATCGCCCACACTCCTCTGGAGATGCGCGACGGCATGAATGCATTCCTCAAAGGCATCGGCATAACCTTCCGCAGAGACGAAGAGACCCGCCGGCCTCGCGTCAATAAGCCCGAATCAAGGCTGGACAGAATGCAAAAAGATCAGGGCGAGTACTATTACCAGATCGAGGAGTAGTGGGGCTGCAAGATCCGGCCATTCATTTTTTCCGAATATCATTCATTTTTGCGAGTATTTCATTCATCCTTTTGATTTGTGCGATTGTCCTGTTTGCCAATTGAAAAAATATCGATGCCGATAGATCGCAATAAGCCGCCGACAAGAGATACGATTAATGACATGATTAATGATACGATTCGTGATGTGATCAGAGATATGAGGTATATCTTTAAATTATCGTTGAATTGAGAGTCAATCGATCCCGGAAGAATGATCCGGAGGAGAATAGATGAAGCCCTTTGGTCGGCATTTCGTGCGCAGCCTGGAAGGCCAGAGTCTGTTGGAGATATTTTTCGTTACCGCAGTTGTCTCGGTCCTGGCCATCCGTTTCTTTCTGGCTCTGACCGGCTACCCTCGCCTGAGCCCCGGCAGCCTTCACATCGCCCATGTGCTCTTGGGCGGCGTTTTTATGATGCTCGCACTATTCGTATCTTTGGGATACGTAAACAAGTCGGCCTATTATGCAGCGGCGGTCATGGGAGGCTTCGGCTTCGGGGCATTCATCGATGAGCTGGGCAAGTTCATCACGATGGATAACAATTATTTTTACCGCCCCACTCCCGCCCTGATTTACATTACCTTTGTACTGCTGTACCTTGGAATAAAAGAGATCATACAGCGACCCCTCTGCACATCCCAGGAGAAGCTGGTCAACGCCCTGGAGCTGGCCAAAGAGGTAATTTTAGAGGACCTGGACCACCGGGAGAGGAGAAAAGCGCTGGACCTCCTCAAAGAATGCTCCGCCTCAGACCCGGTGACCAAGGCCCTGCGCACACTGCTCTATTCCACCGAGTCCATTCCAGCGCCAAGGCTCGACATTTATACAAAGACCAAGATAAAATGCAGAAGGTTTTACAGAACTCTGGCGAAAAAATCCTGGTTCGTGAAAGCCGCCATCGCCTTCTTCCTATTGCAGTCAATCATGGCGCTTGTTCTCGACGTCACCATGCTCTACATCAAGCTGCTCTGGAGACAGAATCTGCATGAGGTCTTCCCCACGCTCTCGGTCTCGGATCAAATCGGCCTGGTATCCGCAACGCTTTCCGCTGCCATCACCATCCTGGCCATCCTGAAATTAAGAAACGACCGATTGAAGGGTTATTTGCTCTTCAAAAACGCCGTGCTGGTTCAGATCTTCCTGGTGCAGGTTTTTTTGTTCTACAGGGCGCAGTTTCTCGCATTCCTCGGCCTTGTGGGAAACCTATGCGTCCTCCTGGTCCTGAATTATATGATTATGCAGGAGAGAGAAGAGCAGCACGCTCTTTCCGCTGAACCGTCCAAATAGCAAAACCACCTGGTGAGGCGGAACAGGATAATCAAGGAAGACATCAATCAAGGAAGACATCAATCAAGGAAGACATCAATCAAGGAAGACATCAATCAAGGAAGACATCAGGTAAGAAAGACATCAGGTAAGAAAGACATCGAATAAGAAATAGATGCCATCAGGGATTGATTTTGCCCTGCATGGTGCACTCATTGCGGAATTAGCAGTAATTCAGTGCTACTTCGAAGCGCATTCCAGAAGATGACTTAATAGCTCTTTCTGGGCGGCCTGTGCTTCTGGTAGCACTCCTGGCAATAAACCGGCCTATTCGGATCAGGCACGAAAGGAACTTGAGTCGTCTTGCCACAGTCGGCGCATACTGCATCATGCATTTCTCTTGGGCCTCGATTGAAGCCACCACGTCTTTCTCTATCCATGTAATTCACTGCACCCTTATGAATGAGATGTAGACTCGCGCCAATGGTATAAATCAGTTTGGATGGAAATGACCGGCTTGCTGCGACCCATGCGCTCACGGGAAGGTCGGCGGAATATTTTCGCTCGCATAAGACAGCACTTCAAATTTTCTAAAATGGGAAAGGGACCCCATAATTTGATCCGGGCAGAGTTGCCCCAAATCCCCCCGCGTCGCGCGATCAGGCGATCTGACGCCATTATTTGCGCAATATAATCCAAAGTATTTATAATTCGACGGCCACTTCAGTAATTTTTATTAATTTATCAGTCGCCTTGAACCGGTTGATGCGATAAACTTATATGGTCTTGTAGAACAAAAGCAATATTGCTTGATTAAAGAAAAATTGAGGGAAAAGGCAGGGCAAATGATCCGGATGACAACGAATTGCGGACGGGTGAAAATGCTGTGAAGCGGAGCAAAGATGCCATAATTTCGCAAGTATTGGATATTTGCGTGAATGGAGCCAGCAAAACCAAGATCGTCTATCAGGCTAATCTAAATTTCCGGACGGTGATTCCATATATCGATCTTCTCACAAAGAATGAATTGCTGGAAACCACTCGAAATTCGGTAATCATCTATAAAACGACCCCCAAAGGAGCGCGGCTGTTGAAAGAGTTCAAGTGCATCCAAAATTTGTTGCCGGAGATTTATGAACAGCCGCAAGAGATAAAAGAATGATTACTGAAAATTTGTGCGATTCCAGTAAGAATTCCGGCAAAATCGGCATCAATTAGCGCACGGTTGGCAAGTGCACGGCGGCATCATATCCGGTTGCCCCATAACGTTTGCCGGCCCGGACGGCCAAAAGGCTGAGTAATCCCCAAAAACCGGCAAAAATTTCCATTCATAACGGTTCGCTCCAGCCTAATGTTTTTTCCGGAATTCATTTAGACCGGCAACCAGCAGGATCCTGGATGCTTATGCCCGGCATGCCCTGGGAAGTACTTCGACGGGGCGTTCTTCAATTGAGCTTTTTTCCAGGCCGCCCGCTGATCTCACAAGAATGGTTCTGGTAGCACTCACATCGCCCAGCTCTTCAACCAACCTCAGCAATGCCGTCAGTCTTTGCATATCCTCAGCCTCCTGAATCAAAATAAAATCATGCTCGCCGAAGACGTGATAGAGACTTTTTGTGCCGTCCATCTCCCGAAGAGTATGGTACAATGCACTCTCCCGATCGAGAACCGCTTTGACTAAAGAGATAGCTGAAACCATATTTTTGCCTCCAGTCTGATGATTTACGTTATGCGTTATTTCATTTATCGAGTTGATTGTTTCATTCCCTGATCCGCATTATTTCGGTCCCTGGAAAGAAAAAAAGAAAGAGCGGCTCAAATGCTCAGAGCCTCTTTCATGAGGTCGAATATCTGCGTATTGTCCATTCGTCCCCGGCTCACTGTATCCGCTCCCGGGCCGCTGGCCATGATCGGCACATCCACGCCGCTATGAGGAGCCTCGGAGGTCAGAGTATAGTTATTCCCTGAGCCGGAGATCTTGATGACGCCTGCACCAAAGAAGGGAGCCATGCCTTCCGGGTAGTCCGTGGCGTTCTCGGCCCCGAGATCCAGGCCGCCTGTCTCGTGATCCGCGGTTACGATGAGCAGGGTGTTGTTATTCTGCCCGGCATAGTCCATTGCAACCTTGACCGCCTCATCGAAGGCCAGGGTATCTGCGGTTGCATTGTCGTAAGATCGCGCATGTCCGGCATGGTCGATTCGCCCTCCTTCCACCATGAGAAGGAAGCCTTTCGGATTCCTGGAGAGCACAGAAATGGCCTTTGTCGTCATCTCCTGCAAGCTCGGCTCACGGTTCTTAGTCTGATTGATCCTCTGTTTCTCGTAGAGCATGTGATCGTCATCGAAGACGCCGAGGAGTTTTCGGGTGTCGTTGGCATCTATTGCGATCAGGCCGGACTCGTTATAGACAAAAGCATATCCAAGAGCCTTCGACTCGCGCACCAGGTCTTTGCCGTCAGTTCTCTTGCTCTTTCCATTGAAAGGCGTCTTCTGATCCTTGGCCGCGAAGAACTTGTAGCCTCCGCCCATAGCTACGTCCATACCGCTGGCCAGGAGCTGCTCGGCAATTGCCGCCTCATCGTCCCGGTTATTGGTGTGGGCATAAAATCCGGCAGGTGTTGCGTGAGTAATCCTCGTAGTGGTTAATGCGCCGGTGGCGTAGCCCGCCCTCTTGGCCAATTCGGCGATGGTAGTAAGGTTCTGGCCGTTCTTCTTCTTCCAAACGGCAGTGCGATCCTGATTCAGCACATCGTTCACCGATTTTTGCCCGGTGCAGATGGCAGTGGTCGCGGCTGCGGAATCGGTGATGAAGCTGTTGGCGGAATAGGTGCTGACAAAGCCGTTGTAATCCATGTGGTCCATATTGAGAGACGTTCCGGCATAGGCGGTCAGGTTCTCGCCGGACTTCTCCCAGCGGGCCGCCGTGAGCTGTGCAAATCCCATGCCGTCACCGATCATCAGGATGACGTTCTTTTGTGCTTGCGGCTCTTTTGCCAGACTGATCGTGGCATTTCGATCGGACGGCTTTCCTTCCGCTTCGGTGACATTTTTCTTGGCATCCGTCAATTCCTTTTTGGCGATGTCGAGGACTGTTTTATTGCTGTACCAGACCGTATGAACGGCAAGCTCCTTGCCGGCAAGCTGGTAGATAGTGTAGGCGCAAGGATAGCTGCAGAGCGCCGGGCTGCTTCTGTCGATCAGGCTTCCATTCTGAGAGATGTCGGTAATGTGAACGTGGCCGGTTATGGCCAGATGCACGCTGTATTCTTCCAGCAGCTTTTTGATCTCGGCGGAATTGTCCACGTAATAGAGTTTGTCCGGTACATTGGGCCTGTAATTCAAGGCATGATGAGTCATCAGGATGACCGTCTTTCCGGAATTGTTGCCGGAATTGTTGGCCAGATCTCCTTTCAGCCAGGACATATCCTGAGAAGAGACCGCTCCGCCCCAATCACCGAAATGGGACTGGTCGGAGGCGCTGTCCAGAGATATCAGGTGCAGTCCTGGCACAGGGTCGACGCTGTAAGACAGGCTGCCGTTATGCCAGGGCATGAGGTAATTCTTGCGAAGCTGTTCGGCCCCCCAGGCTGCAGCGGAAAGCCCCTTTTTGGAGACATCATGGTTGCCCGGAGTTATGAAATAAGGAACCTTGAGCTTGCCCAAAATCTGTATGACTTTCTCGTGATTGTAGGGTTCAGAATCCTTGGTCAGGTCGCCGGGAACCAGCACAAAGCTGACATTTTGCATGGCATTTATTTCCGCAACCGTATCCCGAAGGATTTGCTCGTTATAGTGGAACATCTTGTAGGTATTATTGGTCTCGTTGGCTCCCAGATGAAGGTCGCTCAAGACCACAAAGGTGATCGCATGATCGCTGCTGCCTGCCTGATCCCCGGCGGACCCCAGCAGCGGTCCAAAGCCCAGGATCAATAAGGCGACAGATAATAAAGCCGTATTGCCGTTCATCGAGTTCCTCCCAATGTCTGAATAACCTGGGCAATGCGGCTGCGAGTATAAGTTTGATCGAAATAGAATATATTTTTGCAGGTTAATCAGGATCGAATCTGCGGGAATTGGTACGTATATAGAAAAAATAGACAACATTGCCATAATTACAAAATGACGGGGACCAGATTCCGACAGCACCTAAATCCTTGCCGGCAACATTAACCCATGCAATGAAAATCATTCACAATTTTTAGCACCGAAAAGCAGATGATCCGAGACAAGCAGATGATCCAAGACCAGTAGATCCAAAACGGATAGGCACAGGACCAACCGCATCTCGCGCTATTTGGATTCTTTTTCCAGAATTCTGATCAGCTCATCCGTTGTGTATCTGGAGACCAAATCCAGCAATCTGTCGGTTTGCTTGTAAAAGTGCCTGATCTTTGCGATCCTGGCCAAAACCGCCTCTGTTGCCCGGCCTTCGGAAGCGAGTTCTTTTTCCGTCAGATCCAGGGCGACCATGATGTTCTGGATTTCGTTTCTGACGTTGGCCAGCATGGCTTTCTTCAATGAGTCATGGTCAGTGACAGGAATATAGTGATATCTCTTATCGCCGGGCTTTACCAGCCTTCTGGCCAGCCCCAGGTTTTCGAGCAAGCTCATATTGGAGCTGACGGTAGACTTGCTGTACCCGGTCTCCTCCACCAATTCGTCCATGGACATGGGCTCATCTGCCAGGAAGAGCGTTCCTCGCAGGACGCCCACTGCATCTCCACAGCCCTTGCTGTTGGCCGACTTGACGCAGGCATCGATTATATACCTCTTCAGGGTCCTCCGTTCCTCTTGATTCATCCATTTTTGTTAAGACCACAACTTTTAAGTACTTTTCGCATGTTCCGGACGTTTGGTAAAATCCGAACAGACTAGGATATGGGTGTCGTCATTGAATGCAGCAGAAAGGCTGGGCTACTGGGTAGCAGGCAATCCCCTCATCATCATCGCGGCAGCAGTGCTCCTGACCATCGTGTCACTTCACTATGCCCAATTCATCGAAAGCCAGGGCATGAATACAGAGAGCATGGTAGGAAAAGATTCCCCGCTTTATCAGTTATACGACCACCTCTATGTCGAAAAGTTCGGAACCGAATCCATAGCAGTCATTGTTGAAGCAAACGATGTGGCGAATCCGGCGATCCTCAAATCAATGCTGGTGCTCTCCGATAAAATGAAAGAGGCACCGGACGTCATCAGCGTGAACAGCATCGCCGATATCGTCGCCGACGGACAGGCTTCTCAAACCGGGGTTCGCGAGATCCCCACCCAGGAGAGGGTGGATGAGATCCTCTCCTCGCCGGATAGCCTGCCGGCAGTGAGCGGCATGATGCCCGACCGGAGCCACACCATGCTCTCCATCGAGATGCCGGTGACGCTCACGGAAAAGCAGCTCGGCGAGCTTTATACCGAGACCAAGGCCCAGGTTAAGATAGCCAGCTTCCCGCCGGATACGGTAGTCACCGTCACCGGCAAGCCCGCTCTGATGATGTCGATCACGAGCGAGATGGCCGCGAGCAACGGCCCCATCCTGGGCCTGGCCGGCCTGCTCATGGTGGTGGCACTGTTTCTCACCTTCCGCCAGGTAAAATGGTGCCTTCTGCCCATTCCCATCGTCTTTTTGGGGATCATCTGGACCTTTGGAGCTATGGGATACCTGAAGATCCCATTTACCATGGTCTCCATGTCCGCCTTTCCCGTATTGGTCGGCATCGGCATAGACTATGCCATCCAGTTCCACAACCGCATCGATGAGGAGTTTCGCAAAGGCACTCCCCCGGTCCAGGCTGTGGTCGAAACCATCAGCCATGTTTCGGTGCCTGTGATGATTGCATTGATCATCACGGCCATGGGATTTGTCTCATTGCTGACATCCTCCGTGCCCATGACCAGGGATTTCGGCTTGCTGTGCCTGATCGGGCTCTTCCTGTGCTACCTGTCGGCACTCTTCGTGGGGGTGACGATTCTCTTTGCCGCAGAGAAGAGAAGCTCTCGCCAGAACGCAAAGGAGAACAAAAAGAGCGTCGATGCCCCCCAGGAGACGTTCATCGGCCTGGGCCTGGAGAGGATTGCAGACATATGCCTGCGAAAGTGGCAGGCAGTCCTGGTCATCGCACTCCTCTTGTCGGTCCTCGGAATCTACGCCGACACACAGGTTCAGGTCGAGACCGACTTTAAAAATTATATTCCCCAGGATCTGGCTCCGCTGATAGATTTCCGGCATATGAGCGATATCTTCGGAGGCACGGATTCCATCAAGCTGCTCATCCAGACCAATGATGTCACCGATCCCAAGACATTGGAGTGGATGGATGAATTCAGCGACTACTTGCAGGAGTCTCGGGACCAGATTTATGGAGCCACGAGCATTGCCACCTACGTCAAACAGGCGAACGGCGGAACCATGCCCCTGGATCAAACAACAGCTCGCGATCGGATCAACGAGCTGCCGGATGCGGTGCGCAGCAGGTATCTGGACGGCCATGACACGGCCATCATCGACCTCAATGTCGGCCAGATGGTATCCCAGTTGGGTGCGGAGGGTACGGACCGCTTCATCAAAGAGATCGACAAGGACATCGCCTGGAGGACTCCGCCTGCCGACGTATCGGTCAGGGAGACGGGCGACCCGGTGGTCATGACCACGGTCATTGCTGCATTGACCACGGGCAGGTCGGAGATGACACTGCTCGGATTGGTGCTCATATTCGGATTGCTCCTGATCATTTACAGAGATCTGATCAAGGCCCTGCTGCCCGTGCTGCCCATGCTCGTCGTCATCGGCTGGATGGGTGGCGTGATGTACATCGCGAACATGAAGTACACGCCCCTCACCGCAACTCTGGGTGCCCTCATCCTCGGCGTGGGGTCGGAGTATGCCATATTGATGATGGAACGCTTCTACGAAGAGCTGAACAATGTCGGAGACCCCAGCGAAGCGCTTCGCATCACCACGAAACGCATAGGATCGGCACTGATGGCCTCCGGCCTTACCACAGTATTCGGGTTTGGCGCTCTGATCGCGTCAACATTCCTGATCACCAATAACTTCGGCCTCATCACGGTGCTCGCCGTCATCTTTGCCCTGCTTACAACCTTCACGGTCTTCGTCGTGCTGATGTTCCGCATGGAGATTCGACGCGAAACCGTAAATAATGCAAAACAAGAATTGATGAAATCGCTTAAATTCATAAACGCAAGAGGAGAATAAATGAATTTCAAACCGGCATTGCTTTGCCTTTGCTTAATGGCCGCTATAGCGCCATCCCTGGCTCAGAATACCTATATTCCATATGAGCTGGGTGGAGACAATTACTACACCATGTACGGAAGCCCCAGCATCTCCGCCAGCATATCCGGCACGAACGAGTTCGAGCGGGGAGATACCGTTACACTGTATGTGGACCTGAACAACTACGGACGGATCATCGGCTTCAAGGAAGACCAAACTCCGCAAAATCCCAAAGAGTTCGCCCTGGCTGCCGCCGAGCTGCAGGAAGAGTACAAGAAGCCTACCGCACTTGGCATCACCGCCAGCCTGCATTCCAGCAATCCGCAAATCGACGTCAAATCAGGCGATCAGGTTGTCCAATCCCTGAAGTCGGGCGACAAGACACAATCACCCCTGAAGTTCACCATCAAGATCGGTGAGCATGCGCCTTCCGGCCAGTATCCTCTGAACCTGAACCTGTCTTACGATTATCAGGACAACGTGCGCGTCTATGCCTCGGCGCTGGTCACCAGCGGAAGCTCGCCGACTCTTGCCAACTTTCGGGAGTCTTACATCTACCAAAAGGCCAACCAGACGGTGCCCGTCACCATCGTCGTCAAGAAGCAGGCGGACTTTGAGATCCTCAATTCATCAAGCAAAATGGCTGCCGGCGACAAGAAGTCTCCAGTCCTCGTCACCTACAAGAACATCGGCGACGACCCCATCAAGGATGCCGTAGCAAGGCTCTCCATCTTCAAGCCCTTCTCATCCACCGACGACCAGGCATTCATCGGCACATTAGAGCCCGGTGAATCGAAGAACGTGGTCTTCAGGCTGGATGTCGATTCCGATGCCACGCCCAAGGATTACGGAATCAACAGCGAGATCAAGTACACCGATGTCAACGGCGACACCATCATCTCGGAGAGCATGAAGATCCCCGTGACGGTTAAGGCAGCCTCTGCATCTCTGCTCCTGCCGGCTGCGGTTGTCATCATCATCATCGTTGCCATCGGCGGATTCATGTACCGCAAGAAGCAGAAGAAGGCCTAAAGCAAGGCACTTCCTCTGCGTCTATTTTTCTTTTGGCCGTCATTTCAAGTATTTTGTTGTTTCCATTCCAGATCGAATCAAAGACTCAAAAATGGCCGCCTTAAATAGAGGCTTATTTTTTGGGGCCGTTCCATGCCGAAGGGCCCAATTAAGTATTTACGACAGATCATGCAACAATAGAAGCGTTTCAGAAATTTGGAATTATTAAAAAAGATAGAGAGAATTGAGGGGATGAAAATTAACACAAAATTGAATGCACCAATGCAATTGAAGCAGAATGCCTTGCGGCTTATTCTGCTTGTCTTGCTGATCCTTTTGGCAGCCGCCATTCAAGCTGATGCGCGAGATACTGCACCATCCGATGATCGGAACGGCACCAAAGCGTTTGATCCTGCCAACATGAACCTCTCGGCGAGGCCGGGTGACGATTTTTATGAGTACGTCAACGGCGTGTGGATAAAGAACCATCCTGTTCCGGCGAATAAAACCAGCTACGGCGAATTCAGGATCTTGCGCGATAAGTCGGATGAGCGGGTCAGAGCACTGGTAGAAGAAGCGGCCAACAATACATCGGCAAAAGAAGGAAGCCTGGACCAAAAGATCGGCCAATTTTATCGGACGGGGCTGGACACCGCCACCATTGAAAGACAAGGCAATGCGCCCCTCAAAGAGGAGTTCGCCCGAATCGACAATATTTCGAGCACATCGGACGTTCAGAACGTCTCGGCTCACCTCATGAGAGACTATTCCATCGGTCCATTCTTCTCCTTTTTCGCCGATGCCGATCCCAAGAACAGCAAAATCATGATGGCGACGCTCTTCCAAAGCGGCCTGGGCCTGCCGGACAGAGACTACTACTTCCGAGAAGACAACGAATCTGCAAAGACCCGGAAGGACTATCTGGAGCATGTCGCCCGAATGTTCACCCTGCTCGGAGACACGCCGGAGAACAGCTCCAGGAATGCGCAGACGATTATGAGGATGGAGACGCGCCTGGCCAATGCCTCTTTTACCAATGTGGAGAACAGAGATCCCGTCAAGACATGCAACAAAATGAGCATGGAAGAGCTGGCCGGCTTCGCTCCGGGATACGACTGGAAGAAGTTTGCCGCAGGCATCGGCTATCCTGAGATCGAAGAGATCAACATCATGAATCCGCCCTTTGCGAAAGAGCTTGGCGCGATGATGCAAAATGAGAGCGTTGAAGACTGGAAGACCTTCCTATGCTGGAGACTGATATCCGACACTGCCCCGTTCCTCAATTATGCCTTTGAGAATGAGTCGTTCGACTTTTACAGCAGAAATCTGAACGGGCAGGAAGAGATGGAGCCGCGCTGGAAGAGGGTCATCAAGACGGAGAGCGCGTTTCTGGGAGAGCCCATCGGAAAGCTGTACGTGCAAAAGTACTTCGATCAGGAGTCCAAGGCCAGGATGCTGGAATTGGTGAGCAACCTGAAGACCGCATTCAGATACCGCCTTCATAACCTCACCTGGATGGAAGACGCCACCAAGGAAAAGGCTCTGGAGAAGCTGGATTTGATGGATGTCAAGGTCGGCTACCCGGACAAGTGGAGAGACTTCTCGGCTCTGGAAATTAAGAACGACTCCTATGTCGGGAATGTTCTTCGAGCCGGAGTCTTCCAGTTCAATCACGGGATCAACGGCATGGACAAGATCGGAAAGCCGGTGAACCGTGATGCATGGTACATGTCTCCACAAGAGGTCAATGCCTACAATGACCCGGCGAAGAACCTGATCGTCTTCCCGGCAGGAATTTTGCAGCCGCCTTTCTTCAACAAGAATGCGGATAGCGCCATGAACTACGGAGGCATAGGAGCTGTGATCGGGCATGAAATGACGCACGGCTTCGACGATCAGGGAAGGCAATACGACAAAGACGGCAACCTGACCGACTGGTGGACACAAGAGGATGCGGACGATTTCAACAAGAGCACTCGCCTCCTGGTAGACGAGTACAACAACTTCGAAGTCCTGCCCGACCTTTTCATCAACGGCAACCTGACGCTGGGCGAGAACATCGCAGACTTCGGCGGCCTGACTATGTCATACCTCGCCTACCACATATCTTTGAAGGATGAACCGGAGAAGATCGACGGCTTCACGGGAGATCAGAGGTTCTTCCTCAGCTTCGCCCAAATCTGGAGGGAATCCATAAGAAACGAATCGTTGAGGACACTGGTGCTGACAAATCCTCACTCGCCGGACAAATTCAGAACCAACGGCGCACCGTTTAATGTTCCGGAATTCTACAGAGCATTCCCGGAGATAAAGCCGGGAGACAAGCTTTACCGGGCGGAGGACCAAAGGCCGATAATCTGGTAGCCTCCGAGCTACCAAATCCGGGGAAAATCGAGCGGAGTACCTGGTAAATCGGCTTGATTGCCCGGCAAATCAACACGAATACCTGACCAAATCAACCGGAGTATTCGCTAAATCGAGCAGCAGATCTGGGGCCTTCGGGCTTCAGGTCGTCCTTTTTATTAGCTCAGTGAGGACAGATCACTGCCATCGTCTTCTTTTGAATTTTTATACATCGTATGCACCGACCGCAATATTGTCGCCTCCTGACAAAGACCGGAAAACCAAAATACCAATCTGATGATATCGATTTTGAATATACAATTAATATACATGATATTTATAATCAATAGCTGCTATCAAAATGTTGCGTATAATATATATAGATGCAAAAAAGATTTATTGACTATCTTTAAGCAAAGATAATTAAAAGTCGATCGGACGCTTAAAGGAGGGACATATCAAAATGCATAAACTTGTAGGGCTACTGGCAATGCTTTTTGCAATAGTTATGGTAACGCCGAGCAGCTTCGGTCAATGCTATAGCTATCCCATGCTTGATAGTAACGAAATGCGCATCTATGCACATGGCACATGTGCGACAGTGTACAACAATCCGCCAAATCCCACGAAATTCACAATAGACCAGCCGCGAGTGATGACAAAGATTGCCACATATCACTGGAACGACGGCCAGGGCACTCAGGCTCCCGGCACAATAATGTTGATGGGTCCGGATTGGAAGATGTACGGTCCCTGGCAGGCGGAAGGAATGCCGGGAATGGGCGGCGTTCCCAACGCATACTGGCTTGTGACACTACCGGGCGGAGTGGAACTGCCACCAGGCAAGTACTCGGTTATAGATTCGGACCAGTTGACATGGTCGCACAATGATGAAACCGCTAACTGCGGAATAGTCTCAGTGGTCGGATACTGAATCGGCAATACCTTTTTTTCCCTCTATTTTCCTTCTATTTTTCGATCTGCTTTAAGCCGGGCCAAAAAGAAGGCCAAAAAGAAGAGCGGGCAATATTTTGATACCTTGCGACTTTGGCACGTGAACTCCTCCCACGGCCTGAAGGCCGGGGCTTCCCTGCTGCTTCCTCGTTTTTGTGCCGTCATAGCCCTCTGGCATCGGGGCACGTTTTGCGGGAATTTTCGGTTTCCGTTTCATTGGCCCAAACTTACATCAGATTCGCGATGCAGAGGTTCAGATCTCATCGGACAGATTCGGGGTGTTCCCTCCCTACAGTTGCGCGTATATCACCACGCAA
>Ga0074199_1001204_pt1 | contig 25335 bp, 26 predicted proteins | sample EPASupsiteSAE347_FD_64528 | JGI IMG/M metagenome (GOLD analysis project Ga0074199, IMG submission 64528) | Bioremediated contaminated groundwater from EPA Superfund site, New Mexico - Sample SAE3-47 | ecosystem: Environmental > Aquatic > Deep subsurface > Groundwater > Contaminated ... | reverse complement strand
TGCGTGATAAGCACTTGGACCGTTATGTAAGGAACTCTAAGCTTTACCCTTGCATAACCATCGTGTCCTTGAGAGGCAGGGCGATCGCTGAAAGTCATCAAGGAGAGTAGTGTAGCAATGAACTATTATGATGCTATTAAGAAGGTAAAGGCCGCAGGAAGAAATACCCTCACCGAGGCGGAATCCAAAAACATATTGAAAAAGTATGGCGTCCCCGTTGTGGAGGAAGCCGTAGCGCTCAACGTGGATGCAGCCGTGGAGGCGGCGGAAAGGATAGGCTTCCCCGTTGTTCTCAAAGGGCTGGGTGCGCGCCTGACTCATAAAACGGAAAAGGGGCTGGTTTGTCTGAATCTGCAAGACCATAAGCAGGTGCGGGCAGCGGCCGGACAAATTGGGAAGGGTGCCGGTCGGGATCTCGAAGGTTTTCTCGTCCAGCCCCTGGTTGTGGGGAAAAGGGAGTTTGTAGCCGGTTTATTCTGTGATCCCCTGTTTGGCCCCGTCGTCATGTTCGGATTAGGGGGAATATTTACCGAAGCCCTTGGCGATGCCGTGTTCCGGGTAGCGCCGATAAGCGACGTTCAGGCGGAGATGATGCTCGATGAATTGCGGTCCAGGGCGCTGTTGGGCCCTTTCCGCGGGGAGGAAGCGGTCCGGCGGGAACAACTCGTCCAAACGATCACCGGTCTGTCCCGCCTGGGTATGGAACAGGCCGATATTACCGAGGTGGATATCAATCCCCTCCTGATCAGACCCGATGGGTCGGTTTGCGCCGTTGACGCCCTGATTGTTCTGGGCGACCGGCCGGCGGCAGGGGAGGAAAGACCACCCGTGAAGACGGAGGATATTGCCCGGATATTTCACCCGCATTCCATTGCCTTCATCGGGGCCTCCGGTCAGCTCGGCAAATGGGGCCATCTGCTCCTGACCGATCTGGTGACGGGGGGATATGAAGGGGAGATTTACCTGGTCAATGCCAAAGGTCAGGATATCGCCGGACGGAAGGTCTATCGATCCATAGCCGATATTCCGGGAGAAGTTGACCTCGGCGTCGTCACCCTGCCCGCGGCCCAGGTCCGGGAGATAATCCCCAAGTTCAAGGCCAAGGGAATCAGATATATGCTCCTTATTTCCTCGGGATTCAGTGAAATGGGTGAGGAAGGGCGGGCAATGGAAGGGGAACTGGTCAAAGCAGCCGCGGCGGCGGGGATTGTGATTCTGGGACCGAACACCATGGGGATCATCAATCCCCATCGAAAATTCTACTGCACCGGAACCCCTGTCTGGCCCCGGGCCGGTTCGATCGGGCTGGTGGCCCAATCGGGCAATCTGGGGACCCAGCTTCTGGCCTTTGCCGAGCGGGAAGGAATCGGTATCCGTGCCTTCTCCGGGTCGGGAAACGAGGCGATGATTACGATCGAGGATTATCTCTACGGCTTTGAAAGCGATGATCTGACAAAGACGGTGGTCCTCTATATCGAAAGCATCAAAGACGGGAGGCGCTTCTTCACCGCCGCACGACAGGTAGCGAGAAAAAAGCCGGTGATTGTCCTCAAGGGCGGACGCACCGAGGCGGGCAACCGTGCCGCTGCCAGCCACACCGGGGCCATGGCCTCCAACATCAAAATCTTTAATGCCGCCTGCCGCCAGACAGGGGTGGTAATTGCGGAGCAGCCCATGGATCTTCTCGATCTGTCGGCGGCATTTTCTTCCCTGCCCCTTCCGAAGGGGAAGCGGGTGGCCATGTTGACCTTGGGCGGTGGCTGGGGAGTGGTGGCCACCGACCTCTGTGTCGAATCGGGTCTTGAAGTACCCCATCTGACCGATGAGGTCATTGCGGAAATTGACAAGATCCTGCCGCCCTACTGGAGTCGCTCCAATCCTGTGGACCTGGTCGGACAGTTTGATCCCGCCTTGCCCCTGAAGGTTCTGGAGACCCTTGTAAAGTGGGATCAGTGCGACGCCGTTATCCACCTTGGGGCCGTGGGGAGGGGCTATTTTGTCAGCAATATGATCAAGGCGGTATCATCGGCGGACCCGAATTATCCCCGGGATTTCCTGAATATGGGTCTGGAAAGGGAAGCGTCGGGAGAACGGGCGTTTTATGAAAAGAGCGCCGAACTTATGGAAACTTATGGGAAACCTATCCTGGGGGTGATTCTTCTTGAAGATGAAAATACCAAGACCGTTACGGATGTCCAGGGAAGCTCATACAAGGGGGTAGCTTTTCTTACCCCGGAGCGGGCGGTCAAGGCCCTGGCGAAGATGGTGGACTACCAGGCCTGGCTGAAGCGGGAAAGCGGCCGGGACGAGGGCCGGTCGTAATGAGCGGCATCTACCTGATCCGTCATGGTCAGGCGAGCTTTGGGACGGATCATTACGACCGTCTGTCCGATAAGGGGTATGTCCAGTCGGAACTTCTGGCCGGATATTTGTTGAAGATCGACCAGGGTTTTGACACGGTCTATGCGGGAGAGATGAAGCGGCAGATCGACACGGCCGAAAAGGTGCTCTCCTGTTATCGTGGAGCGGGAAAGGAAGTTCCGGCCCTGCAAATCCTGCCGGAATTCAACGAGTATGATTCCAAGGGGATACTAAAGGCCCTGGTCAGGGATATAGCCGAGGACGATCCGGGCATGGAAGGGGATATGGCCCGTTTCTATACGGATAAAAAGGCCTTTCAGCGAATCTTTGAGAAGGTGATCCTGCGCTGGATCACGGTCGGCAAAGAAATTCCCGGGGTAACCTCCTGGCAGGATTTCCGGGAAAGGGTGGCAAGGGGAATGACCAGGATTATGGCGGAGAACGGCCGGGGGAAGACGGTCCTGGTCTTTACGTCCGGAGGGCCCATTTCGGCGGCATTCCAGATGGCCACGGGGATCTCCGACGAGGGAACGCTCCGGGTGGTATGGCATATCGTCAACACCTCGGTTTCGTCGTTCGTTTATAACGCGAAGCAGCTCAGTCTGACGTCTTTTAATAACCGGGCCCATCTGGACCTGGAAAAAGATTCATCGCTGGTCACGTACCGGTAAAGGAAAGAGGGAAAATATGGATTTTGCCGTCTCTGAAAAGATGCAGGTCATCATTGGTATGATGAAGGAATTTGTCGAGAAGGAATTGATACCTTTGGAGCCGGAGTTTTTGAGGAAGGAGTTTCGGGACCTGTTGCCGGAATTGGCGGAAAAACGGCGCATGGTCAAGGAGATGGAACTATGGGCCCCGAACCATCCCAAGGAATATGGGGGCATGGGACTGGATCTTATGGAGCACGGACTCGTTTCGGAAGTATTAGGCCGAAGCCCGCTGGGACATTACGTCTTCGGGTGTCAGGCCCCCGACGCGGGGAATATCGAGATCCTCCACAAATACGGGACGGAGGCCCAAAAGGAGCAGTATCTGGCGCCCCTTGTGGAGGGGAAGATCCGGAGCTGTTTTTCCATGACCGAAGTGGATATGCCGGGCTCAAACCCCGTTATGATGGATACGACGGCTATAAAGGACGGGGGAGATTATGTGATCAACGGTCAGAAATGGTACAGCACCGCGGCGGATGGGTCGGAATTCGCCATTGTCATGGCCGTGACCAATCCCGGAGAGGCGCCGCACCTGCGGGCAAGCATGATCATTGTGCCGACCGTTACCCCCGGTTTCAACCTCGTCCGCAACATCTCCGTTATGGGTCATGCCGGCAGCGATTACTTCAGCCACGCCGAGATCCTCTATCAGTCATGCCGGGTTCCGCAGACAAACCTGCTGGGGCCCGAAGGATGGGGGTTTGTCATCGCCCAGGAAAGGCTGGGACCGGGACGGATTCATCACTGCATGCGCTGGATAGGCATCTGCCAGCGGGCTCTCGAATTAATGTGCCGGCGGGCCGCGCAGCGGGTCATAGCGATGGACGGCAAAACCCTCGCCACCAGGCAGATTATTCAGTCCTGGGTTGCCGAGTCGGCGGCGGAGATCCAGGCGGCCCGCCTGATGACCTTGCATGCGGCCTGGAAGATCGAGACCCTCGGCGCCAAAGAGGCGCGAGACGATATTTCCCTCATCAAGTTTTATGTGGCCGATGTCCTCCAGAAGGTTATCGACCGGGCCCTCCAGGTCCACGGCGGCCTGGGCATGACGGACGACACGATAATCGCTTTTTTCTATCGCCATGAGCGGGCGGCGCGGATTTATGACGGCGCCGACGAAGTCCATAAGATGTCGGTGGCAAAGCGGATCATGAAACGGAAAGACGGGATGAAATAAAGGTAAGAGAGGGAAAAAATGGGTATAATCGATGCGGCAAAACCTGTTCGGGAAGGGGAAGAACTGGATCTCCACCGGCTTGGGAAATACTTGAAAGATGCAATCCCCGGCTTGTCCGGGCAGATTTCGATCACCCAGTTTCCCAGCGGGCATTCGAATCTAACCTATTTAATCTCGGCCGGGGATCGTGAATTCGTCCTGAGACGACCGCCGTTTGGCCGGAAAGTCCGCTCGGCTCATGACATGGGGCGGGAATATCGCGTCCTGAAGGCGCTGCGGCCCCATTTTCCCTACTGCCCGGAGGCCTTCGCATATACGGAGGATGAATCCGTCATGGGCTGTCCGTTCTACGTTATGGAGCGCCTGAAAGGGATTATTCCGCGCAAGGAATTGCCCCCAGGTATGGCCCTGGCTAAAGATGAGGCCCGCATACTTTGCGAACGACTGATTGAGGTATTAGTCGAACTCCATCGCGTTGATTACAAAAATACCGCACTGGCGGAGTTGGGGAAACCGGAGGGATACGTCGGGAGACAGGTGGCGGGTTGGTCGGAACGCTATCGGGGAGCTCGCACGCCCGATGCCCCGGATTACGAAGCGGTCATGGCCTGGCTGCATGAACGGATGCCGGAAGCATCTCCGGCGCCCGCCGTTATACATAACGATTACCGCTTTGACAACGTCGTCCTGGCCCCGGATGATCCCTTGCGAATCATCGGTGTCCTCGATTGGGAGATGGCAACCATCGGCGATCCCCTCATGGACCTCGGGGGGGCCCTCGCATATTGGATCAACGGCGATGATCCACAGGAAATGCAGGCGATCCGCCTGATTCCTACCCATCTGGACGGAATGATGACCAGGAAAGAAGTCGTTGGTCTTTACTGCGCCAAGATGGGAATGCCGGAAGGGAACATGGATTTTTACTATGCTTTCGGATTATTCCGCCTCGCCGTGATCGCTCAGCAGATTTATTATCGTTTCTATCACGGACAGACGAAGGACAAGAGATTCGGGATGCTGATCTTTGCCGTCCATGTCCTGGAAAGAAAGGCGCAGCAGGTTATGGAGACGGGAGAAATTTAAAAAAAGAGGAGGAAGGATGAAAAAAGATATTTTTTCTCTGGCGGGTCGCACCGCATTAGTAACCGGAGCCAGTCGCGGCATCGGGGAGGCGATTGCCAAAACACTCGCCGACCACGGGGCCAAGGTAATCTTGACGGCGAGGCGGATAGAGGGCCTGAAGCGGGTCACGGAAGAGATTGCGGCCGGGGGAGGGAACGCCGCTGCCATTGCCTGTCACTTGGGTGAGATGGAACAGATAGGGAAACTATTCGACCAGGTCCGGAGCGAATACGGCAAGCTGGATATTCTGGTAAACAACGCGGGGACCAACCCTTTCTTCGGGGACGTGCTCAGCGCCGATGAGAAGGCCTGGGACAAGACGGTGGACGTCAACCTGAAGGGATATTTCTTCATGAGCCAGCATGGGGCGAAAATAATGAAAGAGCAAGGCGGCGGGGTTATCGTGAATATCGCCTCCGTCAATGGCATCCGGCCCGCACCCTTCCAGGGGATTTATTCCATAACCAAGGCGGGCATCATCTCCATGACCCAGTCTTTTGCCAAGGAACTGGCCCCTTTCAACATTCGGGTAAATGCCGTTCTCCCCGGGCTGACGGACACGAAGTTTTCCGCCCTCATGATCCAGAGCCCCGAGATTATGAAGATCATCCTTCCCATGATCCCCCTGAACCGGGCGGCCCAGCCGGAGGAGATGGCGGGGCTCGTACTCTATCTTGTCTCCGATGCCGCATCCTATACGACGGGGGCATGCATCCCCGTGGACGGGGGTATGCTGGCGTAGAGGAAAGCGCCGCCCCTCCGGAGCGGCTCGGGATGTGTCCGGAGGATGAGTGAAACAGTACGCTGTTTCACGTGAAACAAATTTCTATTGTCGATAAATTTCCGATACTTGCAGCTTGTTGAGATATTTCAGGGGGCACGCCTCGCACCGGGGTTTCTTCCGGCAGTAGTTCTTGCCGGTGTTGACCAGGAGGGCGTGGTATTGATTGTACAGAGGGGCGTCAGGGGGGAGGTGCTCCATGAAGAGACGCTGGATCGCCCCGTAAGCAAGCCTTTCCCCGATAATTCCGTGCCGCATCAATATCCTGCGGGTGTAGGCGTCCACTACAAAGACCGGTTTCCCTCCGGCATAGAGGAGCATACTGTCGGCTGTCTCCTCGCCAATACCCTTGACCTGCAGCAGTTTTTCGCGAAGGGTGCGGGTTTCTTCACCAAGCATGACATCCAGGTTGCCATGAAAACGATCCTGAAGAAAAGCGAAGAAGGATTTCAGCCGCCGGGCCTTGACATTGTAATATCCTGAAGGCCGGATCAATTCGGCAAGATCTGACGCTGGTATGGCGAGCAGCGCCTCCGTGGAAAGCAGGTGCGCTGTTTTCAGGTTGGCGATGGCTTTTTCCACGTTTTGCCAGGCCGTATTCTGGGTCAGGATGGCCCCGACGATCACTTCGAGAGGTGAATCTCCCGGCCACCAGTGAAGGTCTCCGAAGTGCTCGTTCAGGGCATGGAAGGCGGCGATGAGCCACTTAGCGGTATGCCATTCATTCTTATTCATAGGAGCAGGAGAATGGGTAATGAGCTCCTATTTGCGCAGGGCTACAAAGAAGGTTGCCTGCCCCCTTTTGATCAGGAGCATGATGTTTCCCTTGTTCGCCTTCTTGCTGACCTCGCGGACAAATTCTTTGACGGATGTAATCTTTACCTTGTTGACCTGAAGAATGATGTCTTGAGGCTGAATTCCCACCTCGTCCGCCGGGCTGCCGTTCTGCACGCGGACGACAATGATCCCCGTATTCTTGGGAATTCCTAAATAACGGGCGATTTCCGGTGTAACGTTCTCGACGGCAAGACCAAACTGTTCATAGGTACCGCCCTTCGCCGCCACTTCGGGTTGGTCCTTCCGCTCGACAACGGTCACCTGGAAGGTCATTTCCCTGCCGTCGCGGATAACCTTGATACTGACCTTGTCCCCCACATGGAAAGAAGCGATGGAGAGGAGCAAATCATGGGTGTCTTTGATCTTCCTGCCATTGATTTCCGTAACTACGTCGCCGGCTCTGATTCCGGCCCGTTCCGCCGGATCTCCTTTGAATACTTCCGAGATGATGGCGCCTCGGCGCTCCTTCAACTGAAGCGATCTGGCCATGTCTTCCGTAATATCCTGAACGGAAACGCCCATCCAGCCTCGTGAGACCTTTCCTTTGGATTTCAAATCGGGGAGGATGTTTTTTGCCATGCTGATGGGGATGGCAAAACCGATGCCCTGCCCCTGGGCGACAATAGCGGTGTTGATACCGACCACTTTTCCTTCCATGTTGAAAAGGGGTCCGCCGCTGTTGCCCGGGTTGATGGAGGCGTCGGTCTGGATAAAATTGTCATACGGACCGGCGCCGATGACCCGGCCTTTGGCGCTGACAATGCCCGCCGTTACGGTCTGTTCGAGACCAAAGGGATTGCCGATTGCAAGCACCCAATCCCCGACGCGGAGCTTATCGGAATCGCCGATTTCCGCAACGGGCAGGCTTTCGCTGGGCTTGATCTTGATCAGGGCGATATCCGTTTTCGCGTCTTTACCGATGATTTTCGCTTCGTACTCCCTGCCGTCGGACAATTTGACGATAATTTTATCCGCATGTTCCACAACATGATTATTTGTGAAAATATAACCGTCAGAACTGATGATGAAACCGGACCCGAGACTTTGCTGCTTGAATTCCCGTCGCGGGGTGTCGCCGAAGAACCGGTCAAAGAATTCGTCGCCGAAATAACGATCGAAAGGCGCACCGCCTCCGAAAGGAGAACGCATGCCTCCCTTTACCACTTTTGTGGTGCCGATGTTGACGACGGACGGTTTTACCTTCTCGGCAAGGTCCGCGAACGACCCGGGCGCCCTGGTGTTATCCCCCGGCGCTACCGCTGATGCCGTTTGCACATCCGTCCCGGTCGGTACGAGGAAAGAAGACCGAAGCACTTCCACAACGGAGACGATAAAAAAGCCGATCATGCAGGCCAGGAGAAACATGAAAAAGGTTTTGCGGTTCTTGTTTTCCATGGATTGAGTGTATCCTCCAAATTCTTTACGATTTACATTAACGCGATCACGAAAACATCTTTTGCAGATTTGTTATTACGGGCAGCGCCCTATCATACATCTCGGGGAAATTCAATATTTATGAACATGCGTTAACGTGATTCCCTCTGTACGCCATTGATCAAGGTTCCGATACCTTCGATGGCGACGGTCACACGATCGCCTTCCTTGAGGAAGAGGGGGGGCTGCCTTGTAAAGCCGACGCCTTCCGGAGTTCCGGTCAGAATCACCGTTCCCGGCAGCAATGTCAGGGACTGACTCAAATCGCTGACAATGGTCGCGATGTCATAAATCAAGCCGGCAGTGCTTGCATCCTGGACAACCAGATCATTGATCATCGTCCTGATGCCGAGGCGGTTGGGGTTTGGAATCTCATCTCTGGTGACGAGACAGGGACCCAAGGGACAAAAAGTGTCAAAACCTTTCCCTCTGGTCCACTGCCCCTTTTGTTTTTCAAATTGCCAGTCCCGGGCGCTTACATCATTCGCGCAGGTGTAGCCGAGGACATGGTTCATTGCTTCCGAGGCCTTGATATTCTTCCCCGCTTTCCCGATAATGACGGCCAGTTCTCCTTCGTAATCCACCTGATCGGGCCCTGCGGCGGGGAGGAGGATGTTCGTATTGTGCCCGGTAACACTCGTGCTCGCCTTTATAAATACTATCGGGTAGGGAGCCACATCCGTCCCTATTTCATCGGCATGTTTGCGATAACTCAGCCCCAGGGCAAAAATATTCGGCGCCGCCACCGGGGGCAAATATGCCAAGATCCGCAAATATTTGTCCGTAGGCTCGAGGGAGTTAAAGATGTCTCCCGCAAGCACCCGCATTGTCCCGGAGGTTTCTGAACTGTGTAAGCCGTAATGGATCTGACCATCTTCCGTAAGACATCGGCATATCTTCATGGGTTTCTCCTGAGGCGTTGATGTTTTTAATTATAGGGACGTTTACCCATGTCGTCAAGGAGGTAAGAAGGAAAAAATCAGCTAAAAGACCCTTGACAGGGCGAAATAAAACAACATAGATGATTCGGAGTAGAGGAATTGCAATTTCAGGCATGAATAAAGGGGGGCACGCCATCGCACCAGGTAACAAAGGTTTACTGAAGCGGATTCATGATTCGGCATGGGCATGGAATCTCTTCCAGGGACCGGTGTACAACCGCTTGATTTTTAAAGCAGCAGCCGATTATTTTGATGCTTTAATCAGGCTTGCGGGCAAGGGCGCCCCGGCCCGGATTCTCGACGTCGGCTCCGGGGCGGGATTGGTGAGTCTTCGTCTGGCGCAGGCGAATCCGGACGCAGCCGTAGTCGGAATCGATTATGCCCTGATGCAGGTGCGGGCTGCGAATCGGCTGAAAAAAAAGGAGCTGATTCGCAATTGTTCATTCCAGCAGGGCAACGCCATGGCCCTTCCCTTTGCGGAGGCGGCCTTCGACAGGGTGGTTAGCGTCAACTCGATTAAACACTGGCCCGATCCGGTCCGGGGACTATCCGAGATCAGACGGGTTCTTTGTCCCCGGGGACAAGCCTTTATCTCCGAGGCCGACAGGTCCGCATCTCCGGAAGCGCTCCTTTCCTTTTCAGAAAAATACCGGGCATGGTATATCTGGGGCGCCCTGATGCGGTGGTGTCTGGAAAATGTCGTCTTCGGGGAGAGCTACACTGCGGCGGAATTAAAAACCCTCGCCGAAAAGGCCGGATTCAGAGACGCCATCGTGCAAGGAGCCCCCGGTCCTTTTTTTATTCTGGTGCTGACCAAATAATCATCTTGAGGCCTATTTCACATAAATGCTATAATAAAGTCATGCGGTAGCGGGGTTTGCCGGCAGGAATTTTATAATAACTGGAAACAGCCATGACGACAGCCATCGAACAAATCGGCAGATCAGGCCTGCATGTCGTCCGTTCTTTCCGGGACACCCTTGCGTTTGCCTTCCGCATTCTGGCCAGAATGTTTGACGTCCCGGCTTATAACAGCGCCGTACGCATGGTCCTGATCAATCAGATATATTTTACCTCCGTCCAGATCCTGCCTCTCTTTCTCTCCGTTGCGGTCATTTCCGGGGCTATCGTCATCGGCATTATCGGCCAATATCTGACCCACCTGGGGCTGTTTGAATATTTCGGCCAGTTGCTCATGGGTTTTGTGGTCACGGAATTTGCCCCCTTCATAACGGTCCTCCTTATTGCCCTGCGTTCAAGCTCGGCAGTCAACGCGGAAATCGCCGTTATGAAGGTCAATAAGGAGCTCAATACCCTTAATGTCTTTCGGATCGATGAGATCAATTATCTTTTCCTGCCGCGCATTCTCAGCGGCATCCTTTCAGTCGTATTGCTTAGTTGGCTCTTTTCCATCGTCGTTCTTACCAGCGGTCTGGTCTTTTCGGCTTTACTATTTAATATGAGTATAAACGATTATGTGACGGTTCTTCTGACATCGGCTAAATTTTCCGATATCATCGTGATGCTGATCAAATGTGCGACCATGGGATTTTTTATTGTCATGATACCTATCCGTTACGGCATGCGCGCCACGGATGAGCTGACCAGCATCCCTGTTTCCGTACTCCAGGGCATGGTGAATGTTTTTATCGCAATTATGATAATCGAGGTGGTCTCATTAATCGTCATGTCATTGATCGAAAAATTCATTTGAGACTCTACAGCAGTGAAGAGCTGCTGGACCGGGAACTTGGTGATGTCATGGCGCAGGAAAAACGCCACCTGGGTCTGGTCTCCCTGGACGCCCCCCTGATATCGAATCTCAGCGTCCTTAGCAATATCGCCTTGGTCAAACAATATCATGGGCGCCTGTCGGTTCGCGAGGCCGAAGATATTGCCGTAATGCGCTTAAATAAGCTGCATCTGGAAGATATCGCAAAGAAAAGAAATCCCGTGCTTTTAGAGGAACAGCGCTTTTGCGTCATGGTCCTGAGAGCGGTAATGGTTGAAGACCCTGTCGTCGTTATCGACAGACCCTTCAAAATCATGCCCGACCTTGACGACACCCGCTTTATCCGTGAGGTCCTCACTTCGGTGGATGACCTGTTTCAGGAATGCCATATCTTTGATTACCTCTGGAATGAAGAGCGATACACAGGAGGAATGATCCATGACGCTTAAAACGGAATGGAAGGTGGGCCTTTTCATTGTCTTGACCGTGCTGCTCATCCTGGCCGGCCTTGGGTATATGGCCTATAAAAAAGGCATTTTTCAGCCGGAAAACACCTATACCCTTTCCTCCCGGACGGGAGACGGTCTATCCGTGGGTATGCCGCTGTATTTTTCCGGGTTCAAGATCGGCAAGGTCATTGAGCTGGAACTTAATGACAAAGGGATGGTTATGATCAAGGTCAAAGTACCCGCCCAACACGCCAAATGGATCCGCTCCGACAGTAAATTCGTCCTTGAAAAGCCCCTTATCGGTTCTCCGAAATTCACCGTAACTACCACAAACCTGAGGAGCTCGCTGCTGACCTCCAATTCCATTGCCATTCTAACCGAAGTCAATGATATCAATGACGCGATCCAAAAGATTCAGCCAATCCTGGATCAGGTAGCCATGATTACGGACAATGTCGAACGGCTGACCGGTTCCCTCGCCGACCCGAAGGGGGACATGAGCAAGATTCTTAAGCATTCGCAGGAATTGACGGGAACTCTGTCCGCCAAAAAATCCATCCTCGAAATGGCCGTGGGAGATGAAAAAAGTGTCCAGGCCATTCATGCGTCCCTGCAGAATGCCAGAAACATTACCGATCAGGTGGGGCAGCTTCTGAAAAAGACGGATGAGGAACTCTATGGGAAGGACGGGATCATTCCCCTCGTTATCAAGATTCTGAGGGAACTGGTGACCAATCTCGGCAAGATCGGCAATACTATTGACAACGTGACGAAAATCAGTTCGAACACCGCGGAAGCGACGAAGGATTTAAAGCTCCTCAGAAGCGAGGTTGACTCAACGGTGAATTCCCTCAACCGGCTGATTAACGAACTGGACAAGAAAATGCCGTTCAAATCGGAACCAAAGATTAAACTTCCGTAGAGAGAGGTAATTTTCAAGATGAAAGAAAATAGAATGTCAATGAAGGGTCTTCTTCCTGCCATGCTGCTCATGGTCCTCCTGATGAGTTGCGGTGGTTCTCCGCCCATACCGGACTGGACGTATGTCAGTTTCAACCAACTGGAAGATTTTAAGAAGGCTTATCTGGAAGGAAAGACGGGGATTGCCGATTTACATTTTCAGCGCGCCGTAGAAGAGATCAAGAAAAGCGGGGATCTCAATCTTTTAGCCAAGGCCTATCTGAACCGGTATGCCGTGCAGGCTGCCCTTTTGGAATCTTTTCGGGACGACGACTTTCTAAAAATCCAGGCTGCGGAACCGAACCCCGCGAATGCCGCGTTTTACGCCTTCCTGAAGGGAAACTTTTCCCCGGCGGACCGCAACCTGCTGCCCCCCCAGTATTCCCGGACCGTCGCCGACATTCTTGCTGCCAGAAGGGACAATATCGCGGCGGATGTCAAGGAGATTGAAGATTCCCTTTCCCGGTTGGTCATGACGGGGCTCCTGGTGCGCTATGGGTATGAAAACGCGGAGCTCCTTAACGAGGCGGTGGAAACCGCTTCCCGGCAGGGGTGGAAAAAGGCCCTCCTGGTCTATTTAGAGCGTCTCCAGACTTTTCACGTGCAACGTCAGGAAGGCGAAAAAGCCGATAAAATAAAGCAGAGAATCCTGTTGATCCAATCATGATCAGACCGTAGCCGCAATACGGCTGTGTCGTGTCCAACTGGTAGGGGTCCAGGAGGGGTCGGCAAGGGGTGGGGACTCCCCCGCCGCGAGTCCGCATTTTCGGGAAAAGTAGCGGTGGAAAGCAAGATTGTTCGTTAATTCGGGATGAAAGACCGTGGCGAGAATGCCCGCCGTCTCGGCGGCGGCGATGTAGTCGTCCATCTGCAAAAGGATTTCCACGCCCGGCCCTACGCTCCTTATTTTGGGAGCCCGGATGAAGGTCAGGGGAACGGGCTCGCTCGCTACCCTCGGAATGGAGGCCGTAGCGGCAAAGCTTTCGAGCTGGCTGCCGAAGCTGTTGCGCTCGATTTCCATGTCGATCAGACCCAGGTAGGGCTTTTCACCCACAATCCGTGTGGCCAAGAGAATGGCCCCGGCGCAGGTTCCCCAGATCTTCACGCCCCGTTCACAGGCCTCCGTAATCGCCGTATCGATCCCGAAGATTTTTATGAGCCGGGATAGACAGGTACTCTCGCCTCCCGGAATGATCAGCCCCTTGAGATCATGAAGGTGCGATGGTTCTTTTACCCGCCGTGCGACCACTCCGAGACGTTCCAAATGATCGAGATGCTCGACGACGTCTCCCTGTAGATCAAGAACCCCGATCATGATAGCCACCCGGTCAAGATCATTACCAGCCCCGGCCGGCCAGCAACTGGTTTTCGGGGATGGCGCCGATTTCCAGTCCCGGCATCGCCTCGCCGAGGTCCATGGATGCCTCCAGGATCTTGAGAGGATCACGGAAATAAGCGGTGGCTTTGACGATAGCCCGGGCCCGTCTTGCGGGATCGGCGGACTTGAAAATGCCGGAGCCGACGAATACGCCGTCACAGCCAAGCTGCATCATCAAGGCCGCGTCGGCGGGGGTGGCGATGCCCCCGGCGGCGAAATTGACCACGGGCAGACGGCCAAGCTCCCTCACCTTTATTGCCTGTTCATAGGGCAGGCCGTTGATCTTGGCGTAACCTGTCACCTCTTCTATGGGCATGCCGACGAGCTGACGGATTTCCCGGTTCATGGTGCGCATATGACGGACGGCCTCGACGACATTGCCTGTCCCGGCTTCGCCCTTTGTGCGGATCATCGCCGCCCCCTCGGCAATGCGGCGCAGGGCTTCCCCCAGGTTTCTGGCGCCGCAGACAAAGGGAATGGCAAACTTTGACTTATCGATGTGACATTCTTCGTCGGCGGGGGTGAGGACCTCGCTCTCGTCGATGTAATCGATCTTCAAGGCCTCGAGGACCTGGGCCTCGACAAAATGACCGATGCGCGCCTTGGCCATGACCGGGACGGAAACGGCCCTTTTGATTTCCGCGATCATCGTTGGATCAGACATCCGCGCCACACCGCCCTGGGCCCTGATATCCGCCGGTACCCGCTCCAGGGCCATTACGGCAACAGCGCCCGCGTCTTCGGCGATCTTTGCCTGCTCGACATTGGTCACGTCCATGATGACGCCGCCTTTGAGCATCTGGGCCAGCTGGACGTTTAATTCGTACCTTTTTGTATCCATACTTGTAAAGCCTCCCCATTTGTTTCAATTATAAGCAAAATGTATGACAATCCAAGGGTCTCGTCAAGAGCAATTCCTGAAAAGAAATTGCCTTTGACATTGCTAAGAAAATGTGCCAGTAATTTCGCCGTCATTTTCATCAAATCCTGAAATTGAGGAGCGCATATGGAAATCAATAAGAAAAAAGAAAAGGATGTCCTGGTCGTTTCCGTCAGCGGCAGAATAGACGCCGTCACCGCCCCGGATTTTGAAAAAAACCTGTCGGAATCGATCGGTGCCGGTGAGAAAACCTTTCTCATCAAGATGGACCAGTTGGAATATATCAGCAGTGCGGGTCTGCGCAGCATCCTGGCCATTGCCAAGGTTCTGAAGACCAGGGAAGGTAAGATGGTTTTTTCCGAACTTCGCGGGCCGGTCAAGGATGTTTTCAAAATATCGGGCTTCGGTTCCATCTTTACCATTTACGATACCGAGGAAGACGCCTTGAAGCAGTTCTGATCGTTTTCTATGGATGATAACGCGCAGAATATCGTTGTCCCTGCCCATCTTAAATCCCTTCAGGAATCAATCGCTTTTGTCTCATCCTTTACCAGGGAGCTGGGGTTTGATCACCGGCGGTTAAGCGAAATCGAACTTTGTGTGGAAGAGGTGCTGGTCAATATCTTTAATTATGCCTACCCCGGCGAACCGGGGGAGGTGGAAATATCCTGCCGCTCCGGACCGGAGGGAGTCTTAACCATCGAGATCGTGGATTCGGGAATCCCCTTCAATATCTTGTCCTCCGATGATCCGGATATTTCGTTGAATATCGATGAACGTCACGTTGGCGGGCTGGGTATTTATTTTGTCAAACAACTCATGGACCGGGTCGAGTACCGCCGGGAAAATAATAAGAACTTTCTTTCCATGATCAATTTCAGCACTGCCGCGAGTCGGCCGGTCGATAAATAACCGGCGGCAACGCCGCCATCAGCAGGTCGCCGACGCTCCGGGATGCATAAAGGTGTGTTGCCCGTTCCGGCTACGAAGGAGTGAAAATGTTAAATAGAATAATGATTGCCATAATTGCAGGCTTTTTTATCACCAGTGCCGCGGCGTGGGGGGCCGATGTGACCCCCGAAGCATCCCTGAAGAAAAAATTCCCCGATATGAAGATCGAAAGTCTTCAGCCGACCCCCATCAAGGGAGTCTACGAAGTGGTAACGGACAGGGGACTCATCTATTACGCCCCGGAGTCGGAATGCCTCATTTTAGGAAATATCATAAACAAAGATGGGAAAAACATCACCCGGCGGCGAATGGAAGAAATAGATCAGCGAAAAGAAGTAATAATCCTGGAAAAGCTAAAGACCCTTCCCCTCGACAAGGCGGTAAAGATCGGCACGGGACGGCATACGGTGATAGAGTTTACGGATCCCAACTGTTCATACTGCCGCAAGGCCTTCCAGGTTCTGGCCGCAAAGGAGGATATGACGCGTTACATCTTTTTCTTTCCCCTCTCCAAGGCCTCGGAGGACAAGGTTAAGCATATCCTCTGCGCTCCTGACCGTGTCGGGGCCTATAAGGAGGTATTCAGCGGCCAGCTCGACAACCACCCCCCCGCGCCCTGCGAGAACGCCGAAGTTGCCGCGCTGATGAAGATCCACCGGGAGCAGGCGCTGCGACTCGGCGTAGAAGGAACCCCCTTCTTTATCATTGACGGCCATATCGTCGCCGGCGCGGACATCCCCGCGATTGAAAAGTTGCTCGGAACACCGATAAAATAAATCAGGGTATGATTATATCCTGAGGACCTTGGCCCCCCTGATCTTGCGTTCCTTGAGTTCCAGCAAGGCCTGGTTCGCGTCCTCCAGGGCATACTCCCGGTATTCCGGCTTGATGGGGATCCGGGCGGCAAGATCGAGGCATTCCCGAATATCCCGGCGGGTGACGTTGGCGACGCTCTTGATCTCCTTTTCCAACCACAGATGACGGGGGTAGTCCAGTCCCATGAGGCAATCCTTGTCGGCGTCTTCCTTCCGGATGGCATTGACGACCAGACGCCCGCCGCTTTTGAGATTTTTCAGGGCGGCGACGATGGGCCGCCAAACGGGGGTGGTGTCAATGACGGCAGCGAGCTGTTCCGGCGGGGTATCCTCCGTGTCCCCCGCCCAGGCCGCGCCCAGTTCCTTGGCGAATAGTCGTTCCTCATCACTCCGGGCAAAGACAAATACATCCGAGTTCGGATATCGATGACGGACCATCTTCAAGACAAGGTGTGCGGAAGCTCCGAAGCCGGTCAGTCCCAGGGTTTGGCCGTCCTGAATCCCGGCCAGCCGCAGGGACCTATAACCGATAGCCCCGGCGCACAGCAGGGGGGCCGCCTCGCTGTCTGAAAATTCCGCCGGGATAGGAATGGCGAAAGCTTCCCGAACTTTCATATATTCCGCGTAACCGCCGTGGGCATCCCGGCCGGCCGCGCGGAATTGTTCGCACAGATTCTCCCGCTCCGAGCGGCACCAGGGGCATATCCCGCAGGCGGAAAAGATCCAGCCCACGCCGACGCGGTCGCCGATCTGAAGCCGGGTCACTCCGGCCCCTTTCTCGACAACCCGCCCCACGACCTGATGACCGGGAATGATCGGAAAAAACGACGGTGGGGTGCGGCCTTCGATTTCATCAAGTTCGGTATGGCAGACGCCGCAGGCCCCTACCTTCACAACGATCTCATTGTCTGCGGCCACGGGCTCGGGGGCACAACCCGTTGTCAGAGGGTGCCGTTCGGTGCGCAGGTCGCAGATCCTTTTTAAAAAAAGGGCTCGCATATAAACACTCTTTCACTTCAATGTGCTTCCCGTCCTCGCCCCCCGGCCCCGATAATGGAGGGCGAGCATGGTGATATCGTCCGATTGAGGCTCTTCGACCGTAAACGCCTTGACGGCCTTGAGGACACAGTCAATGAGCGCTTCCGGGGTCCGTTGATCCGGGCACCCGGCGATGGTCTCGATCAGGGTTTGATCGGAGAAGAACTCCTGCCGGGTATTCATGGCCTCCGTTACCCCGTCGGTATAGAGGAACAGGGTGTCGCCGGGTGCCAGACTCATTCGGGAGGTTTCAAATTGAGCGTCTTCCATGATTCCGAGGAAGAAACCCGGCGGGGACTCCAGCCAGCGAACCTCGCCGTCCGAGGAAATCAAAACCGGGAGATTATGGCCGGCGTTCGCGAAAAGGAGTTCCCCGGTTTTGAAGTTCAGAATGCCGCAAAAGACGGTGACAAACATGGAGGAGTCGTTGTCCTTGCAGAGTTCCTGGTTAACCGTCTCCAGGGCCATGGAAGGGAAAACCGCCTGACTGCAGATCCCTTTCATCAGGGTTTTGGTGACGGCCATGAACAGGGCCGCCGGCACCCCCTTGCCGGAGACGTCGCCGATGGAAAAGAATACGTGTTCCTCGTCAATCAGGAAAAAGTCATAGAGATCTCCCCCCACTTCCTTTGCCGGTTCCAGGGCGGCGAAGATTTCAAATTCCTCCTTATCCGGGAAGGGAGGGAAGCGCTTGGGAAGGAAACTCATCTGGATCGTACGGGCAATCTTCAGTTCGCTCTCAATCCGTTCCTTGGCGGCGGTGGTCTCGGCAAGATTGCAGATGTACTCCTTCAGGGCTACCTTCATGTCGTGGAAAGAGTTAGAAAGGGCGGCCACTTCGTCATGGGAGCTGACCCGGGGGACCTCTACTTCCAGATTGCCCCGGGCGATTTCCCCCGCCTTGTCGGCAAGGATACGGAGCGGCTTGGTGATGGTTCCGGAAATGGCAATGATGACGACCAGGAGGGCAAGAAAACCGGCGCCGCCGATGGCTATAATAATGACCCCCAGTTTGCTGATGCCTGCAAAGAGCCGGTCTTCCGGGAAGACTACTCCGATCGACCACCCCAGGGAGGGCAGAGGGGCGTAGTACATCCAGGACTTCTGCCCGGCAAAATGATTCTTCATGGTCACAAACCCCTTCCCCCCCCGGATCATGTCCCGGCCGATCTCTCTGAGACCACTGTCATTATTGGCCTCCGCAATGCTGAAGATACTTTCCCGCATGATATAGTCCTTGTTCGGATGGGAGACAAAGACGCCATTGCGGGAGATGAGGAAGGAATAACTTGATTGATGGGAGGAGATTTTTTTTATCGTCTCCATCAGCCATTCCAGGGAGATGTCGGCGGTGACAATCCCGGTGAAGACCTTTTTCCCATCTTTATAGCTATAGAACGGGGCGGAATAGGTTGACATCACTATGTTTCCCGCTCCTTCGTCAAAGTAGGGCTCGCTCCAGACCGGTTTGCCAAGCTCCTTGGGGATCTGATACCAGTCCAGGAAAAAGTATTGATATTCGTCGCTTCCCAAAAAGGACGGAACGAGACCGCCGTACTTACCCCGGCAGATATAAGGGGCTGAATAAAGGGATTTTTCATCGAAGGCATAGGGCTCATAGGCGACAGCGGAACCGAAGATCTCGGGATTGGTCTGCAGCAGGTCGATGATCCGTTTCTGAAGTTCCGGCAGCGCCGGTTTTGAACTTTCAAGGGAGCGGGCGAGGTAGGAGGGAACCTTCTCCACGCCGTTGAGGACAATCTCGATCTTGCTTACCGTAGCGATGGTGATGATCTCGGCATTCTTTTCCACATCGGTGAGGATCTGGTTGCGGGAATAATAATAGCTGTAACCAAAAGCCGCAATAAAGATGCAGGCCGCCGCAGTCAGGATGAAGAGGGACATCCGGAAGGCCAATCCTCCCTTGCCGGTTCCTTTAAGATTATTCAAGGCAAGGGGCATAGAACTCACCGAAGGGGAGGATTTCCCGGATGAGACCGCTTTTCTGCAATTCTCCGGCAACGGTCTCATAATCTTTTCCGCTGAGGGCGCCGAGGGGTATCTTTGGATCCACCGGTTGCATCAGATCTTTCATTCTGGCGAGCATCCAGCGTTGATGGACCCGGTTGCCGCCGGCATGGGCCTCTTTGATATATTTCATGACGATGTCTGTGGCCTCGTCGGGATTTTCAAAGGCGTACGTCCAGCCCGCAAGGGAAGCCCTGACGAATTTGCAGCAGAGCTTCCGGTCGCGCGCATAGGTTTCTTTGAGGACATAAATTCCGTCTTCGGGAAAATTGAGGCCATACCGGTCAAAAAAGAAAGTTGTCAGCTCATCTTCATTAATGCCGGCGTTGATGATGGTGTGATATTCATTGTACCACATGGCGGAAGCGGCATCGACGCCTCCTCTGAGAAACAGATTTACCGTTGCCCCCTGGGAAACGGACTTGACCTCGATGCCGTATTTGCGGAAAAAGGCCCGGGGCTGAACCTGGAAATTCGGCCACATGCTAACCTTTTTGTTTTGCAAATCCGAAGGTTTGGAGATGCCACTCCCCTTTTTGGCAACGAGGATGAACCCGGAGCGCTGCATGAGCTGGCCGATGTTGACCAGATTGATCTTTTTCCCTCGTTGCTGGATCGCTTCGGAGAGAAACATGGTGGTAAAATCAGTTCGCTTTTTACCAAGCATCTCGGCGGCGGGAAAGTCCGGACCTCCCTTGAGGATCTTCAGGTCAATCCCGTGCTCGCGATAGAATCCCTTTTCGAAGGCGACGTAATAGCCGGCAAACTGGGCCTGGGGGAGCCACTGGGGCAGGAAGGTCATGGAGCGGAGTTCGACCGCCGCCGCGAAGGCGGGGAGAAGGCAAAGAAAAGATAGTATTGCAATAATAACGCGATACTTTACCATTGCATCCGCACTTTGACTCCATGTCCGTTCAGGTAGGTCTTCAAGTCCTGGATAGTATGGGTGCGGTAGTGGACGATGGAGGCGATAAGGGCCGCGTCGGCCTGTCCTGCGGTCAGGACGTCGCGCAGATGTTCCGCCTTGCCGGCCCCGCCGGAGGCAATTACGGGAATCCTGACCTGTGAGGAAATCAGCCGGGTCAGCTCGATTTCATAGCCCTCCTGGGTGCCGTCGGCGTCGATGGAGTTGAGGCAGATCTCCCCCGCCCCCCTGCCTTCCGCCTCCTTGGCCCATTGCAGGGCGTCCCGGCCCGTGTAGAGCCTGCCGCCGTGGATAACGATTTCGTATCCCGAAGGGACCTCCGGGCGGACTGCGACCTTTTTGACATCCATGCCGAGGACCACGCACTGATTGCCGAAGGCCCTCGCCCCTTCGTCGATAAGGTCAGGATTCTTCACGGCTTCGGAATTGATGCTGATTTTCTCCGCCCCGGCCAGAATGACGGCCCGCATATCCTCAACGCTGCGAATCCCGCCGCCGACGGAGAAGGGGATGAAGATCGTCTCCGCCACCCGGCGGACCACGTCGAGCATGATGTTGCGGGCGTCCGACGAGGCGGTGATATCATAGAAAACTATTTCATCGGCCCCCTGTTCGTAGTATTCCCGGGCCGCTTCCACGGGATCGCCGATGTCGATATTTCCTTTGAATTTAATGCCTTTCGTCAGCTTGCCGTCCCGGACATCCAGACAGGGGATAATTCGTTTACTGAGCATCCTGACCTCCCCAGCGACAGAAATTGGCCAGGATCTGCAAGCCCGGGGCGCCGCTTTTTTCCGGGTGAAACTGGACGGCCACCAGATTCTCATGGGCGATAGCGGCGCAAAAACGCAGGCCGTAATCGCTCCAGCCGATAACCCAGCGCTCATCCGCCGGGGCCGGGTAATAGGAGTGGACAAAATAGAACTCGGCGTCTGCCGGCAGGCCGGCAAAAACCGGATGGCTCCGCGGGAAATCGACGCAATTCCAGCCCATGTGGGGGATCTTGAGGAAACGACCGTCACGATCTTTCAGATCTCCGGGGAACCGCTGGACGGACCCGGGAACGATGCCGAGGCAGACGGCGTCGTTTTCTTCGCTACGCTCGAAAATCACCTGTGTTCCCAGGCAGATGCCCAGCGTTGGTTTACCGGAGGCCACCCATTCCCGGAGCCGCCGGTCGATTCCGTTGGTGCGGAGATTGATCATCGCCTCCCCGGCAGCCCCCACGCCGGGAAAGATGATCCGGTCGCAGGAGTCCAGTAGTTCCGGATCATCCGTTACCTCACAGGGCTCGCCGAGGTAATGGAGCGCCCGGGCCACGCTGGTGAGATTCCCCGCTTTGTAATCAATTATCCCAATCATTGTTTGCTACGCTCCCTGAACGGGCAGGTTCTCCATGTCATTCAGCCCGCCGTTGCCGCGACGATGTGACCCAGGGTGGCGGCGTGTTCCTCCTCCGGATCGATCTTGTAGAATTTCTTCATTCCCCGTAGGCAAAGCTAAACTATTTTAAGCAAAAAGACAAAATAAAAAATTTGATGGGCATTCATCCCAAAGGTAAACATGGACCGGATGAACCTGCGGAGATTCTTCCCGTGGCGGAGTACAAGATCTGATCATTCATGTTCTCCTCATTGATAAGCCCTTCATATAGCAATTCAATTAGATGAACATACGTTTCATTAAGAGCAAGGAATTGATCAAAATCAGATAGATCCCGGCCAAAAATATCTTGAGAAACAATGAACGTAGTTTTCATTCCCTTTTTGACGGATTCAAGGATCAATTTCTTTCTGATCTGATGATGGTCCCTTATTTCTTGGATTCTTTCTTTGAGATTTCCGAACGGTTTACCATGGGCTGGATAAACCATTTTGGCGGGCAAGGATTCAGCAATGGAAAGTGATTTCAGGAAACTCCGCAGAGGGCGAAATTCGGGAGAGAACAGATTTGGGCTGAGATTTGGGGTTATCTCCGGCAAGACATGATCTCCGGACAGAAGAATATCCTCCTTGGGAAAATAAAACGAGACGTGGTCATGGGTATGTCCGGGTGTCGCTATTACCTGAAGTTCCCTGCCGTCGCCGAGACTCACAGGATTCCCCGTATAAAACTCATCTATGGAAAAAGAGCTGCCGGCCTTCTTGAAAGCAATAAACAAAGCGGTAATAGCGTCGATGATCTTATCCGGAAGCCCGTGTTTACTGCAGAATTTCCGGATTCTTTCCGCAAATAAATACTCCCGCTGATCTCTCACCATGATAAACGGGATGCTCTGTTCCGACATATGAATCCTGGCGCCGGAGACATTTTGAATTCGGCCTGCCATCCCGCAATGGTCGATGTGATAATGCGTTATAAAAATCCTTTTAATGTCGCTAAGATTCTTTCCGATACCGTGCAGCGATTCTTCCAGGCAAGCAACCGTCTCATGAGTATTGAGTCCTGTGTCGAAAAGGGTTACCTTCCCTTCGTGAACCAAAATAAATACATTGACGTGCATCAACCGAAACGGCATGGGTAGGGTGATCATGTAAAGGTTGTCGGCAATTTCTTCCATAGCGATTATCCTTACTCCTGATGCCTCGTCTTATCAAGCATGAAGGCGCCTGGATTGCCGATGTTATCCGTCTAAATAGATAAAGGCGAAGGTTAAAAGGGTGTTCATGATGACCTCGTTATTTCCATTATGCAGGATCACTTTAAATGTCAAGGATCACTTGGGATTAGATGATACTTATTTTATTTGACTATGCCGTCTTAATATGTATGATACGGCAAAATAAAAAAAGGTGACTATGATGCATAAAATATTTTCTTTTACCGGAGCTCGGAAGATCGTCTTCGGCAATGGCTCCTTCCAGCAGCTTCCCGAACAGATCCGGGAATTACAGGCCAAACGCCCCCTGATAGTCCTGGATAAACAACTGGCCGCCACGGGCATGAAAGATCAAGTATCTGAATTGCTGAAGAAAAGCGGCATGGACGGTCAGATTTTTGATAAGGTCGATCCAGAGCCGAAAATCTCGCTGGCCGATGATGGGGCGAAGCTGGCCCTGAAGGCGAAATGCGACCTCGTGGTCGGCATCGGCGGCGGCAGCGCCATGGACGTGGCCAAGGCCATTGCCGTCCTGGCCGCCAACAAGGGCAAGGCCGTCGATTATCTCGGCCTGAACAAGGTCCCCGGTCCGGGGCTCCCCAAGATCATGGTCCCGACCACGTCCGGCACGGGCAGCGAGGTTACCTTTACTTCCGTCTTCGTTCGGCCGGATCTGAAAAAGAAGGAGGGTATGAACAGCCCCTTCCTTTTCCCCGATCTGGCCCTCCTGGACCCGCTCCTGACGGTGAGCCTGCCCCCCGGTCCCACGGCGTCCACGGGGATTGACGCCCTTTGCCACGCCATCGAGTCCTATACTTCCATCAACGCCTCGCCCATGAGCGAACTTCTCTCCCTGGAGGCTATCGCCCTGATCGCCGAGAACCTGCGGACCGCCGTTCATGAAGGCGGCAACATCGCCGCCCGGGAAAAGATGCTCCTCGGCAGCCTCTATGCCGGTCTGGGACTTGCCAATGCCGGGGTCACCGCCGTTCATTCCCTGTCTTACCCCCTGGGCGGGAAGTATGGCATCCCCCACGGTCTGGCCAACACGGTCCTCCTGCCCCACGTCATGTCCTACAATATTTCCGGGGCACAGGAAAAGTTCGTGGATATTGCCGAGGCGATGGGGGAAATGGTCGAAGGCGCCCCCCTCCGGGAGGCGGCCTATTTAGCTGTGGAAGCGGTCAACGCCCTCGTGGAGGACTGCGGAATTCAAACCAATCTGGAGGATCTGGGCATCTCGGAAGATGATTTTGAGGAAATGGCCAAAATCGCCCTGACCGTTGCCCGCCCCCTGGCAAATAACCCCCGGCAAGTGACCTTGGAAGACGCCGTTGCGATCTACGAGGATGCTTTTTGATTAAAACCGGAAAAATGATTTGGAAGAAAGGAGCTGATAAAATGAAAAAACAACTATTTATCATTATCCTGGCGGCAACCCTGATTTTCCCGTTCATGGCCTCGGCCCAGGACACCTTGACCATAATCTTCAAGGACGGCCGGCAACAAGTGGTCAATTACCGGGATGTCCTGAGAATCGATTTTCATTCTTCCGGTGCTGCGGATTATTCCCGCTCCTCCGATCGGGAAGTCAATATTGAGGGTTTATGGAAAACATCCGAAGGAGACGTCCGGTTCTGGCAAACGGGCAATCAGGTCACGGGCAGTTATCTTCCCCGAGAACACGGAGAGCTGACCGGAATCCTGACGGGCAATATATTGAGCGGTTTCTGGATCGAGGACAAGTCGGACCGGAAATGCTCTTATCCTAAAAATGGCCGCTATTATTGGGGAAAATTTCGGCACGTCTTTGACGGCAACCGTTTCAGCGGGAAATGGGGATACTGCGACGCCGAACCGGGCACATCATGGACGGGTTCACGATAGCAATTGATTAAATGGCATTAAGGAGGATTACGGAAAATGGCCGGTTTTGAGGTCTTCGGCAAAGAAGAAAGAAAAGAAGTGATGGACGTCATGGAAACAGGCGTCCTGATGCGTTACGGATTCGATACGGAACGGAAGGGGGTCTTCAAGGTCCGCCGGTTCGAAGAGGAATTTGCGGCCTATTGCGGGGCCGGGTATGCCCTGGGGGTCACCTCCGGCTCGGCGGCCCTCAAGGTCGCCCTGACGGCCCTCGATGTCGGCCCGGGCGACGAAGTAATCGTGCCCGCCTTCACCTTCATCGCCACCTACGAGGCGGTCCTGGAG
>Ga0074199_1001202_pt1 | contig 25367 bp, 24 predicted proteins | sample EPASupsiteSAE347_FD_64528 | JGI IMG/M metagenome (GOLD analysis project Ga0074199, IMG submission 64528) | Bioremediated contaminated groundwater from EPA Superfund site, New Mexico - Sample SAE3-47 | ecosystem: Environmental > Aquatic > Deep subsurface > Groundwater > Contaminated ... | reverse complement strand
CGTACACAATAACTTGTAAGGTGAGGCCAGACTGTGAGAAAATAAAAAATGTGGAGATAAATGATACATATCCAAGCGGCGTCGCTTTTGTTTCTGCCTCTCCAATGCCTGATTCTGGCACAGACAATAAATGGTCAATTGGACGGATGTCAGCTGGAGAATCACGCACAATCACAATTCTGGTCCAAGTGGCCCAGAATATTGCCAACACCTCCTTTGACATGAGTCAGGGTGTCACAGGAAAAGGATTCGTGAATGTGCACAATGATATCCGTACAGAACCCGTCATACTTCGAAATAAGGCAACAATGGTATATAACTACGACAAAGAGAAAGATAGCGACCCTAAGAAGGTGTTGTTCGCATTTTCTGATGTCAACGTCGGCAAGCCCAGCACCTACGCGGGCCTGCGTGAGCACGGCAGCGGTGACTACGCCAGCGAGGATGTGATCAAATACCGCAACCTCAACCGCTCCATCGAGTGGAACAAGAGCCTGACGGCCACCTACAAGCCCACTACCTTCTCCTTGCCCGGCAAGAGGGACATCGACTACAGGACCAAGTGGATTGAGAAGGCCAAGACCAAGAATTACGCTACCGGCGGATCGACCAACGAGGAGTACACCTACGCCGACAGGATCAACCGCGAGGCATACACCAAGCTGGACGAGAACGGCTCGACTACTATTACGGATACGTCCTTCCAGGGAGTCGGCCACATCGGTCTCCTGAAGAAGGATGCCAGCAACAACAAGACCTGGAACGCCACCGACGTCTTCGAGTCACAGGAGGACTACGTGGGCAGCTTCCAGATTCGCCAGAAGTTCGATGAGTACGGCAAGAATGCGGAGTACGAGAAGTCCGTCTTTGGAACCGGATATGTATCGGCTGATCGCAATGTGGGCAAAGCCCAGAGGTCCTACGAATCAGGCACGGGCAATTACCAGAGCGAAGAGCGGATCAGCACCGTGGTCAACTACATCGCTAAAGACATCAAGCTCGAACATGCACCGACCAGCTACACCTACACTCCAACCGTCTCGGTTGCAAGCGACCTGAAATGGAGCGAAGGCGTGTGGTCCAAGTCGCCGGTCACCCTGATCAGCGAGAAGTTCTCCTCGGTCGAGAGCCTGGAGAGAGACACGAAAGTCAGGGGCTTGAACGAGATGGAGACTGAAGCCAATGTGGTCGGACAGGCGGATTTCAGGACGGTTTACAGGAGCATTGACAAAGGCTCACCCAATTGGAATAAATCTCTCTCCGATGAGGAGAACCTCAGATTGAATCCTCGTTTGCTGGCAAATAATACGACGAGCAATATCGTCGACATCGATGAGCGCTACACCGGAGAGTATTCCTTCAAGAGACTGACCAGATTTACAGGCGTGGCCAAGTACAACCGGCCTCACATCACTCTCAGCAAGGAGGCCAGGGTTGATCTCGCCAACAACACCTTTGCCGACTACAAGATCGTCATTGAGAACAACGGCGATCATACTCTCAGTCCGGTGTACATCCTGGACACCTTCCCGCAGGGAACGGATTACGTCTACTCGTCTTTGCGGCCCTCGGAGCTGACCGATGAATACGCCAACTGGACGCTGCTGAGCCTCGGCATCGGCGACCGCGTCGTCATCGACCTGAGGCTGAACATCTCCCAGCCGTCGGCAAACATCGTCAACAGGGTGCAGGCTGTAGGTGCGTACAGTAACGGATGGGTCACGGCAGGAAACTTCTCGGTCGTGCAGCTTGACTGGCTGACCTGCTACCCGATCGATATCTCCGCCACAAAAGCCGTCTGGGTCGATGCCAAAGACCCGCAGGTGGTCTGGTATCGCCTGGATCTGCACAACCGCCAGAATTACAACATGGTGGCCTTCATGATGGATCAGTTGCCGGAGGGCATGACGTTCCTCAACTCGTCACTGCAGCCATCCGAGAACAACTCCAACCAGATGACCTGGACCATCATGAACCTCGCTCCGGGAGAGACCAGGAGCATCGTCTACCGGGTGAGAGCCTTGAGCAAGGGAACCTTCGTGAACACGGCCTACATCGATGCCTTTGCAGTGGACGGTCCGGATTCGGCGTCTGCCAAAGTCGAGGCTCGCGTGGATCTCACCACGGGCCGCGAGCCGGGGCCGGCAGTGTTCGACCGCTGGACCCTGCCCGCCTGCTTCGGGCTGAACTGCACCCAGCAGAACTTCGGCAACGATTGGATGGCCTGCTACACCTGCGGTGCGGGAGGCGATTCGAGAGTCACGGTAGGAACGCCTACCTGCCTCTCCTGCTTCAATACGGGGGATGATAATCTGCCTTGAAGGTTGAAGGCATTCCGAAGGCATTCCCCCAACTTTTCCCTGGCCGAAGGCGGGATCTGAGGTCTTTGACAATCTTCGCCGATAATCTTCGTCGATGGCCTTCGCGCCAAAAATCATCTTTTTTAAAAATATTAATTTATAAAATGGTGTGTTCGTTCCGCGTTCCGAATTCAATCCTCAACTTTTCTGTTCCGTCCAGCTCCATCCGCAGCACTATCTATAGCACCATCTGTAGCATCATTCACAGTTCCATCCGTTCCATCACAGACTGAACTTGCGGTACATCATGGCATAAAGCGGGCTTAGTCCCAGCGTCCTTGCCAGCGTCGTCTGCTCGGATGAGCTTGGTTGATATGTTTTGGCAGGCGGCAGAGGCTTTCCTTCCCTGGCAAAGACGGCTCCGCCTCTCATTCTGGCGCAGGCGTAGCTCCCTGCATCTCCGGCCACAAAGATCTCTCCGCCCTTCATCTCTGCGCCGGTGAAATCATCCGTGTCTCCATAGACCACGATCCTGCCGCCTCGCAGCAGAACTCCGGTGTTGCGGCCGGAATTTTCTGAAACCTCGATCTGGCCGGAGAGCATGAGAATTCCCGTGCTCATCCCCGCGTCTCCCTCCAGCCGAATGAATTTGTCTGCGGGATTTCTTGCGCCGAGGGTATCCCGCAAAAGGCCGTCGCAGATACATAGCCCCCTCCCGTCCCTGTCCTGCGTATTGGGCTCGCTGACAGGCAAGCCCTTTTCCAGAGCCTCCGTCACGGAGATGAACTTCCTGTATCCGGACAGATCGCTATCCTGCTCCAGCACGTTTCCCAGAGGCGGCTCGACCTTGCCGGAGACATAGATCGACCCGCGCAACATGCTGATGCCCATGTGGCTGCCGACATCGCCGTCCACGATTATCTTGCCGGTTTTTTCCAGCGGCCCGCCGCTTCCACCAAAGTGCATCAGATCCACACCGAGGCTGGAGGCGAGGCGACCGCCCGCGTTGCCTGAGATCTTTACCGTCTGCCCTTGACGGAGTGCTTCTACTATTTTTCGATAGCTCATGCCGCTACAAACAGTTTTGTCCGGGTCCAGCCTTGAGCCCCGGTGCTGCCAGAAAAAATCAAAGGTGAAGTCGCCAAGACACTTTTCTCCGGAGGCTTCGATCTGCAGCAAGGCCGTCACTTTGTAATATTCGTGATATTTGTGGTGCTCTCTCCGGCGATGCGCTTGGAGATATTGACGCCGACCAGGGTGATCAGTATGGCGACAATGGCGGATATGGCCAGGTACTGCACGGACTCCACCATGCCGATGCCGAACTTCAGATCGGAGTTGCTGGCCAGGATGAAGCCGCTGGCCGACCAGATCACAAGCCCCGTGGCCAGCAAGAAGGAGATGTACGAGAAGGTACGCGCGTCCCTTATGCCTTCCAGGTACATGTCCATGATCTTGCCCAAATTTATGCAAAGAGCCGCCACCACGTACCACCAGATGCTTTCATGAAGATAGATCATGATCAGCATGAAGTATCCTGGGAACATGGGCTCGTGATAGTACTGCCAGAAGTAAGCCACACCGCGCACGGTGGCGATCACCACCAGCATGGCTGCGAGGATGTAAGTGATGAATGCAATCTTTCCCGCGTAAAGGGAATTGCGCAGAGTCTTCTTTGCCTCATCCATGGAATCGTCCAGGCCCAGCCCCCGGAAGAGCAGATAGAGGCCCACGGCTCCCGTGATGGCTACCACTGCGCCGCTGGGATAGCCGAGCAGGCTGAAGATGGCGAACATGAGCAGGGCCAGCGCCGGGGGAATGAAGACCGTGTGGCTGATCTTGGGGTCGGTGAAGACCTGCTTGAGCAGGTAGTAGGTGCTCTCCAGGTTCGGGCTCTGCTTGACCAGCACGCGGCGCACGCCGTTCACCTTGACGCGGGACTGAATGATGGGCAGGATGGCCTCATCCTCGGCTCCGTCCGAGACGACGAGAACGCCATCCGGTTTGATGCGAGCTATCAGATCCTCAAGCTGAGCGGCAAGCTTGCCGTCCGATACGAGTCCTACCTTTATGTCCCCGGCAATCGACGCTATCTCCGCCTGCTTTCCCTGAGCCGTCAGTTCGTCAAGAATCTTGATGCCGCCGAAGATGGTGTTGGTGTCCGAGTCCTCCGGATCGGCCATGCCCAGGCGCAAAGCTGCATTAACATTTTCCTCTCTGCCGATGATCGGGCTCTCGACTCCGGCCTTTCGGCCCAAATCGTTGTCCCGATCGATGCAGAGAACGAGGACATCCATGTTTTAGTATTTGAGAAGATCATACTTAAAGGATTCTGTGGATGATACGGGGCCGCGCACAATTTTGGCATTTAAGGCATTTGAAATCGAGCTTGTCCTATTGATCATCCCATCGATCATCCCATCGAGCATCTCATCGGGAATCTTGTCGATCATGTTGTCGATCATGTTATCGATCATCTCATCGATCATCCTTTTCATCTCCCCCCAAAACTCTCTTCTCCCCCACTCCTATTTGCGATTACCGCAGGCGGCCCGATTCGATGCAAAACCTCTTTAACCCTTACTCACTAACAATCTTGCCCATCAGGCAGGGTTTTCAGATGAAAGAGGTATTGCTGGAATCGAAAGAAGACAAGTCGCAGTTCTATTTGCCCGAGAAGTGCATCGGCTGCGGAACCTGTGTCCAGGTCTGCCCCAAAGGGGAGCTGATCATCGGTTCCGTGGGCGCTGTCGCCCGGGGACTGATCGACAAGGACTTCATCGAGAAGAAAAAGAGTGGAGCTTGCGTCTTTTGTGCTTTATGCGCCCGTATCTGCCCCACCGGCGCTCTGGAGGTCAGGGTGGCGGGCAAGGCCGAGAAGGACGAATCGTACCTTAGCGTCGCCCTCAAGCCCACCGTGGCCGGGGAGAAGTGCGTTCACTGCGGCCTGTGCGTCGAGGTCTGTCCCCAGTCTTGCATCGAGCTGAAAGATCGAAGGCTGGCCGAGGACGGCAGCCTCAAGATGCAGGGCAAGACGCTCATCGACCTGAACCGCTGCGTTCACTGCGGCTGGTGTGCGACGGTCTGCCCGACGGGGGCCATCTCCTTTGAGAAGCCCTTTGCCGGGGAGTTCTTCCGGGACGACAATGTCTGCCAGGCATGCCGGACCTGCGTGCACACCTGTCCCGCCAACGCTCTTTTCAACCGGGACTGGAAGCCCGGCGAGATCGTGGAGAAGGTCACACACCGAAAGGACGCCTGCATCTACTGCGGTGCATGCGCCCAGGCGTGTCCTGTTCGAGCCATCACTGTGCGCAAGACTGCCATCTTGCCGGAGATGAAGGCCAAGAAAGCTTTCGAGAAGAAGCTCGAACCTCAAGCGCCCTGGCCGACATTGACATCCATCCTGGAGACGGACGAAGAAGCATGCCTTGGCTGCGGAAACTGCGTCATAGCGTGCCCCGTCAACGCCCTGTCCGATCCGTACCTGGCGGCGGGCCACCTCAACGAGCTGGACGAAAAACCGCTCCTGGAGGTCAAGAACGGAACCGTCAAGGTCGTGGACCAGGAGGTCTGCGGCTCATGCGCAACCTGCGCCATGATCTGTCCGGTGGAAGCGATTTGGCTGGTGCGGCGGGAGGTGTCCTAGAATGGCTGCAACTATTATCAAGAACGGTTATGTCTTCGATCCCCTCAACGGAATTGACGGGGAAGTCAAGGATATTTTCATTATGGACGGCAAAGTTGTGGCAAGCCTTTCCGGAGCCGATTCAAGAGACGCCACAGTCATCGATGCCACCGGCAAGACCGTAATGCCTGGCGGCGTGGACTCTCACTCCCACGTGGCCGGAGCCAAGGTCAATGCAGGCCGGCTCATGCGCCCGGAGGATCACTACAAGTCGGTGCGGGCAAAGACCGACATCACTCACTCGGGCAGCGGCTACACCGTTCCGTCCGTCTACAAGCAGGGCTACGATTACGCGGCTATGGGCTACACCACTGTCTTTGAGGCTGCCATGCCGCCCCTGGAAGCTCGCCACACCCACGAGGAGATGCGCTCGACGCCTATTCTGGACATGGGCGCATACATGGTCTTCGGCAACAACTGGTTCATCATGCGCTACCTCAAGGATGGCGACGTGGAGAAGGCCGCCGCCTACGTGGCCTGGATGATGAGGACTCACAAGGCTTACGGAATCAAGTGCGTCAATCCGGCAGGTGTCGAGAATTGGGGCTGGGCCAAGAATGTGCACGGCCTGGATGATCACAATATTCACTTCGATATCACGCCGCGCGAGGTCATCCGCGGCCTGGCCGAGGTCAACGAGCTATTGGGGCTGCCCATGTCGCTGCACCTGCACACCAACAACCTGGGCCATCCCGGAAATTGGGAGATCACCCGCGACTCGCTGCAGATCACCTCCGGAATGGACCCCAAGAACAAGACCGAGGTGGAGTGGGCCGAGACAAAAGAGAATGCCCGGAGAAAGCAGTGCGTCTACCTGGCTCATGCCCAGTTCAGCTCCTTTGGCGGAACATCCTGGCGAGACTTCGGCTCGGGCGTGAAGGGGCTGGTGGACTACGTAAACGGCGCAGATCATGTGGTCATCGACAACGGAGCCGTTCCCTTCGGCCCGGCCACGGCCATGACGGGCGACGGGCCTGCCATCCACGACCTCTACATGCTCTCCGGCCAGAAGTGGGCCAACTGCGACATAGAACTTGAATGCGGCTCAGGTGTGATCTCATTGATGTACCTGAAGGGCAGCCCCATCAGTGCCGTCCAGTGGGCGATGGGCCTGGAGCTTTTGCTGCTCGTCAAAGATCCCTGGAAGACCATCATGACCACTGATCACCCCAACGGAGGCGTCTTCACCCAGTATCCGCAGGTCATCACCTGGCTCATGTCCAAGAAGGCCAGGGACGACACGGCTAAGGAATGCCACAAATGGGCTTACGACCGATCAAGCCTCGGCGGCGTGGACCGGGAACTTAGCCTTTACGAAATCGCCATCCTGACCCGCGCCAACTCCGCCCGGACCATCGGCATGTCCTATCGCAAGGGCCACCTGGGTGTCGGGGCGGATGGAGACGTGACCGTCTACGACCTCGACCCGACAAAGCTGAATGTGAACGATCCGGCGGCGCTGATGCAAAAGTTCGCCCGGCCCGATTACACCGTGAAGGACGGCCAGGTTGTGGCCAGGCAGGGACAGATCGTGGCGGTGCCGAAAGGGCGCAGATACTACTGTCGGCCTTACCTTGACGACGCCCTGGAAAAAGAGATGCTTGTTGACGTGAAGAACTGGTTCAAGTACTACACATTGGGCTTCTCCAATTACCCGGTGCCGGAAAAGTATCTGACCAACCCTGTGCCCATCCAGGTCAACAAGCCCCTGGAAGCAGTGGTGAGGAGGTGAGGGAATTGGCGGAGATTGTTCTTGTGCCCAAAGGCAAGATTGGAATTAACATTGAGGCTGAGGTCATCCGGCCCGATCTCATGGCGGGAAAGCCGAAGGCCGAGATCGAAGGAATGAAAGTATGGCAGGGGCCGGTAGAGCTTCCTCTCAAAGAGTTCTTCGATATCGATGTGCGAGGAGCGGCAACTGCGGAAGAGACAACGATCATCATCGATGGCGACGTTTCCAGGGTCAAGCACATCGGCCACGGCATGAAGGCCGGAAAGATCGAGATTCGCGGCTCGGCTGGAATGCATGTCGGGGCGGAGAGTGCCGGAGGCGTCATCGTCGTGGAGAAGGATGCCGGTGCATGGGCAGGCATGGAGATGAAGGGCGGCCTGCTCCAGATCAAGGGCAATGCCGGGGACCACGTAGGCTCTGCCTACCGGGGAAGCTGGCGGGGCATGACCGGCGGCCAGATCGTGATCGAAGGAAATGCCAGGAGCCAGTTGGGCGCGGGCCTTGCTGGAGGACAGATCGTGGTTTCCGGCAACGTGGAGAACTTTTGCGGCATGCGCCAGGGCGGCGGCCTGATCGTGGTGAAAGGAGATGCCATCCGGGGCGTGGGTGCGGAGATGGCGGGCGGAAATATTGCCGTCTATGGAACGATAAGGCAGTTTGCCCCCGGATTCGTGGAGAATGGCCGCGAGGAGAATCCAAAAGTTGGAGACTTCCCGCTGGAAGGAATGTTTGTCAAATATACCGGAGACTATGCCATCAGCAAGAATCCCAAGGGATTGCTTTACTCCAGGGAGGTCTGAGGGATGCTGGCCGTTTCAACTAACCCGGACATGGCAGGAGGTTTGGAGAATATGTCGGAAATATTTCTGCTGAACTCAGGCAGCACCATCGATGAAGGGCGGCTGGCCAAGGGAGGCAGCAAGCTCACCGAAGACTATACCGAGGAATGTGCAGTCTGCGATATGAATCCGGATGACTACCTGGAAATGGGCAGTCCCGAGAAGGTTCTGGTCACGTCCGGGGACGGAAAGCATAGCGTTGCCGTTTATGCTTACCTGACGGATGCCATGAGCCGGGGTCATGTCTTTATGCCGAGGGCCATCTGGTCGAATGTTGTCGTCGATCCGGAGACCTTCTCCACAGGCTCGCCTCTTTACAAGGGCTCGCCGGTGAGGATCGAGCCGACGGAGGAGCCGGTGCAAAATGCCTGCGACCTTGTTGTGCTGCTCTTCCCGAGGAGGAAATAAATATGGCCAATATTGCAACCGTCAAAGACATCATCTGTCCGGTTTGCGGAGCCTCCTGTGACGATATTCAGGTGGAACTCGGCCAGGGCGAGATCACCGTCAAGAACGCCTGCAAGATGGGAAATGCCAAGTTTCAGGAGATCGTCAGCTCCCACAGAATTCGGGAACCTCAGATCAGGCAGAACGGAGCCTTCCGGGCGGCAGCCTGGGACGAGGCCATAAACAGGACGGCGGAGATTTTAGCCGGGGCCAGGAGACCGTTGCTGTTCATGGGCAGCGAGACCTCCTGCGAGGCGATGGAAGTCGGCCTCCATTTGGCGGAGTTCCTGGGCGCTGCCGTGGACTCGAACTCAACGGTGTGCCACGGCCCGACGGCTATGGGCATTCAGGAAGCGGGGCGCGTCGGCGCGACCGCCGGTCAGAGCAAATCGAGATCTGATCTGGCCGTCTACTGGGGCTCGAATCCCCTTGAATCCATGCCCAGGCACATGTCCCGCTATGCAGTCTATCCGCGCGGCTACTGGACGAGGAGAGGCCGGTTTGACCGCACCGTCATCTGCGTGGACCCGCGAAAGAGCATCACCGCCGAGAACGCGGACCTGCACATCCAGCTCAAGCCCAACAGCGATTATGAGCTGCTCAGCGCCCTTTTGACGCTTCTGCACGGCAAGACGCCCCACTACTCTGTTGAGGATGTCACGGGCGTCTCCATCGCCGAGATGCAAGCCATGCTGAAGATGATGAAGGAATGCAACTTCGGCGCGATTTACGTGGGCCTCGGCATCGCCTCATCCTATGGCAAGCACCGCAATGCAGAGCTGGCCTTCAACCTGGTCAAGGAGCTGAACAGCTACACAAAGTTCGTGATCGGGGCCTTGCGAGGGCACTGCAACGTGGCGGGCTTCAACCAGATTGCATCCTATCTCTACGGCTTCCCCTTCGGCCTGGACTTCGCCCGCGGCTATCCCCGCTACAATCCGGGCGAGTACACGGCGGTGGACCTGCTGAGGGAGAAGGACGTGGATGCAGCCTTTATCCTGTCTGCGGATCTCGTCTCGCACTTCCCGGCAGCCTGCTCCGAGTACCTGGCCCAGATCCCCGTGGCCTGCATCGATATCGCTCCCTGTCCGACGACCATGCTCTCCGATGTCGTCCTGCCGGGCGTGATCGATGCCATGGAATGCGACGGGACGTTCTACCGCCTGGACGATGTGCCGGTCTACTTCCAGCCCTTCACCAGCTCACCATTCTCGTTCACGACGAGCAACGAGGATACCATGTTGCAGATCTTCGAGAAGGTCAAGGAGCTGCGCAAATAGGATTGACAAAAAGGATTGACAAAACTGAATCGACTAATGACGGATCGATCAACAACTGATAAATTGATGATCAACCAAAATCGCATTAGTCAAAAACTGACGAAAGTATTTGAGATAGTTTGGACTTGGAAGCAAAGATCCGAGGGCCTGGTTGCCTGCCGAAGCTGCAAGCACCCGGGCTTGGATCTCAACTCCTCCGCCTGTTTTAAATATTCATATGTGCTATACAGAAAGGCTTGAGGTGGAGCAATATGTGTACAGTTGGCGGCGGCCCGGATATCGGAAACATCGAAGCATTGGTTGCCAAGGATTACGAGTGCCTGGATTGCAAGAGCAAGTTCAAGGGCATGGGCAGAAGGCCCATGTGTCCATCCTGCCAATCCCGGAATGTCAAACCTGCATGAAGCCATGCATATTTCCTTTAAAAATGACGAGATAGCATATCTCTGCGGCCAGAAGAGCACAATCGCCTTTACTAAGACCCTTGGCAACTTTTTTTATTTAGAAACGGAGACGGAAGAGACGGTTCTCTTCACGGAGCCCGAGGATCTAATGGTAGCCTCGGCTTTCGGAACGGGCGACAAGATTTTGCGCGGCCTGCAATGCACACTTTACCAGCTCCGGGAGCTTGGCGCACCACTCATAGTCTTGCCTAAAGGCCATCCGGCTTCGCCCAGGCTGAAGGTAGTGGTGTCCATCGGCCCACGCACGCGCCTGAGCTGCAAAATCCAGCCGGGAACGCATCCGGAGCAGGATGTTCTCTGCGGATCGGAGGAGTTTGCAGACCTGGAAATCCTGGCAGAACCAGGTGGCGCAGAGGCAAGGGGTTTTAGCTTCAAGATGGGGATAGTAATAATAAAACAATTATAGAGCAATGCGGATTATAAAATAAAATAATTTAATATGTTTTAATACATTCAAATTTAAAAATAAATTAGCAATAATAATCTAAAGCTCAAGGTGATGATTCAATGGCGGAGATCAGAGAGGATAGCCTGGTGAGGTACAAGGGCACGGGCACCATAGGGACAGTCAAGGTTTTGAAGGAAGAGGATGACGGCGTTAAGTGGGCGCTCCTGGACACCACGGGATTGTACTATCGTCTGGACATGCTGGAAGCCATCGAAAAGGCTCCGGAGCGCAAAGAGCTGGAAGGCATGACCATCGAACAGATCCAGGAGAGGTTCAAGCAGACGCAGGATATGATGGACACGGCCAAGATGCAGGACGAGAACCTGGAGACGGGCGGCTAAGATCTGATTTTGAGATCGTTCTTTTTTCGAGGTCCATCCTATTTGTTGCCGCCAATGGTGCAAGAAAAATCGACTGCGGCGGAAAAAAGCCTGTGTCCAGTCATTTTTTAATTGGGCATTTCCTCGATCTCCAGCCAGCCATGCCGCCCAGGATTACCACCAGATCCGTCCAGCCGTTTGCTGCCAGGTAGCTGGCTGCGATCATGGAACGCATGCCGCTGCCGCAGAAGATGTGGACCGTTCGACTTTTCGGCACCTCTTCTTTGCGCTCTTGGATGCGGGTGACGGGAATGTGATGCGCTGCAGTGATCCGGCCATCTTTTGCCAGCTCCTCATCGCTCCTCACATCCAGAATCCAGGGCCGCTCATCGCTGTCCAGAAGGCGACAAAGCTCTTGCACCGTAACGGTTCGCATCGAAGCGGAAGGCAATCCGGACATGTGCCAGCCGAGCATTCCGCCAGCCAAAAAACCGGCGATGTTGTCGAATCCCAGGCGGATGAGAATTCGAGCGGCTTCGTCGGTGTCGTTGCCTTCGCCAACCAGCAGGATCGGCCTGTCGTAACAAAGGAACCAACCGGCAAAGCTGGCCAGGCCGTCCAGCCAGATGGACTGCGCACCGGGAACGTGCGCTGCAGAAAATCCCAGCTCCAGGCGCGTGTCCAGAACCTGGGCCGTTTTAGCCGCAGCCTCAAAGTCTTTGGCAGCCAGCGGCCTTGGCGAGGGCAAGGTTTCCAGAGCCGGTTCCCCCAGCAGGTTGACCTTTTCCATCATGCGGAAATAGGGCGGCCTCTCCGGCTGGCCTTTTAGCAGGTTGGCCACAAACTCCTCTTTGCCATTCACCTGGAGGCGCAAATTATGCTGCCGCTCCAGGCCGATGGTGGTCCAGAGCCTCTCGGCAATCGACTCGCCGCAAACCGACCCGGCCCCGTGAGCCGGACAGACCACGATGCCGTCGCCTAATGGTAACAGCTTGTGAAAAATGCTGTCATAAAGCCGTCCTGCCATCCATGCCGCCTTATCCTGCCCCATGAGGTCGATGCGCCCCACGTCTCCGGCAAAGAGCGCGTCGCCGGTGAAGACCGCCCAGTCGAGGCCGGAAGGATCGCGGAGCAGGTAGCTCATGCTTCCGGGCGTGTGGCCGGGCGTGGAGATGGCCTCGAATTCCAGGCGGCCCACCTTCCACCGCTGGCCGGGCACGGCAGCCTTTCCGTAGCGGTAATCCAGCTCTGCATCCGCATGCCAGACCTCGGCACCAGTTCTTGCCGCCAGCGCCGTCGAGCCGACAAAATAGTCCTCATTGCGATGGGTTTCCAGGATGTGAGCAATCCTCATGCCTTCTGGCGAGGCTTTCTCGATGTAGGTTGCGCAATCTCTTCTGGGATCAATAACAACGGCATCATTTTTGTCGCCGATCAGGTAAGAGTAATGTGCCAGACCTTTGGATACGATTCTTTCAAAGAGCATATTGCGAGTCACCTTGTTAGCGCGCTATAACATGAATGCTTTTTTGAATTGTTTTGGAGTGCTCGACAATTGTAAATTGAGGCTGGAGGTGATTTTCACCTGCAATTGATGATCCGCTGGTTTTAAAACCGCTCACTGCGTGCCCAGGCGTTCTTTCATCGCCCGAACATCAGCCTGAACCTGTCCGAATTGAAGCGCATATCCCGGCTGGATGTCTTCCCTCATGCCTTTGATTTCTTCCAGGACCTGGGGGATTGTGTCGGTATTTTTCCGTACCTCTTTGATGTCTTCGCTAATCTGAGGAATCATTTCCGTGTTCTCTCGCACAGCTTTGATCTCGCTCAGCGTCTTATCGGTGGTTTTGCGCACAGCTTTGATCTCGCTCAGAGTCTCATCAGTGGTTTTGCGCACAGCTTTGATGTCGTCTCTTATGTCCAGGAGCAGGGGAATTGCCTTGTCCAATTGAACGAATGTGCAAAACATGGCAACCTCGCTGATTCGCCCAACTTCGCCGTCGTAATCCTCGAATGTTACCTTGGAGACTTCAGCCAGCTCGGGTTTCTTCTTCTTAACAGCCTGTAAGAAGGCGGTGATTCTGGCTTCATCTCCTTCCGCCAGGACTACGACCTCTTGCTGGCAGTTCTCTTCCCAGTTGTAGGTTGAGAGGCCGGGCAGGGCTTGGTTCATGGCATTTTTGAGCAGGAACACACGGTAGCCCACATCATGCACTTTGGGGCCTGCGATCTTGACTTTCAGCTTCATGTTCGACATCAATAATGGTTTTGCAAGCTATTTGGTTTTTTCCTTCGATCAGAGGCTATTGGTCTGCTCGTAAACCGCAGGCATGCCAGCCGGTTCATAAGGGCTCTATAGCTGCTGGCTTTAAGCTGCAAGCGGGACTAACGGGGATTCTCGCCGGTTACTGTCGGATTCTCAGGATGAGACGACCACTCTGTGAATGAGCCCTCGTAGATCCTGACCTTTTCGTGCCCCAGATAGAACTTGAAGAACAGGAACTCGTTGGTCGCCTCCCGGCCCGTTCCGCAGTAGATGATAATGGTCTTGTCCGGTGTGATGCCAAGCTTGGCGATTAGCTGCTGCAGCTCCTCGTCGCTCTTCATGAGCTTGGCATTGTCCTTGTTCATGAGGGTTCTCCAGGGCAGGCTCAGGGCTCCTGGGATGTGCCCATTCTTGATCCACAGCCCGCCTTCCCTGTACGATTCAAACGGCCTGGCATCGAGCAGGACAACATCGCTGCCGTCTTTTATCCTCTTGAACTCTTCATACTCGACGAAGAAATCCTTCTGCACATCTGCCTGAAAATTCGCCGTCTTCCACGTCGCAAAGACCTTGGTCAGCTCTCCTCCGTCTTCCTTCCACTTCTCGATGCCGCCGTCCAGAATGTAGACCTGCCGGGCCCCGAAGCGCACGAGCGAGTAGGCCATCATGGTCTGCTCCAACCCGTCCCCGGACCCGGCTGCGCACCGGCTGTAGCGGCCTGCGCCCGAATAGACGAGGACGGGCCGGTCGGCTGCAATTCCGGTGCGACCGAAGACTGCAGAAATGCCTTCCGGCGGAACGTACATGGCGGGAAGACCGTTCCAGGCCGACCGCAGGAGCCCCTCGTTCAGATAAACGGCCCGCGGGATGTGTCCCATGATGTAGTCGTGCACGTTCGGCTGCACATCCAGGATAGCGAAATCATCGTTGATGTGCTCTTTTAGCCATTCTGTCGATACCCATTTCACGATGCTCTTGCCGGGAGGATAGGGATAGGTCTTCAATCAGATCACCTCAAAGATGATTCTTGGATGGTTTGAAGGAATGGTGGACTGCTTCAAGATTTGCTTATGATACTTCGGCTTTGATAATTAATCAAGTTAACTAATCAAGCCCGAGCAGTCAGCTATTCATGCCGACTACTTGGGCCACTACTTCAAGTCCAGGTTCTCATTTCGCAAGTGCGAATGCAGAGACGTTACACAATCTTTATATTCAATACAGCTCTATAAAGCTCCGGGAGAGTTGGAATGGAGTTTCGGTTTGACAACTACATTCTGAAGGCTTTTTTGGCTTCAGGGCTGCTGTCTGTAGTTATGATGGTCCTTGCCCTGGGTCTGATTCAGCTATTCCGCTATGGGCCTTCGCTGCCCTTGTCCCTCATTCTGATAATCGCCGCGGTCGCCTTCGTCCTTTCTGCATCCTTCTTCGAGAGGTACGAGGTCGGCTCCATCATGTGGTCGATGCTGGTTTCCCTGATGGCCACGCTGATGCTGACGCTTCTGTCCGGCGGCATCATGTATTCCTTCTCGGCAAACCGGCAATCCTGGGAGGAGCCGCTCTCGGGCCTGGCCATCTGCATGATCGTGTCCATGACGCTGCTCAATTATCTGAAGAAGAGCCTCGGCGAGATCGAGTACTGAAATCGAGTACTGAGATCCGGCACTGAGATCGTATTCGATGCGAGTTTTGAATCGAGTGTATTGTTTTGAATCGAGTATTAAGTTCTAATACTAGCAGCATGTTAGCTCCTGCAACTATGCCGACGAAGATGGTCGACTCCTACGGGCGAAAGGTCACGGGCCTTCGAATTGCCCTCACGCCTCGCTGCAATCTCAAATGCATCTACTGCCACCACGAGGGCGAGGTTAAGCCTGAAAAGGAGATCTCCGGTGAGATGGTGGTGAGTGTGGTGAAGGCCGCCCGCGATTTGGGCATACGCTCGCTGAAGTTCACGGGCGGAGAGCCGCTGCTCCGTCGTGATCTGGCCGATCTGATCCGGCAGATGCCAAAGGACCTGAACATCTCCCTGACCACCAACGGCATCTTCCTGGCCGAGCAGGCGAAGGCGCTCTCCGAGGCCGGGCTGAGCCGGGTGAATGTGAGCCTGGATTCACTCAAGCCGGAGACCTACGCCGCCATCACGGGCTGCAAGGAAGGCGACCTGGAGAAGGTGCTGGCGGGAATCGATGCGGCGAAAGAGAACGATCTGGTTCCGATCAAGCTGAACGTGGTGGTCCTGAAGAATAATGAGGCCGAAATTCCCGAGATGATCGAGTTCTGCCGCCGCAATGGTCTGATACTGCAGCTCATCGAGCTTCTGGATCTGCAAAGCCTGGGCGTTTCGGGCGACATCGAGGGCATCGAGAAAAGTTTGCAGGCGCAGGCGGACCGGGTCAGCACCCGCGAGATGCACCGGCGCAAGAAGTACTACCTGGACGGGGCGGAGGTCGAGGTGGTCCGGCCTATGGACAACACCGAGTTTTGCGCCAACTGCACCCGGCTGCGGGTGACATCGGACGGGAAGATCAAGCCCTGTTTGCTGCGCAGCGACAATTTGATCGATATCGGGACCTGCGACTGCGAGAGGATCAAGGGGCTGCTGCGAGAGGCGAACGAGAGACGTGAGCCGTATTTTGGCGCAAAAGACAAACCGTGTCCGGCAGCTCGTTAGCCGGTTTATTGTCCGTTTCCAATTCTAATCAATTTTATGGCCACCAATCCTGTGCTCGTACCCCTTTCCCTGCACCCGCCTCCTCTCGCCCGCCTTTTCCATCCAGATCCCTTCCTCCACCACTTCCCCTATCACCGTCACCTCGCCCGCTTTCTTCGCCGCTTCCAGCCCCTCCGGCCTGACCGTGAACACCAGCTCGAAATCCCCGCCAGCGCTCATCACCAACTCGACCGCTTCCTCATGTCCGACCGTCTCCTCGATGCCGGGCGCAATCGGCAGCCTGTCCTCGTAAACCACGAAGCCCACCCGGCTCACCTCGGACAGATCCGAGAGCGAGAGCGCGAGGCCGTCGCTGTTGTCCATCATGGCCGTGACCGCGCGGCTCTTCGCCAGAAGTCGCCCTTCCTTAAGCCGGGGCTCAGGCTCCAGCAGCTTCAAGATGAACTCGCTTTGCAGTTCCCCCCGCTTCCACGCGCGCAGGCCCGCGCCCGCGCCCCCGAGAGCGCCCGTGGTGCAGAGCAGGTCGCCCACCCGCGCCCCGCGGCGGCGCAGCACGAGATCCTTTTCCACAAAGCCGAGAGCCGTGCCGGTGATGGTCAATTCCTGGTGCGCGTCGGTGTCGCCGCCCAGGATTCGCGTGCCGTAGTAGGCGGCACAGTCTCCAAAGCCGGAGAACAGCTCGTCGATAAAATAGAGATCCGCATCCGGCGAAAGGCCGGCGGCGATGAGGACGCCTGCAGGCTCTGCTCCCATGGCGGCGATGTCGCTCAAGTTCACGGCGACGGCCATCCAGCCCATCTGCCAGGGATTCATGATATCGGGAAAGTCGGTCTGGCGGTGCAGCATGTCCGTGGTGGCGACCAGGTAGCGGTCGCCTGCATCGATCACCGCGCAGTCGTCGTTCTCCACGCCCCCTAAAATCTCCGAGATCCGCCTGATCAGATCCCGCTCGCCCATCGCACCGTCCTGTGACATATCCCGCCGCCCTAGCCCATCAGATGGCTATTTAATTTTAGAAATTACAGTCTACTAATAACATGGCTGATTACAAGAGATTATTTATCGCTGCTGCCCTCGCCTCACTCGCGCTCTCGCTCTTCCTCCCGCCAGGGGCGAACGCGGAGGTGCGGGTCTGCCCGCAAGGCTGCGACTTTTCCGGCATTCAGGACTCGCTCAATGCCGCATCGCCGAATGAGACGGTTGTTGTGGAGAGCGGAACGTACCGCGAGAATTTCATCATGGGAAAGAGCGTTGCTCTCAAGGGCCTGGACACCGGCAGCGGAAGGCCGCTTCTGGTGGCCGATGGCGGAAAGATGATCCTGGCGGCCTTCGGGGCATCGATGCAGGGCTTTGAGGTCTCGGTTCCGGGAGGTTCTGGCGACAGCCGCAACTGCGCTCTGGAGGTAGTCTTGCCTGCCGTGATTTATCTCAACGACTTTGCCGGTAGCGGAATCGTCTGCCCGGATGTTCCATCCGTCTGGAATTCCAGCCAGGGCATAAACTACCAGTTCAACAGCCGGGTGCTGCGCAGCCGCATGGGCAACTACTGGGCGAACTACACCGGCGAGGACGGGAACGCCGACGGAATCGGCGACGAGCCGATGGTTATCTCCGACGGCAACGTCGACTACTATCCGCTGATGGAGCCGGTGGAGAACTACAGGATAACGGGCGAGAAGGAGGCGAAAGTGCAACTGATTCGGGCCAAGGAAAAGCAGCCGTTCACCATTTCCTTACCGGCCAATCCCACCACAGGTTATGAATGGAAACCGGACTATGACTACTATCTGCTCGAACTGGCAAAAACCGAGTTCGAGAAAGGCCCCTCGGAGGCCATCGGCGCGGGAGGGACGTCTGTCTTTGTCTTCAATCCCATCCGTCCCGGCAAGACGACCATCGCCTTCGTTTACAAGCGGTCCTGGGAAAACATTGTGGCGGATACGAGAACGTATTACGTGGAGATTACCGCTTGAGGTCTATGCAATCGTGCCTTGATCTCCTCTCCCTGCCCCCATCTCACTGACCTCATCCCCCCAAAAAATTTATAGCATCCGGGCTATAGATTCACTTGAGCAATTGGCCAAGCGTTAGCGGCAAAATACGGCAGGTCGGCGGCTTCCGTCGTAGTCGTCATCGCCGTACGTATCACCGTCCGCATCAGTTTTCAGGCTGAATAAGCCAGGAGTGGGAAAAATGTTCGGAATAGTCTCTTTCATCGGATGGCTGATCGTGGGAGCCATCATAGGCTGGATCGCAGGAAAGGTTTGGGTCGGCCACGGATTCGGCACATTGGGAAACATCGTTGTCGGCATCGTGGGCTCAATGATCGGTGGCTATCTCTTCGGAGGATTCCTTGGGACATCGGGAATCGGAGGCTGGATAACGGCAATTCTGGGCGCGATAGTCCTGATAGTAATCGCCGGATTCATAAGGAGATAAATTTTCATCAAATTATTAATATTATTTTTTGCTGATTCGCTTATTTCGCGGTTTTGATTTAAACATTTTTGGGAAAGTTATATCTCTCTGGAATGCAGCTATTTTCTATGAATTCCCGGGAATGCGCGAGTCCTGAATGCATAGTGGAAAAAAGTCCGAAGCTATTTGGCATGGATGTCGAGAGAGGCAGATGGCTGCTGGTGCTTGCCGGAATGGCCATAAATTTATGTCTTGGCAGCATCTTTTCCTGGTCGGTGTTTGTCCAGCCGGTAAAGGATTTTTTTACCGTAGAGGGTTTTCGCGTAAGTGAAAACCAAGCGTTGATGCCGTTTTCAATATTTTTTGCCGCCCTTTCCATCACAATGCTATTCGCAGGGAGAGCTATTGAAAAATTCGGACCGAAGAGAACATGCCTTGCAGGCGGGATACTGACAGGACTTGGCTGGATCATTTCCTCTTTTGCCACGTCACCGGATTTGCTCGATCTATCTTTCGGCATTCTCGGCGGAATGGGCGGCGGAATTGCCTTTAGCTGCACAATGGCGGTCGCTGCAAAATGGTTCCCGGACAGGAGCGGCCTTGCCGCCGGTTTGACCGTCTTCGGCTTCGGCTTTTCCGCATTCATCGTGGCCAACGTCGCCGGATACCTCATTCCGGTTTATGGACTGGTCAGCACATTTCGAATAATTGGAATAGTATTGATGATTGTCGTAAGCCTCCTGTCCTCCGTCCTGCTCTTTCCTCCTGCCGGGTGGACGCCTGCCAAAGGAAGCTTGAACAAGTCAAAAGCGCAAATCGCGGTCAGACAATTTACGCGGGAGGAGATGGTAGGCACATCATCATTTTATAGCCTCTTCATCTGCTACTTTATCGGAGCATTTTCCGGGCTGGCCGCCATCGGAATATCCCATGAGGTCGGAGTTGAGATCATCGGTTTCAATCCCGGCCAGGCGACGCTTGCCGTTGGATTGTTTGCCGTCTGCAATGCCCTGGGACGGCCTGCCTTCGGATTGATACTGGATCGGCTCCAGCCAAAGGTCGCAGCCATGCTCTCGTTCTCACTGATCTGCATATCGTCGCTTGTCCTTTATTTTGCCGGTCGCAATAATATCGCCGTCTTCATTGCCGCTTTTTCCATTCTCTGGGCATGTTACGGCGGCTGGGTAACCATCTCCAGCGCCTCAATTGCGAAATTCTTTGGAACGGTGCATTATGCCCGCTGCTACGGAGTGGCTTATCTGGCATCAGGAACCGCCGCCCTTGCCGGGCCGCAACTGGCCGGCCTGATCGATGCGATGACGGACAGCTACATTGATTTCTTCCCCGTCCTTGCCTCCTTTGCCGTTGCAGGCTTTCTTATCTCGCACTTCACTCTGAAGCCGCCCGCTTCCAACTGACGAATTTCATTTAGAAAGTTATATCTCAGAGAACGCACATTTCAATATTTTATGTCCTGCCGGGAACCTGCTGCAAAGGAAAATTATCCGGGCAAGAGCATCAAGCTGTTTGGCATGGATGCCGAGAAGAGCAGATGGCTTCTTGTCGCTGTCGGAATGATCATCTATCTATGCCTGGGCAGCATATACTCCTGGGGCGTATTTGTCCAGCCGGTGACCGATTATTATGCGAGTCGAGGAGTGCAAGTCACGGCGAACCAGGCATTGATGCCCTTTTCCATCGCGATAGCATTTTTGGCATCTTCCATGCTCCTGGGCGGAAGATTCATTGAACTTTATGGGCCGCGCAAAGTGTGCCTCCTCGGCGGTGTGCTGACGGGCCTTGGCTGGGGGCTGTCATCTTTTGCGGTCTTGCCCGATCTTCTTGATCTGTCATTCGGAATCATCGGCGGGATTGGCGCAGGAATTTCCTACGGCTGCCCAATGGCGGTCTCTGCCAAGTGGTTTCCGGACAAAAGGGGATTGGCTGTAGGTCTCACAGTTTTCGGCTTCGGCTTTTCGGCATTTTTCACGGCGAACATTGCAGGATACCTCATTCCCGGCATCGGCCTGATGAACACCTTTGCCGTCTTCGGCATATCCATCCTGATAATCATCGCCTGCCTCTCTGCTTTTCTGGTCTTTCCTCCGGAAGGCTGGAGGCCGAAAGGCCACCATGAGATGCGCTCCGGGGAAGATGCAGCGGCAAGACAGTTCACGCGGGAAGAGATGATTCGAACTCCGGCATTCTACAGCCTGTGGATATGCTTCTTTCTCGGTGCTTTCTCCGGGTTGACGGCCATCGGAATATCTCATGAGGTAGGGGTCGAGATCATCGGCATCAATCCGGGCAAGGCCAATTTTATGGTGGGCTCTTTTGCGCTCTTCAATGCCTGCGGCAGACCTGCCTTCGGTTTTATCCTGGACAGGTTCCGGCCCAAAGCCGCAGCCATGCTTTCCTTCGCATTGATATCTTTTGCATCTGCACTACTGTTTTTCTTTGGCAGCGGCAATCCTCTCGTCTTTCTCATTGCGTTTTCCATTTTATGGGGATGCTACGGCGGCTGGATAGCGGTGGCGGGAGGTACAACCGCCGAGTTCTTCGGCATCAGGGATTTTCCCCGTTGCTTTGGTGCGGTATTCATGGCATCCGGGGTGGGAGCAATAGTAGGTCCCCAGGTTGCCGGGCTTATCAAGGAGCAGACCGCCAGCTACCTGGAATTTTTCCCAATTTTGGCTGCAGTTGCGGTTATCGGATTTCTCATTGCCCTCCTCACTTTGAACCCGCCTGCAACCAAAGAGGCAAAGACGTGATCCAATTGAAGTATGATTTTATTGACGATAAAATTATAGCCTCAAAGACAAGTTGCCACTCATGCATATCGGCATCGTCGTCTCAGATCCAAAGGATTGGACTGCTCGCGCTCTGATGGCCTCGTTTACCGGAAATGGGGCCCAGGCCGTCTTCCTGAACTTCTCGGAACTAACGTCAACCATTGACGGCAAAACGATTGACGGAATGGGCGGCAAATCCGCTTCATGCGGCTTATCCTTTTGCAGCGGCGGCGTCGATCTCCGGCAGCTTGACGCCCTGGTGGTGAGAGATCTGGGGCGCAGGGGTGCGCAGGATGTGGCCTTCCGGTTTGAGGCGCTGCAAGTCCTGGAAAGCCTCGGCCTCCCCGTCATAAATCCGCCCCAGGCCATCGCCAAAGCGGCCAACAAGTTCGCCACTTCCCAGGCATTGCAGCGTGCCGGAGTGCCGACTCCCAGGACTGCCGTCTCTACCAGCCAAAGGGACGCGGCAGGAATCCTGCAAGAATACGGAAAGGCCGTCTCCAAGCCGCTTTTTGGATTCAAGGGAAAGGGGATAGAAAAACTCCGGAGTGGTGACGAAGGCGATACTGCGAAGCTGGCTGCCATCCTGGAAAAGGACGGCCTGGTCTATCTCCAGGAATTCATAGCCTTCCATTCGCCGCGAGACATCAGGGCTTTCGTCGTGAACGGCAAACTCATGGGGGCCATCTATCGCGTGGCTCCGCCTGGGCAGTGGATCACCAATCTTGCTCGTGGAGGCAGGGCTGAGCCGTGCCCCGTCACAGATGAGCTGCGGGAGCTGGCCGTCAGCGCCAGCCGGGCAGTGGGTGCGGTTTATTGTGGTGTGGACCTGCTGGAGACCGGCGAAGGTTTGAAGGTCATCGAGGTGAACGGAACGCCTTCGGGAAAGGGGATCTTTGAGGCTTCCGGCGTCAATGTGGCGGACGCGATCGCAGAGCACGTTCTCCGACAGCGGTCCTAGCTGCAGGGCAAGTCGCCGCACCGATTTGGCATCAAAATTGTTATCTACGTGGCCGATAACCCCAATGGCATGTTTACGATTCTCACTGGTGCACAGTTCGGGGACGAGGGCAAGGGCAAGGTAATCGATCTGCTGGCCGAGAACTACGATATCGTCGTGCGCTTCCAGGGCGGCGACAACGCAGGACATACCGTGGTTGTAGGCGGCAAGACCTACAAGCTGCACCTGGTTCCAAGCGGAGCCATCTTCGGGCGCAGGCTGCTCATCGGTCCGGGCGTAGTGCTCAACCCGCGCGTCCTCTGGAGCGAGATTCAGGCTCTTGAATCCGAGGGAATCAAGCTCGACATAGGCATCGATGCCAAGACGACCATCATCATGCCCTACCACATCGAGCTGGACGGCCTGAGGGAGAAGGCCAGGACGGAGAAGATCGGAACCACAAACCGCGGCATCGGCTTTGCCTATGTGGACAAGATTGCTCGCGAGGAGGTCCAGATGGGAGACCTCACCGATCCGGCCCTGCTGGAGGCCAAGCTGTTGGAGATCGGCCCGGCCAAGGAGAAGGCCATCGCCGACATGGGCGGCGACCCGACCGTGGTCAGGTACGCACCTTTCATAGACGAGTACCTTGAGATCGGAAAGCGTCTGAAGGACAGAGTGACCGATGTCTCGCGGGAGATCAACGTCGCTTTGATCGAAGAGAAGAGCGTCCTGGCCGAGGGCGCTCAGGGAGCATTCCTGGATGTCATTCACGGCACCCAGAAGTTCGTCACCTCCAGCTTCACCACCGCCGGAAGCGCCTGTGCCAATCTAGGCGTCGGTCCGGTCATGGTCGATAACGTCGTCGGCGTGATAAAAGCCTACATCACCCGCGTCGGCGAGGGTCCCATGCCCACGGAACTGAAGGACGAGATGGGTCTGAAGATGCGAGAGAAGGGGCACGAGTATGGAACAACCACCGGACGCGCCCGTCGCTGCGGTTGGTTTGATGCCGTGCTCGGCCTGAAGTCGGTCTACCTGAACGGCTACACCGAGCTGGCGTTGACCAAACTGGACGTCCTGACCGGCATCAATCCGATAAAGATCTGCGTGGGCTACGAGCTTGACGGGGAGACTGTCGGCTATCCGCCCGAGAGCACGGTCGAGCTGGCCAAGTGCAAGCCGGTCTACGAGGACATGCCCGGCTGGACGGAAGACATCACGGGCGTCGGGGATTATGATGATCTGCCGGAGAATGCGCGGGCCTATGTGGAGCGGCTGGAGGATCTGCTCGGCGTGGATATTTCAGCGGTGTCCGTGGGTGCCGGTCGAGAGCAGACTATCTTCAGAGATGCGCCGGAAGAGTAAGTCGAAAATGCACTTCAGTTCAAATCTGTGAGGATCGGCGAGCCGGACGATAGAAACGAATGTCCGGCTCGAAAGCGTTTTTCTGCAGGAAATCGTTATATTCAGACTTTTTTCGTCCCTTCTCTTTCGCCCCTGATGCCAACACACTTGCTCTTGCTTGGGGAACTTCTCGCAGAACGCCTTGTGGAAAATAAAATGCATAGGGCCTAAGTCAAGCATCATTTCATATATTTTGCCGGGGCAATCATCCATTTTTATTGAAGGGTCGATCCAGGGACAGGATCTGATATTTCACCTGGTGGTTCATCTGGTACTTCATCTGTGCCCACGATCGAAAACGCATTTGCCTTCATTTCACTAATTACTATTTGTACGGATGTGTGCACCGCAAGTGTCTATTAATATTATCGAGGCAACTTAGGTATTGGAGTGATACGATGAGAATTAGAGTAATAAGTGCAAGAAGCGAGATCACCAACCTGAACCCAAATGAGAAGACAGTTCACCTGGCATTCAGGGCCAGCAATGTGGATTACCTGAATCTGATGCAAAGGTGCCCAAGGCTGCGCATGATCCAGGTGCCGCCATCCTACCGCAAGACCATGTCCAATGCCATTCAGGTATTCCTGGACATGCAGGGCATAGAGATGCTGGAAGGCGACGTTTGGGGCCACAGAAAGGACCTCGACGAGTACTTCACCGTAGACGAATCCACGCTTCAGGAGATCAATTCCCTGGCCGCCGGCGGCGCAACCCTCGATGATGTGGCAAGCGAAGTTCAGAAGACTTCCCGGCTTGGTGCAGAGCTGATCAAGTACATCGCCAAGACAAAGACCACAGCATAAAGTCTGATGCTGCAGCGATACGGCTCTGCACCTCTTATTTTATGATTTCTGATGATATGATGAGCCGTCACCACAGCATTCCTTATCACCGCAGCATTTCTTTGCTCATTCTCCCGCAGAAAAAATTTGGGGATCAAATCCTGAGATCTCAATGAACGGCAGTTTGGCGTATTTCTTTCTCAAAACTGGCCAGATCTCTCTCGAGCTTCCACTGCAATCTTGCCTTTTCGCTCAGCTCCAGGAACGACTTGCATTTTGGTGTGGCATCTTCAGATCCGAGCGCGCATCCCGAGCATTCGGGCACGGCCCTTGAATAGTCGCCCTTGGTTGCCCAGATGCTCTCTCCCTGAAGGAAGCTGTACTCGATGCTGTTTCTGACAAACTTTTTGAAATCGGGGTATTTAACCTGCGGATAATCTCTGGGGTCGTGAATCTCTAATAGGTTTGAATTTTGTGATATGGATATGTTAATAATTCATGCAGGTTCCATATATGATCGATTAAACCAGCTTGCTTCGCGGGGCAGTTGAATTTTATTTTCCCCTG
>Ga0074199_1001200_pt1 | contig 25409 bp, 25 predicted proteins | sample EPASupsiteSAE347_FD_64528 | JGI IMG/M metagenome (GOLD analysis project Ga0074199, IMG submission 64528) | Bioremediated contaminated groundwater from EPA Superfund site, New Mexico - Sample SAE3-47 | ecosystem: Environmental > Aquatic > Deep subsurface > Groundwater > Contaminated ... | reverse complement strand
CTGAAGAAACAGATTGACTATAAGCAGCGCCAAATTCTAAACTCGCTTCGGTCAGGTGATTAATGGGGCAGACTTCCTCTCTTTGTCATTTGCTTTAGTCAGGTTTATTTATGGGGCAACGCGGAAGTTGGCGACCCGCAAAGCCCCGGTGGCCATCCTTCCGGACTTAACCGTGGGGTGTGAAGGTAAGGGTGTAGAGACGGCCACTGCGCGGTTCGCGCACAATGAACCCGAACCCGAACACCACCACAAGGCTCAAGATCAGGTTGGCGATAAAAATCGGCTGGTACGAGCCGACTTGGTCAACGACCCAGCCGCTGAGCGTCGTGGCCAGCATCACAAAACACGCCATCAGGATGTTGCCGATCGCTATGAGGCGGTTGGGCGGTTCCTGCGGACACAGTTCCGCGCTCATGTTGCACAGGAGCATCAGGACCGAACTGGCGGAAACCGCGTAGAGGCCGTAGGCCACGTACCACCATTCGACCCGGTCGGCCACCAGGCAGATCAAAAAGGCGCTCGCCATCAGGCCGCCGGTGACGCAGCCAATGAGTTGGTAACCAAAGCGGTCGGCCAGCAGGCCGATCAGCCAGCCCAAGCACATACTGGCGACGAGAAAAGCAATGCTGAACATTCCCTGAGCCTGGGACGAGATGTGTAACTGGGCCCGCGCAGCGTCAACCATAAAGGGAGCGCCATTGATGGCCATATAGAGCAGGATCATAAAAAACATGAAAATCCGGTAGTTGGGATCCTGCCAGAGCGTGCGAAAAGTATTTTGCAGATAACGCCCAAATGACACCGTGGAAGGATCGGCCGGGCGTTCATGTTCCGGATTGACATGATCGCGGACTTTCCACAGTCGCGCGCATGAAAGAATATAGAGCGACGTGCCGATCACAAAGGCCACTTGAAAATTCTGCGGTGGCGCCCAATGCGCCAAAACGCGGGCAGCCACATAGCCCGTAAGCAGAACCGGCACGCCCATGCCAATCTGGCGCAGGCCAAACACCCGGCCGCGCTTGCGGGGCGGGATATTGTCCGTCATGATCTCCCAATAAAGCGAGTTTAACAGGAAGATCGTGCCGATAAACAGGACTTGCACGAGCGTAAAGGCCGTAAAATGAAACCAAGGCGGCCATGTCGTCCCCCAGAAAAACGCCGCCCCGGAATACGCCAGCCAGGGCACACTCGAGCAAGTTATGATCGAGCGATAAATCACCAGCCGTTTTTTGGCGGGAATCAGATAACTCATCAGGATCTGGCCCGCCGCGAAGATGGGCGGGAAAGACAGGATAAAACCAATCAGCGCCTTCGGGGCGTTCATGGCGCCAAGGTAGGCGGGTATGAATGTGGAAAACAGCGCAAACGGCAGACCAAGCCCCCACAGAAATTCCCAGCTTACGATGGCCACCAGGTTCCGCCGATAATCCTGCTCGACCAGATGCTCGTATTCGGCCAGAACTGTCGGGTTGATGGGCATTACAAAGGCTCCGCGCGGACAACAAGCATGGTCAGCAAACATTCGGCGCTGGCGCGGATGGCGCCGGCCTTGGCACGCACCACTTGCTCGGCCCGCCGGCCATAAGCTTGGGCCGCCTGGGAATCGGCCCACAATTCCGTCACCGAACGCTCCAGCCCGGCGGCATCCGAAACCTGGATCAAAGCGTTCGACTCGCGAAATTCGGCGATAACGGCGGTGAAGTTTTCCGTGTAAGGACCGATCACGATCGGCTTGGCAAAAACGGCCGCTTCGATCACGTTCTGGCCGCCGTGTGACGTCAGACTTTTGCCCACAAAGATTACCGTTGCCAGGGCGTAAAAGTGCTGTAATTCCCCGGTGGTATCCACCAGCAATACATCCGACTTCGCCAAGGCTACGCCGGACAAGTCGGCGGCGGAAGTGTGGCCCGGCCGGCCGGCTTTCAGCTCGCTCCAGGCCGTACCCGACAGGCCGGATTTCCGGATTTCGGCCATGACCGCCTCACGGCGTTCGGCATGGCGGGGAACCAGTGCCAGTCTGACGTTCGGATCATGAGCGCGCAATTTCTTATACAGATCCAAAAGGATGGTTTCCTCGCCCGGCCAAGTGGATCCGCCCACCAGCCAGCGCGCATCGGGCTCGAAGCCGGCCTGAAGCAGAAGAGCGCGAACAGGGCTGGAATCCAAGCGCACCGGCTCGGCCACGTCATATTTGGCCGAGCCCATGACTTGGATTTTTTCCGGGACCGCGCCCAATTCCTTCAGCCGCCGGGCATCCTCCGACCCCTGCATGCAGAAACGATCGAAGCACTCCAGCGCTTTTTTAACCAACGGCCGTATTCGCCGGTAGCCACGGAACGAATGCTCCGACATGCGCCCGTTCAACAACATGATCGGCACGCCACGGCGCCGCGCCAGCCGCAGGAGATTGGGCCAGAGTTCGCCCTCCACCAGCACGAGCGCCAAGGGACGCAGACGATCCAGTACCCGCGCCATGATCCAGGGAAGATCCACGGGGAAATACAGCAGGACATCGTCCGCGGCAAGTTGCTGTGCGGCAATGGTGTGCCCGGTGGACGTGGTAGTCGTTAAAACAAAGGCCAGATCGCTCCGACGCTCCCGCAGAACGCGCATGAACCGCAGGGCGACAAGGACCTCGCCCACGCTGACGGCATGAATCCAGACCCGCGGCCGGCTCCGCAGGCGGGCCAGGACCGGCGGCGCATAACAGCCGAAACGCTGGAGGAATCCTTTGCGATAGCCGCCGCGCTTCCACATCCGCATCACAAATCGCGGCAGGAGCAGTAAAAACACGATTGGGAAAAAACAGTTGTAAAAAAACCAGATCATACGAAGAAATGCAGAATTAAGAATGCAGAATGCAGAATAAAAACCGATCGATCAAGGGAACAATGCCCATCTAACGATGCATATTCAATCTTATTCTTTGCAGTTCGCTGTTTCCAACCGTTGAACCGCTGAACCGTGAACCCGCAAGGCTTTGCTGTTTCTTCAATTCTTCATTCTGCATTCTTCATTATTCATTTGTCTTCAGGCCCGCGGATGGGCTTCGTTATAAACCTGTTTCAGCCGTTCGACGGTAACGTGCGTGTAAATCTGGGTCGTGGAAAGACTGGCGTGGCCAAGCAATTCCTGGACACTGCGCAAATCGGCGCCGGCATCCAGCAGGTGCGTGGCGAACGAATGCCGCAAGGCATGCGGCGACATGTGGGGATCCAGGTTGGCCTTGATCAGGTACCGTTTCATGAGCCGCTCAATCGAGCGTGTGGTCAGCCGGCCGCCCGTATGGCCGACAAAAATGGGCGCAGCGCCGCCACGCTTGGATACCCCGGCCAGCGTGGAGCGCTTTTCCAGCGCGCTCTGCATGGCGCGCACGGCCGGTTTGCCCAAAAGGCACAACCGCTCCTTCTTGCCTTTGCCCCGGACTTTAACCACGCTCGCGAGCATATCAATGTCGCTTTCATTCATGCCCGCCAGCTCGCTGACCCGCATGCCGGTGCTGTAAAGGATTTCCAGGATTGCCGTGTCGCGGCTGGCGGCATAGTCCAGCCACAGGCGCTTGGCGGCATCCGGCTCCCCGGCCGGAGCCGACGACTCGGCCAGCGCTTCCGCGGCCACCTGGCGCGGCGCCTCCAGCAGGCGGGCCACTTCCTGGAGTGTCAATACCTTGGGCAACGGTTTGCCGCGTTTGAGTGAGATCACGCTGGCAAACGGGTTCTGCGTAACGTGTTCTTCCCGGTTCAGGAACTTGAAGAACGACCGCAGGCTGGAGAGTTTCCGGTTGACCGTCGTGGCCACGGCCGCCTGTTTTTGGCAATGCACGATGAACTTGCGGGCGGCATATTTGTCAACGTCCTGCCAGGCATAGGGCGGCTTGGCTTCCTCGCCCCACTGGGCCCTGACAAACTGACCCAAGTCGATCAGGTAACTGCTGATCGTATGCCCTGAGGCGTTCCGCTCGCCCTCCAGGTAACGCACAAAATGTCCGACACAAGGGTCATCCTTGATATTTGCCGTGCTCATAGTCCTGCTCCCAATGCGGGTCTTGCCAGCAATCCAAGAAATTCCAAGTTCCAAAATCCAAATTCCAAGGAATAGTCTCTGCCTTTGGCGGATCTGCCTGCGGCAGAAAATTCCAATGAAAACAAAACAAACTTTTCCATCCGTTTTGCTTTAATTGATTGCGTTTCCTTGGAATTTGGAGCTTGGAATATGGAATTTATCATCTTCTGATCAGCGCCACGCGCCTTCCCGGCAACATGCGCACCACGCGCTTCATTTCGAGCCCCAGGACCAGTACGCTGAGGGCAGCGGCCGGTACGCCGGTTGTCCGGGTCAGGGTGTCCATATCCAGTTCCTCCTCGGCCAGGGCATGCACGATTTTTTCTTCGTCCGCGTTAAGCGGCGGGAAATTGTTCGAAGCACCCTGGCAAGCCGACGGAATCAGGAATTCGAATTCCTCGAGGATATCGTCCACGCTCTCGACCAGGCGCGCGCCTTTTTTTATCAATTGGTGACTGCCCTTGGAGGCGGGCGAATCAACCCTGCCGGGAACGGCAAATACGCATCGGCCCTGGTCAAGCGCCTGACTCGCCGTAATGAGCGCGCCGCTGGTTGGCCCCGCTTCGACCACGAGGACGCCCATGGAAAGGCCGCTGACAATGCGGTTGCGCATGGGGAAAGTGGTTTTATCGGGCTGACGGCCCAGCGGAAATTCGCTCAGTACCGCGCCCTGTCCGGCAATGCGCAAAGCCAGTTCGGCGTTCTCCTCGGGATACAGACAATCCAGCGCGCCGCCGAGCACGGCTAACGTCCGGCCGCCGCCTTGCAGGGCGCCCCGGTGCGCGGCGGTGTCAATGCCGCGCGCCAGCCCGCTGACCACGACAAAGCCGGCCTTGGCCAGGTGGAAGGCAATTTTTTCGGCCGTCTCCCGCCCGTACAAAGTGGTGTGCCGGGATCCCACCACGGCAATGGCACGCTTGTCGTCCGGCGCCAGCGTTCCCCAAATATAGAGCGCCAAGGGTGGATCATGGATCGTCAGCAACGGCTGGGGATAGGCGGCATCCGCCGGCGTGAGGATTTCATACCCCCGCTTGCGGGCGCGCTCCAGCTCCTGGTCCGGTCGCAGGTGTCCACGCTGACTCACAATTTTGTCGGCCAGGGTCGGGCCGATGCCTTCGGCCTTGAGCAAATCGCCCTTGCCGGCCTGAAAGATGGCCGAAAGAGAACCGAGCGCGGTTATCAGGGCCCGGACACTGACCGGCCCGATATCCTCCATCATATTGAGCGCAATATAGGCTTCGCGATCATCCACAAGGCAGGCTCTTCCATTACGGTTTGACCGGCGCGGCGGCGTCCCGGCGCGTGCGGCGCTTCCTGAGGGCGAACAGCTCCAGTTGCGGCGCCTTCAATAAATCGTAGTTTTTCAGAATGCGCAGGATCTGCAAGAGGTCCGACTTCTCGTAGTTTTTGTTGATGTCCACGTCTTCCAGCAGTTCCAACAGCATGGTACGGAACGAAAGCACTCCATCAATGCCTTTCTGCTTCAATAGGTCCAAGGTGTCTTTCCGCAGTTTTTCCGAGACCGGGAGCTGGGGCAGGCAGAGAATTTTGGCAAAGTCCGGCTGACCTATCCGCCGCGCCGCCGACCGCACCGCGTCCGCGCTGGCAAAGCGCACGATTTCGGGGATATGCTCCAGCATGGCAGGATAGACGCGTTCCGTATGCCAGCCGTACACGCCGACGACCGCCCGGGGAACGGTTTTCAGGTCTTCCGTGGACCAGAGCATGGTATCCGGCAGACGCTTTTCGGCAATCAGCGGGTGATTCACGATCAGATCAATTTCCTCGTCCATCCGCTTGGGACGGCCGGTGACGAAATACTTGCAGGGCTGAATAACCATGTAGCCCTGCTGTTCGAAATATTCCCTGACAATCCATTCGCTGACCGAAGCCATGATATTCCTCTTTTTTATTTAGGCTTGCCCGCCTCAGGCCATCGTTGAGCCACGCCAATGCAATTTCTGGCGCAGGACCGCGAAGTAGCTGTAATCCGGCAGGTGGACAAAGTGGGCCTTTTGTTTACTGCGCCGGATTTCCACCTGGTCGCCCGGCTTGAGCCTTTCGCCTACCTGGCCATCCACGGAAAGCAACAGGTCGCCCACGCTTTTGGCCACCCGGACGGTAATCCGCTTTTCATCCGGAATAACCAACGGACGCGTGCTGAGCGTGTGGGGGCAAATCAAGCTGACAACAAACGCGGCCGCGCCGGGGTGCAGGATCGGCCCGCCGGCCGCCAGCGAATGGCCCGTACTGCCCGTGGGCGTGGAGACGATCAACCCATCGCACATGAAGGATGACACCGCTTCGCCGTCGATTCGCATATCCAATGTCACGATCCGGTAACACGCCCCGCGGTCAATGACAACGTCATTCAGCGCGCGATAACGGCTGATTATCCGGCCGGCGCGTGTAACCACGCATTCCGCCAGCGCGCGGCCCTCCACGGTATACCGTCCCGCTGCCACGCATTCCAAAGCCCGCCCGGCATCCTGCTGGGCAACGCTCGTTAGAAATCCCAGGCTTCCCAGGTTAACGCCGAGCACCGGAATGGGCTTGCCGCTGAGCAGGCGCATGGCCCTCAGCATGGTGCCGTCCCCGCCGAACACCATCAGGAGTGAAATGGCCCGGATAAGTTTTTCCGGCGCCAGGCGGCGCACGCCCGGCAGAAAACGGGCGGCTTCCGGCTCAGCCGCCAGCCGCAGGCCAAGTCGCCTGGCTGTTTCCGCAAACCGGCCCAGCACATCCGCCGCCGAGGGTTTGGAGCCATTGGCAAATATTCCGATGGGTTTCATGGTTTTTTCCAACAGGCCAAGAATTCAATGTTGCCGGCTGGACCCCGGATAGGCGATTCACAGACGCCCCGCCACACTAATCCCAGTTCCGTCTCGCCAAAGGCGCGAATCTTTGTCACAACCCGCTCATGCACAGCAGCATCGCGGACAACGCCCCCGCGGCCAACTTCCTTGCGCCCGGCCTCGAATTGCGGTTTGATGAGCGTGATGATTAGGGCCGCCGGACGGATAATATCTTTAACCGCAGGCAGGACCTTTGTCAAAGAGATAAACGACACATCCATCACGGCAAAATCCGCCGGCTCCGGGAGGTCAGCGGGGCGCAGATAGCGGGCATTGACGTTCTCCATGACCACGACGCGCGGGTCGTTCCGGAGCTTCCAATGCAATTGCCCTTTGCCGACGTCCACCGCAAACACTTTGGCGGCCCCATGCTGGAGCAGGCAGTCGGTAAATCCGCCCGTGGAGGCGCCCACGTCTATGCAGATTTTATCCCGGATATCCAGGGCAAAGACTTTAAAGGCTTTTTCCAGTTTTTCGCCGCCGCGGCCGACAAACCGCTCCGGCGCGTCAACGGAAAGAACAGCCTTCGCCGGAAACTCCTGGCCCGGTTTGGACACCGGCTGCCCATCCGCGCGCACCGCGCCGGCCAGGATCAGGCGCTGGGCCTTGGAGCGGCTTTCCGCCAAGCCGCGCTCCACCAGCAATTGGTCCAGCCGTTGTCGTTGGGTTTTCATGGGAATATGCAAGTTTTTCCTTTTGCCACACCTGAGTCAATGCGTAAAAACAAACTTACAGCGTATTCCTGCAAACCATCAAGTCTCAATGGAGACATAACATGTGAAAGGCCTCAGTTACGTGGGGCGCTGAATATTTTCTGCCATTCCCGACCTGACTCGCCTCGGCGAAGCGCTTTGGCGAAGCCTGGGTCGGGAATCCAGAAATATTCTCATACCATAGGCAGATCCGCCTATGACGGAAATGCTGATGCTGGATTCCCGCTTTCGCGGGAATGACAGCATTGAAGACTGCCTTTGTTTTACCCCCTTATAACTGAGGAGTAACTAACATGTTCATTTTTAAGTGGACAACGCAATTCGATATCGCCTATGCTTAAATACAAATGGTGGAGGGCTAAGAATAATCGGCGCCTCCAAGTTTGTCTCAATAATATTGTTAGCATGACTAAAGCCGGCATTGGCGTCCAAAGAAGGAGGCGAAAATATGGAAAAGGTGACGAAGGAAAAACAACTCACGGTTGTCATGCAAAACACGACGGGGACGCTCGCCGAAATCACGGGCGTGGTGTCCGACAAAGGCGTGAACATTGAAAACGTTTGCGCCTATACGGTTGGCGACGTGGCCGTGGTCCATCTTCTGACGAATGACAATGAGAAGGCAAGAACGGCACTGGAAAAAGAAGGCTACCGGGTGGTGGAAACGGAGGTGATTTTGGTACACGTGTGGAATCGTCCTGGTTCTTTGTCCGCAGTGGCCACAAAGTTCCGGCAACATGCGATCAACATTCAGTATGTCTACGGAACAAGTTCACTGGCAGGGGAGAAGATGACCATCGTCTTCTCCTCGGAGGATAACGACAAGGCCGCAGAAGTCTTTGATTCGATGGTGATTGAAGAGGCAGAGAAGACGGTCTGAGGGCATGACGAGTTTCCGGCTACTATATCAAATGACGACCCAACAAATCCCCCAGCCTATCACCCGCCTGCGGTGGGCTCAGCCTGCCCCGTAGCGTTACGCGGCGCTCCGTGTCGCGAGGTGAACGCACGGCTCGAACTCTTCCACAACGACTGGTATATCTTGGCACCCGCCGGGGCGGCTCCAACCGAAACGCCGACCAAAAACATTGTCGCGATTGCTGACGAGGCGGGAGCCAAAATTATGCAACATTGCGGACGGGGCATCATTTCATGACGTTGCCAATTCGTTCGGCGATGGCCGGCGCAGTTAAGCCGAATCGCTCCGCCAGGGCATCGAAGGTCCCCTGCGGGATGAACTGGTCGGGCCAGCCGAACCGCATACACGCACCCCGGTAGCCAATTTCGGCCAGCACCTCTGTTACCCGCGATCCGAATCCACCCGTTATGACCCCGTTTTCAAAAGTCGCGATACAACGCGCCGTGGCCGCGTGGCGGCTCAGCAGGTCACGATCCAGCGGGACGATGAAGCGCGGATTAACGATCCCCGCCTGCAAGCCCTGGGCCGCCAGCCGTTCGGCCACTTGTTTTGCCAACGGCAGCATGTCACCCAGCGCCCAAAGCTGGATCTCCCGACCTTCCTGGAGCACCTCTGCGCGTCCTATCGGGATATCCTCGTATGTGGCCGGCAGGGGCGCGCCGGGCCCGCCGCCGCGCGGATAGCGGATCATAACCGGCCGTTGCCAGTGCACGGCGGAAGACAACATATTGGCCAGCTCGGCCTCGTCCTTGGGTTGCAGGAGGACCAGGTTCGGCGCCGATCGGAACAGCGCGATATCAAACACGCCATGGTGCGTGGGGCCGTCGTCCCCGACCAACCCGGCGCGGTCGAGACAAAAGATGACCGGCAACTGCTGGAGGCACACATCGTGGATCACGTAGTCCACGATACGCTGGGCAAAGGTGGAATAAATGGCCACGACCGGCCGCAATCCTTCCGCCGCCAGACCGGCGGCGAACAGAACAGCATGCTCTTCGCAAATGCCGACATCGAAGAACCGTTCGGGATAGCGCTTGGCGAAACCGGTCAGGCCCGTGCCGACGGCCATGGCGGCCGTAATGGCCACCAGTTTATCGTTGGTTTCGGCCAGGCGTTCCAGGGTCTGGCCGAATGCATCCACATATTTCAGGGCGGAAACGGGATGCAGCGCCGTGCCCGTGGCGGATTCGAATGCGCCCGTACCGTGCCACGCTTCCGGCTCCGCCTCCGCAAACGGATACCCCCTGCCCTTTTGGGTGGACACATGCAGCAGGATGGGTTCATCCGAGCGCCGGGCGATTTCAAGGGCCGCAATCAGCGTGCGGATATTATGCCCGTCAATCGGGCCGATATACCGTAGCCCGAACTCCTCGAACAACACATTGCTCAAAAAAAGACTTTTGACCGCTTCTTCCAGACGAAAGTAAATGTGCCGGAGCCAGGTGAGCCGCAATCGGTCCTTGGCAAACCGTTCCACCGAACTTTTCCAACGGTTATACCGGGGATGGGCCAATAATTCACCCAAATAACTGGCGATGGAACCCACGTTGGCGGAAATGGACATCTCGTTGTCATTCAGTACAACAATCAGACGGCGCGTGTTAAGGGCCAGATTGTTAAGCGCCTCGAACGAACTGCCGCACCCCAGGGCGCCGTCGCCCACGATGGCCACCACGTGTTCGGCGCCTCCGCGGCGGTCGCGCGCCACCGCCATGCCCAGCGCCGCCGAGAGGGCCGTACCGGCGTGCCCGGCGCCGAACGCGTCGTAAGGGCTTTCCGATTTCAGCGCAAATCCCGACAGGCCGTTCAACTGGCGCAGCGTATGAAACCGATCCTTGCGGCCGGTGAGGATTTTATAGGCGTAGGTCTGATGGCTGACGTCCCACACCAGCTTGTCCTTTGGCGGATCGAAGACCTTGAGCAGGGCCATGGTCAATTCCACGGCGCCCAAGTTGGCCGCCAAGTGCCCGCCCGTGCGGCTGACCGTCTGAATGATCAGCTCGCGGATTTCCTCGGCCAGCGGGCTCAGTTCCTCGGGAGCAAGGGAGCGCAGGTCGGCGGGACTATTGACTTTGTCGAGAATATGTTTCATGAAATCATGCAACTGTTCACATCTTCTTCTCCGCGGCATCCGGCGCCTCTTTGCCTTCCTCTTCCCCGGATTCTTCCGGCGTCTCGAACGGCGCCAGGGTTGTCTGGCCGCCCTTCTTGACCAGCATTTCTATCTTGCGCTCCACCTCGTTGAGCTTGGCCGAACAGATCCCAACCAGGCTCACGCCCTCCTCGAAATGTTTCATCATTTTTTCGAGGCTGAGCTCGCCGCCTTCCATTTCGCGGACGATCGTTTCCAGCCGCTCCAGCGATTTTTCAAAGCCGGGCTGTTTATCATCCTTCTTCACTGTCGCCATGGCCAAACCTCCGATTTGCGTTGTCATGTTTTCTGTCGTCTGGCGTCCGTCGTCCGTCGTCCGTTTTCTGTGTCGCCATGGCCAATAACCTCCGATTCGAATGTGCCTTTCGCCACGCGGGTCGCGATTCGGTCACCCGGCTGGGCCTGGTTGGCCGCCTTGATTACGCGTCCATCCGGCCTGAACGTAATACTATACCCGCGCTCCAAAACCGCAAGCGGGTTTATCCCCTTCAACTGGGTCTCCAGCCGCGCCAAGGCGAGTGTCTGGACGTGGCTCCAAGCCTGCATATGCCGGGTGAGCCGCCCATTAAGTTCGTCCACCCGCTGTTGTTCCTGGCGCAGGCTGTTTTCGGCCTGGCGTTGAATGAACGCGCGCAGGCGTTCGATCCGTTCCAGGATACGCCGTACCAGATGCCCCGGTTCACGGAAAACGTAACTGCGACCGGCGGCCAGAAACCGATGTTTTAAATCCGCCACCTGCTGATAAAGCGCGCGACCCAGGCGCCGCGAACATTCCGTAAGCCGGGTCTCGAAATCCGCCTTGCGGCCGATGACCAGTTCGGCCGCCGCGGAGGGGGTTGGCGCGCGCAGGTCGGCGACAAAATCGCTGATCGTAAAATCAATTTCATGGCCGACGGCCGAGATGACCGGGATAACGGAACGGGCGATGGCGCGGGCCACAATTTCCTCGTTGAAACACCACAGGTCCTCCAGACTGCCGCCGCCGCGACCGACGATCAGGATATCCATATCGCCCCGGCGGTTAAAGTCATCCAGGGCCGCGGCGATTTCCTCGGCGGCGCCCGGCCCCTGGACACGCACCGGCGCCACAACAACGTGCAGGTTATAGAACCGACGCGTCAGGATGTTCAGGATATCACGGATAGCCGCGCCGGTGGGCGAAGTCACAATCCCGATGTGCCGGGGCAGGAGCGGCAAGGGCTTTTTCCGTTCCGGGTCGAAAAGGCCTTCCGCCGACAGCTTGCGTTTGAGCGCTTCGAAGGCCGCCTGCAATGCCCCCTGGCCGGCCGCTTCCAGGACGCGGACGATCATCTGGTACTGGCCGCTTTTCTCATAGACACTGATGAGCCCCTGGGCCCGGAGCAACATGCCGTCCTTGGGCTGAAACCGCACGCCGCGCTGGTTGCCGCGGAACATGACGAGCGCCAGTTGCGCGCTCTCGTCCTTGAGCGTGAAATACCAGTGTCCCGAGGCCGGTTGGCGGAAATTGGAAAGCTCGCCCTCCACCCACACCTCGCCCACCTCATCCTCCAGGACGGTCTTGATCAACCGCGTGAGCTCGGCGACGCGGTAGATTTTTGGGTGAAGCTCAGGAATCATGGAGCACGCGCACTCCGGTTAATCGCACACCGGCCTTCTCGAAGGTGAGGATCTCCTTTACTGAGCGCATGTACTCCGCGTGAATCAACCGATCCACGAAACCGGGATTGGCGCTAGCTAGATTTGGAACCATAAGAACCGTTGTCGCTGTGCCAAGAGCCTTGATACCGCTGTCAGCCAGAAACTTACCGATCAAACGCAAGGCCTCAGCCTTGGGCACACCGTAGTGATATTGCAGTGCGAAATAAACTTCTGTTACTACCAAGTCCGACACGAGCAACACGGCGCCATGCCCCATCAGTTCCTTGACCTCTTCGAGCGCGCGCCGGGCTTGAGTCTCCGGCTCGCCGGTGAGCAGGCGCAGGACCACCGAGGTGTCGAGCCCGACTTTCATAGGCTTCGCTTCCCCGTCGCGCCTTTATTGGCGCGGCCCAAAACGATGCTGCGGCGAACAGCGGCCATGTCGTGATGCTTAACCCCTGCCGCGTATTTGCGCGCTGCGCCGAACCAGGCCGGCGTCGTCCGTCCCGTTGCCAAAACCGGCGCCGCAGCCGGCTCCCCGGCAGCTTCCCCGATCCAGCCCTGAAACAGAGTAACGACTACCTCGCGTACAGGCTGCCCCTGCATTGCGCTCTTAGCCTTGACCCTCCGATAGAGATCATCCGGTATGTCAATCGTTGCTTTCATGAAAACAATATACCTGTATTGCTGTATTCCTGTCAAGAACCTTTCCGGGTTCTGTCGCAACAACGGCCGGCGTCGCCGACGGCTTACCGGGCATATTCCACACACCGTTTTTCGCGAATGACGGTCACCTTGATCTGGCCGGGATACTGCAAATCCTGTTCGATTTTCTTGCTGATGTCCCGCGCCAGGTGCATGGCCGCGGCGTCGTCCACCTTGTCCGGCACGACAATGACGCGCACCTCGCGGCCGGCCTGGATGGCGTAGCATTTTTCCACGCCGGCAAAACCGCTGGCGATGGCCTCCAACTGTTCCAGGCGCTTGACATATACCGCGGTAGTTTCGGCGCGCGCACCCGGGCGCGACGCTGAAATGGCGTCCGCCGCGGCCGAGAGCACCGCGTACAGGCTTTCCGGCTCCACATCCGCATGGTGGGCCGCCACGGCATTGAGCAGCAGTTGCGGCTCGTTGTGATGCTTGAGGAAATCGGCGCCGATGATGGCGTGGTTACCCTCCACTTCGCTGTCCAACGCCTTGCCGATATCGTGAAACAGCCCAATGCGCTTGGCCAGCATGATATCCAGATCCAGTTCGCCGGCCATGATGCCCATGAGGTGCGCGACCTCGATGGAATGCATGAGCACGTTCTGGGCATAACTCCTGCGGTATTTCAGGCGCCCCAGCGTCCGCACCAGGTCAGGGTCCACGCCCTGGAGACCCAGGGCATAAATCGCCTCTTCGCCGGCGACACGGACAAGGTCCGCCATTTCCTCTTTCACCTTGGCCACCACTTCCTCGATCCGGGCCGGATGAATGCGGCCATCCATGATCAGCCGCTCCAGCGACTGCTTGGCGATTTCGCGCCGCAGGGGATCGAAGGCGGATATAACCACGGCTTCCGGAGTGTCGTCCACGAGCAGGTCCACGCCGGTGGCCGCTTCCAGCGCCCGGATATTGCGGCCTTCACGCCCGATGATCCGGCCTTTCAAGTCATCGCTGGGAAGGGCCACCGTGCTGGTCATGAGCTCGCTGAAATGCCCGCTGGAAAACCGCTGGATCGCCAGGGCCAGGATTTTCTTGGCATCGCGCTCGGCCGTTTCCTTGGCCTCCTCCTGCAGGCGGCGTATGAGCATGCCGGTTTCCCCGCGCACTTCTTCCTCGATACGTGCGATCAGTGCGCGTTTGGCTTCTTCCAGGGTCATCCCGGCAATACGTTGAAGTTTCTCGCGCTCGGTCTTGACCAGGTTTTGGTATTCTTCGCGCTGTTGATTAATTTCCGTCTCTTTCTTTTCGATTTCGGCCACTTTCTGTTCGACCTGCTGGTACTTTTTGTCGATCATGGCCACCTTGCGGTCCAGATTCAGCTCGCGCTGGGCGGAGCGTTCTTCCAGAGCGGCGACTTCCTGGCGGCGCGTCTTGATGCCGGCTTCAAACTCCTCGCGCGCCTTGAGCACCGCCTCCTTGGCTTGGAGGCTGGCGCCCTGGCGAATGGATTCCGCCTCCCGCCGGGCCTCGTTCAGCATCCGGTTCGAATCCTGTTCGCTGGACTTCACTACGTATCGTCCGATGATCAAACGGATGTAATATCCCAGCGCCGCCGCCAGCATAACCACGAATGCGCCTATCCACCATTGTGTCATAATTTCCTCCAGTCCCGATGAATTTTTCGCAAGGCGAAAAATTCATTTACTCTATGTTTTTTCACATCTGTCATCTCTGGGCGGTCGTCTGGCGTCCGGTGTCTGGCATCCGTTCTTCCGCCGCCGGTACACCGTCCGTTCCGTCACCACCGCATTCATACGGATATCCCGCCTGTTCATCGGCACACGCACAACCATCTGACATTCCAACGCCAACCCAACCTTAAACGCTTTTTTCATGGCCGTTACCCCCAGCAGGCGGTCGTAATGGCCGCCGCCGTGGCCGAGCCGTCCGCCCGCACGGTCAAACGCCAGACCTGGCGTTACCACCAAGTCCACGCGCGCGGGCAACACCCAATTGGGTGACGCCCAGCGTGGCCGGGTGGGCTCCGGCACGGCCCAATGGCCGGCCTTCACGGAATCGCCCGGCCGGAGCCGTGCCAGATCATAGCGCCGTTTTGTTTTTCGATAGGCCGGCACCAGGACCTGTTTGCCCGTTTTCCAGCAGGCTATTAGAAGCCGCCCAGTCCGGGCCTCGGAGGGCAAAGCCAGGTACATGCACACTCGCCGCGCTGCCGTCCATTCCGGAAGCTTCATCACCGCGCGCTGAATCCGCGCGCTGGCCTGCAGGATACAGTGCTGGGTCAGGGCAGCGCGCCGCGCGCGCATTCTGGTTCGGATGGGTTCCTTGGGAGCCATGACACTGTCTTTCATCTTCCTTTTTCTTTCTTCATTGGACGTTCGGCGTTCGATGTTGGGCATTGGACGTTTGCTTCGTTATTTCGCCGCAGCTGGTCCCACTTCGCCAGACGTTGTTTCAAGGTGTCCTCGTACCCCTGATCGGTCGGCTCGTAATACACCGCTGCAGTGGGAATGTAGGCCTGGTCCACAAAATGATCCTTATAATCGTGGGCATACTTATAGCCCGTGTGGCCCAGCCGCTTGGCGCCCTTATAACTGGCTCCCCGTAACGCTTTGGGCACCGGGAGCACACGGCCCTCCTTGATGTCACCGAGCGCTTTTTCGACCGCCAGGTACGCGGCATTGCTTTTGGGTGCGCAAGCCAGGTAGGTCGTAACATGCGACAGAATGATCCGGGCTTCAGGCAGGCCGACGAATTCCACGGCGTGCAGCCCGGCCACGGCCACCAGCAGGCCGCGCGGATCGGCATTGCCAATATCTTCCGAGGCCAGGATAATCAGGCGCCGGGCGATGAACCGGGGATCCTCGCCGGCATAAATCATCTTGGCCAGCCAATACACCGCGGCATGGGGATCGGAACCCCGCACGCTTTTGATGAAGGCGGAAATCGTATCGTAATGGCCGTCATCATCGCGGTCGTAGACCACGGCTTTTTTCTGGATGGAATCCTCGGTGACGGCACGGGTAATATGGATGCGCCCCTGGGCGTCCGGAGCGGTCGTCAGGGCGGCGATCTCAAGGGCATTGAGCGCCCGCCGGGCGTCGCCTTCGCAAACTCGCGCCAAGTGCGCAAGCGCGTCGTCATCGGCATCCAGGGGCACATCGCCCAGCCCGCGCTCGTCGGTCAGCGCGCGGCGCAGGAGCGCGACGATGATGTCCTCGGTGAGCGGCTCCAGCTCGAAAATCTGAGAGCGGGAGGTGAGCGGACTGTTGACAAAGAAAAAGGGATTATGGGTCGTGGCGCCGATCAGGATGATGGCGCCGTCTTCGACGTAAGGCAGAAGGATATCCTGTTGGGATTTGTTGAAGTGGTGGATTTCGTCAAGGAACAGAATGGTTTGCACGCCTTCGCGCCGGCGGCGCTCGAAAGCCGCTTGCAGGAGGTCGCGTAAAACGGCCACGTTGGCCAGGACACCGCTCGTTCTTTCAAAGTGCCGGCAAGTGACACGGGCAATGACTTCCGCCAGCGATGTTTTGCCGCAACCGGGTGGCCCGTAGAGGATCAGGCTGGCGATTCGGTCCGACTCGATGGCGCGCCGCAAAAGTTTGCCGGGACCCAGTATGTGGTCCTGGCCGGCGATTTCCGCCAGCGTCTGCGGACGCATGCGCGCGGCCAACGGCGGGCGGGCATCCGCCTTGGGATTCTGCTTATTGAAGAGGTCCATACTGCACCCTGAAAATGAATACCCCACCTTGACCGTGACGGAGTCAATTCCTGTTCCGCAAAACAAGGTGGGTGCTTTAGCCAGTGGGTTCCTTGTCCCCGCTTAAGGGGCCTAAGGGCACCACTGAATTCAAGCTCCCCGGTCGCATCATTAACGGGTCAGAAATTTGGCTCGTATCCACGCGCCAGGCAGGGTACTCATCTAAGGGCGAAACGGTTCTCTGCGTAGAACCGCTTCTATAGGCTGTTAAAGAACAATATGCGGCCGATGGCACAGGCCTTGGGGCGGGCCATCCAATCTCCAGGTTGGTATTGCGCGATTGCGAACACCACCCCCGGAGTGCCACGCCGCCTGGTTAATTGTCACTGCCACCATCAACAGGCCATCCGGCCGAAAGCCGGTAGACCCCATCGTCACAGGCATGGAATCCATGCCTGAAAAGAATCGCCATATGTTCTTCAAACAGTCTTCTATGAATCCCAGCATACTGCCTGTTCCTTCATCCGTGCGCCCCTGAAATGGGCCACCGATGTCATGTCATGATCCGGGCCAATATCTTTGCCTGTTATCCTTATCTGATCTCTACGGACATCTCGCTCCGGAGCCGGTCCTTGATGGCCTCGTGAAGCCGATTGACTTCATCGTCCGTCAAAGTCCGGTCCCCGGACCGATAGGTCAACGAGTAGGCCATGCTCTTAAAGCCGACACCTATCTCATCGCTGGTAAAAATATCAAATAGTTCAACGGTTGTCAACTCTTTCGGCGCAATTTTCCAGATGGCGCCGACGATCTCGCCATGCCGGAGGCGGTTGTTGACACGCAGGGCAATATCGCGCGTGACGGAGGGATACACCGGCAGGCGCTCCGCGGCCGGAACAGTGGTTACACGCTCCAGGAGCGGCGCCAGCCGCATTTCCAGAACCGCCACGGGCTCCACCAGGCGCCACTCCCGCCGCAGCGTTTCACGAACGAGACCCAAAACCCCGCAGGGTGTTCCATCCAGTGTAATCACCATGCCACGGTTTTTTTCGAAACAACCCAGATCATAAAGCGCGGGGGGTGGATTCGCCTCCGTCAGTTCCTGGAAAGCAAGTCCGATCCCCTGGCCTTTGTCCGCGGGCCGCTCATCCACGCGAACGAACAGCTTGCGGCACAGGGCTTCCAGAATGCCCTTGAGCCATAGGAAGCTGTCGGTTTCCGCGGGGGCGGAACGTTTCTCGAAACCGGTTCGGCCCGCCGGGCCCATCGAGCCGATGGCCACATGTTCTTCTTCGGTGCAAGCTTTTTGGCTGTTCCGGGAAAATACGCGGCCGATTTCAAAAAACGCGGCTTCGGCAATCTGGCGCGAGCGATTGCGGCCGAGGGTTTCGATCATCTGCGGCAACAACGCATCGCGCAGGATGGCCTGGTCGGCACTGATGGGGCGCGGTATTACAATGCGCTGGCTGGCGTGCGCCGCGTCGCACAGCTCCAGCAATTTTTCGGATACCAGGCTGTAATTCATGATTTCGGTGAGACCCAGGCCCACCAGCGTGTCACGACATGCGATCGTGGCGCGAATGAATGCATCGTTAACACCCGGCACGAAACGGCTGTGCGGCACGGCCGTTGGAATCTTGTCAAAGCCGTGCAAGCGCGCCACTTCCTCGATCAGGTCCACTTCAGCTTCCAAGTCCGGGCGGAATGTCGGCGCCTTGACCGTACAATTTTTTTTGCCGCAGTCCACGACGGGGAGCGCCAGGGCCTCAAACAGGCTCGTGATTTCGCCGTTCTTGATGTCAACACCCAGCAGGTCGCGGACACGGTCAAAGCGACAGACGATGCTTCGCTCTTCGGGTTCGACGGGGAAACAGTCCACGACGCCCCGGGCAACCTTGGCCCCGGCGTGCGCGACCATGAGCGCCGCCGCCCGCCGGCTGGCCCAGTCCACCCCGCGGATATCCACGCCACGCTCAAACCGATAGGAGGATTCCGAGGAAAGACCCAGGGTCTTGGACGTTTTGCGGATGAGCGCGGGTTTGAAGCAGGCGCTTTCCAGGACAACATCGCGCGTGGTTGCAAGAATGCCGCTTTGGGCGCCGCCCATGACACCGGCCACCGCCACCGGCACACGGGCATCGGCAATGACCAGCATGTCCGGAGTAAGTTTGCGTTCCACCGCGTCCAACGTTGCCATGGTTTCGTTGGGGCGCGCCCGGCGCACCACGATGCGGCGCTCCGCGAGAAGCATGCGATCGAAGGCGTGCAGGGGCTGGCCGCACTCGAGCATGACGTAATTGGTGATATCTACAATATTGTTGATCGGCCGTATGCCACAGCGCGCCAGGCGCAGACGCATGGCCAGGGGACTCGGAGCAATCGTGACGCCCCTCAAGAGCCGGGCCGTGTAACGCGGACAGCCCTCCGCATCCTCGACAGCCACAGTCACGTCAACCGATGGATCGGTTTCCGGGAACTGGATGGAGGGCAGGTTCAGCCGGCAGCCGTAGAGGGCCGCCACTTCACGGGCAATGCCAAGGATGCTCAAGCAGTCAGGCCGATTCGGCGTAACCTCGATGGTCAACACGGCATCGGGTCCGCCCACGACCTCGACCAAGGGCGTGCCTGCGGGGATGTCACGCGGCAGTTGCATGAGTCCGGCATGGTCTTCCGAGAGCCCGAGTTCGTCCTCGGCGCAGAGCATGCCGTGTGAAGTTTCACCGCGGATTTTGGCGCTTTTAATCTGCATGCCATTGGACAATACAGCGCCGAGCGCGGCGAATGGCACCTTGTCGCCCGCGTGAACATTCGGCGCGCCGCAGACCACCCGCACCGTTTCCCGGCCGGTGGCCACATCGCACAGCGTGAGACGCTCGGCATTCGGATGCGGGTTGACGCTTAGGACTTCACCGACCACGATGTCCTTGAAATCGGACCCGATGCGGGTCACGCTTTCGACTTCCAGACCGGCGAACGTCAGCCGTTCGGCCAAAGACTCGGGAGTGGCCTCGATTGCCACAAATTCCTTTAACCAGCTCAGGGGAACTTTCATTGGGCTAACCTATAATGCATCTGAATTTCAATTCCGCCGGGTCAGGGGACCCGGCCTACAAAAAAATACTGTAGGCCCGGTGCCCCTCCAGAGGCGGGCAAGCCTCACCGGGCGTACGAATCAGTTGCGGTATTAACCGCCTAATTTATCCAAAAACCTTTTATCGTTGTCGTAGAGGAGGCGGATATCGTGGATGCCGTAACGGATCATGGCAATCCGCTCCACACCCATGCCGAAGGCGTAGCCGGTAACCGCTTCCGGATCGTAGCCGACTTTTGCAAACACCTTTGGGTTCACCATGCCGGCGCCGGAAATTTCGATCCAGCCGCTTTGTTTGCACACGCGACAGCCCTTGCCGCCGCAGACGTGGCAGGAGAAATCGTATTCCACGCTGGGCTCGGTGAAGGGGAAAAAGTGCGGCCGGAACCGGACCTTGACGTCCGGCCCCATCATGCGCTGGGCAAAACAGGTAATGTCGCCCTTGAGGTCGGCCATGGATACGCACCGGTCCACGTAAAGCCCTTCAATCTGGTGGAAGTTGGCGCTGTGGGTGGCGTCGGTTGTGTCGCGCCGATAACACCGGCCGGGCGCAATGATGCGCACGGGCGGCGGGCGGCTTTCCATGACGCGGATCTGCACCGGCGAGGTTTGCGTGCGCAATAATTGACCCGATTCCAGCCAGAACGTGTCCTGCGTGTCGCGGGATGGGTGGTCGGCCGGCGTGTTGAGCGCGTCGAAATTGTAATACTCGGTCTCGATATCCGGGCCGTCCGCCACGGTAAAGCCAAGGGTATCGAAAATACGGATGGCATCCTCGATGATGCGGCTGATCGGGTGCCGCGCGCCAAACGCGCGCCAGCGGCCGGGTAAGGTCGGGTCGAACGCTTCTGTCGCTGAGGCGGCGACCGTCGTTGCCAGCGCGGCGCGGCGCGTTTCCAGGAGCGCGGCCAGTTCCTGCTTGAGCTCGTTGGCATAGCGGCCCATGGCCGGGCGTTCGGCGCTCTCGGCATCCTTGAGCCCCTTCATGATTTCCGGCAGAAGGCCCTTGCGACCCAGGTACTTGATGCGCACCTGTTCCAAGGCGTCGGCCGTGCCGGCGGCGCGGGCCTCACCCAGCGCGACTTCCTTTAACGCCAATATGTCCGTGGCTTTCATGGTTGCCTTAATTCTATAATTCAATTGACGCGCAAAGTCAAATCGGGAATGAGGGCGTGATGACGGGAGTTCTTAGTTCCTCGTCCTTGGTTCTTCGTTTCAGTCCGCGCTAAGGAAGAAGAGGGGTTCAGACGCGCGTCGTAAATGCATGGATGGACGAATCGCAAAATATTCGAGCGGGCAGGGTTGTTTGGCGGCGCTACGCGCCGCCGCGGGCACGAGGTAGTGTTGCAAGGCTTGGTTCGGCATCCCTTTATTTGTTCGTCTTCGACTGCCGGCGCACGAGTGAGATCGCCCGGTTCATTCTCCGGTATCTTGCCACGCCGACAACACCGGTGATAAGACCCGTGGGAATGCATGCAATTCCAACTGCCCAAAACCAACCTTCCTGCGAGAAATGGATGATCGTCACACCTGCGATCAGCAGGGCCACCCCGGAGCGCAGGTACGCCAGCAGGGTTCTTTCATTGGCCAAGAGCGTCCGATCGATTGCCAGTTCGTCCCGCAAGATCAGGTCGTCGCAGTTGAATTTCGAATAGGGCGAATCATTCATATCAACCTCTTTTTGTTGATGATCAGCGGCGCTGTTTACCGCGTACGCTGGATTTGTCTTGTTCGGAAATAATCAGGGATTCCAGAACCTCGGCATCGGCCAGGTCCTTGGTTCGTCCTGACGCTTTCTTGTTTCGGATGAGATCACCGATGGATGGAATGCGGACCTGTATGCCTTCGATATTGATCTCGGCAGAGCGTGCAAACACCTCTTCAAACCGGAGTCCGGATGCCCCGGTGATAATGTCGATTCGTCTGGGGGCAACTCCAATCTGAAAGATGGTATCGTCCTTCTGGAGGTCGGCGATGGTCAGTCCGTGCAGCGGGGCGCCAAATCGCTGCAAGGCGCGTAGCACGGCTGCCGCGTTTTCCGGTGATGGCATTACCCACACGTCAATATCCATTGTCGCGCGTGGAAAGCCGTGGGCCGCCAAGGCATAGGCGCCCATTAGGAGAAACTTAACGTCCTCGCCGACTAAGTACTGCAACATCTCTTTGTAGTCTTCGTTCAACATCGTGCTGCTTGCTCAAAGATGTTACTTCGCGGGTCAGTGGCCAGACAAGCGCGAGACGGCTGCTGGGCGAACCAGGAACGAAGTCATCTTGCCTCTTGTCCGATAAGCGACCGGTTTTTGTGAAGGCTCTATTCATGCGCAAATCATACTATTTCTCTGTCATTTCTGCAATGAATTACTGGCGCACTGCCTCATATCGGGCTGATGCATTGACTTAGGATGTATGGATGTTATGCTCTAAGTACAGTCCACAGCCTACAGTTTGATTTTATGCCATGAAATTGACCCGTATATCCGATGTGCACGCGATCCTGGCGGAATGGGACATCCGCCCGCAGAAATCGCTGGGGCAAAATTTTCTCATTGACGCCAATATCCTTGGGATCTTGCTCGATACGGCCGGCATCACAGCCGGGGACGAGGTGCTCGAAATCGGCGCCGGGCTGGGCGTATTGACGGAACCCCTGGCGCGCATTGCGCGCCGGGTGGTGACGGTCGAAAAGGACGCGCGCCTATGGCCGTTCCTCAAGGAGCGGCTGAAGACGTTCCCGAATGTGGAACTCATCTGCAACGACATGATGAAGGTGGATCACGAAGCCTTGTTTCGATCGGGAATCAACAAGGTTGTGGCCAACCTACCCTACTCCGTTGGCAGCGCAATCCTGGTCAACCTGGTCCAGGCCGAAACGCCGCCGGCGCAACTCACGGTGACGCTCCAGCAGGAAGTGGCCAAGCGGCTGATAGCCAAACCGGGTCACAAGGACTTCGGCCTGCTGACACTCTGGACCCAATTACGGTATGATGCGGCCATCCGCAAGACGGTCAGCCCGACTTGCTTTTATCCCACGCCGGGCGTCAGTTCGACGATTCTCAATTTGGTTCGGCGGGAACGACCCATGAATGATTGCCACGATCGGCATTTTTTCTATGCGCTCACGAAATTTGCGTTTGCCCGCCGGCGCAAACAACTGAAAACCATTGTGTGCGATGCCGATATAAGATATTCAGTGAGTGAGCGATTGAGTGATTCAGCGATTGAAAGCCATTTGAATACGGAGAATGTATTGGCGGCCTTCCGGGAACTGGGGATCGACCCGCGCACGCGGCCGGAGGATCTGAGCGTCGAGCGGTGGCGGCGCCTGGCGAATGCGCTGAAAGATGAAACGGCACAGAGGCGGTAATGCCTCATACGGGTATTTCCCAAGCCATCCTCGATATACGCTTTACGCTCGACGCTCAACGAGCCAAGCTATCGTGGAACGATAGCTTGGAAGGCGTAAGGTAGTTCGTTGATGACGTCGCCGGCCGTGATACCCGATTCGGATTTATCGTCGGATGCCATATCGCCGGCATGGCCGTGCAGGAAGACCGCGGCGCGCGCGGCATCGAAAGGCTTCATTTTTTGCGCCAGCAGTCCGCCCAGTAAGCCGGTAAGGACGTCGCCCATGCCGCCGGTGGCCATGCCGGGATTCCCGGTCATGTTGATTGCCAACGGCTGGCCGGCTTCCGCCACCAGTGTCCCGGCGCCTTTGAGAACCGCAACGGCATGCGTGCGCTGGGCAGCCTCTTTGGCAACCTCGAATCGGCTGGCCTGGACCTCGGCCGCCGTGCGGCCAAGCAAGCGCACCATTTCACCGGGATGCGGCGTGATCACAAGCGGCCCGGCATGGTCGGCCAAGGCGTTTATCCGGCCTTCGTAAACATTTAAAGCATCGGCATCCAGCGCCAGCGGCAAACGGCAATCGCGCAGGATTTGCTCGACAAGTCTTACGGTTTCGGGATGACGGGTCAGGCCGGGTCCGGTCGCCACGGCGGTGAACTCGCCAAGCCGGTCACGCCAAACCGGCCACGCATCGGAAGCCAACGAGCCGATATCTGTTTCGCCCGCGCCATGCACCATAGCCTCCGGCGCCAGGCCGGCAACGATGGGAACGATGCCGCGCGGCACTACCACGGTGACCAATCCAACACCGGAGCGCAGGGCCGCCCTGGCGGCAAGCGCTATTGCGCCGGGAAACCCAGCCGCGCCGCCGACGATCAGCAGGTGGCCGAACGTGCCTTTATGACTGGCCGGGAGGCGGCGGGGAAACAACGGACGCAGGTCAAATGGCGTGATGAGTTCCAGGTCGGACTCGACCTTGTCAATCAGGTCATCGGGAATGCCGATGTGGATCACTTCCAGGCGGCCAACGTAATCCGCGGCACACGGTTCCACGAGACCCCGCTTCGGCAAACCCATGGTCAGGGTGTAATCGGCCATGACCGCATCGCCTTCCGCGCGGCCGGTATCCGAATCCAGGCCGGAGGGCACATCCACGGCGACGACCAGGCTCAAGCCGGCCTGGGCGTTGATATAGCGGATGGCCCCGCTGGCGGGTCCGCGCGCGGGACCCTGGATGCCAGTGCCCAGGACCCCATCCACAATCACCGGCGCATCCGTGGTCCGGGCGCGCTGAGCGAGGGCAATTTCCTCCTCCCAATCTTTCGGGGTCGGCAATTCATCCACGGGAATATGCTTCGATTTCAACTTGCTCAGGTGGGTCAACGCATCGCCGCGCACATCCTGAAGGGAACCCGCCAACAGGATATCCACATCGTAATCCATCTGACGGAGATACCGGGCCGCCGCGAAAATATCGCCGCCGTTATTGCCCCGGCCCGCGACCAGCCGCACGGAGCGGCTAAAAAAATCTTTCGTCTGGAACAGGTAATCCACGAACCGCGCGACCCCGAAGCCGGCCCGGTCCATGAGCGTTTCGCCCGGCACCTCGAAATCGGCGATGGTTTTGCGGTCCAGCTCCCGCATGACGGCGGTGGAGATGATTTTCATAAAAACCGGTTCCCTGTTCTCGATCAATATATCTCGAATTCGGGTTTCGCCTTTTCCCCGCGCTTCACGCTCAACGCTTCACGCTTCACGTGCTTCAACCAGGATTGCTTGCGCCATGGCGTAGTCATGCGTGTGCGACAGGCTGACCAGCACGCGCCCAATGCCGCGCCGGTGAACCAAGGTCCTCCCTTTCGGACTGAATCGCACGGACGGCGCCCGGGTGGTGGGATCGGCCACCACCTCGATATCCTGCCAGCCCAATTCCGGGCTGATCCCCGTGCCGAACGCCTTGGCCACGGCTTCCTTCACGGCAAAACGCACGGCATAATGCATCCAAGGGTGCGGCCGGGATTCGCAATAGAGGCGCTCGGATTTCAGAAACACCCGGCACGTAAACCGCTCCCGCCACTGTTCCAGCACCTGGCGAAACCGCGCCACCTCCACCAGGTCAACACCGGTGCCGGCCACGGTGCCCACGCCGGATGATATAGCTTCTTGATCAATGCGATCCATAGAAATTTCAATCCCGCCGGTTCAGGGGACCCGGCCTACAAAAAAATGCTGTAGGCCCGGTGCCCCTCCAGAGGCGGGCAAGCCTCACCGGGCGTATGA
>Ga0074199_1001198_pt1 | contig 25419 bp, 19 predicted proteins | sample EPASupsiteSAE347_FD_64528 | JGI IMG/M metagenome (GOLD analysis project Ga0074199, IMG submission 64528) | Bioremediated contaminated groundwater from EPA Superfund site, New Mexico - Sample SAE3-47 | ecosystem: Environmental > Aquatic > Deep subsurface > Groundwater > Contaminated ... | reverse complement strand
AGTTCCTTTCTTGATAACGCGCATGTTATTGTATCACAACATGTTGTAGCGTGGAACACTCCGATTTTCAAGCAAATTTTCCGAAAATTATTCATCAAAAAACCCGAGTTTTGAAATTGGCTCATATATAAGGATATGCGGCCGCCTTTGATTGGATTGAACAGCTTCCTCAAAGTGAAGCCAGGGAAAACATGTGGAAGGCAGCCGCAAATGGAATGGTTGATGGAATGGTCCTAAATAATGAACTTTCCAGTTTTAAAGAGGGGATTTTTAGTCTTGAATACAGCTAAAGAATGATCTAGGTTTTATGCATGAGCGGCAGAACAGGAGTAAGCTTTTCCATGCGCAGCGGTTTTACATTGATTGAAATTCTGGTCGTTGTTTTGATCATCTCCATTCTGGCCGGCATTGTGGGCCTGAGCGTTTTGCGTCGGCCCGGTGAGGCCAAGGTGACGGCCGCCAGGCTCCAGGTCAAAACGTTTAAAAGCGCCCTGCAACTCTATCGCATGGAGCAGAACCGTTATCCCACGCAGGAGCAGGGGCTGAAGGCGCTTTGTGCCAAGCCGTCCGTGCCGCCGGTTCCGGAAAAGTACCCGGCCGAAGGCTACCTTGAGAGCAATAAAGTGCCGAAAGATCCCTGGAACCACGACTATATTTATCTTTCCCCCGGCCGCAATCAGGAGCCTTACGAAATTATTTCCTATGGCAGCGACGGCGAGCCGGGCGGCACGGGCGACGCCGCCGATATCTCCAGCGTGGACCTGTAGGAAAGGCAGAAGTCAGAATGCAGAATTCAGAATGAAGAAAATCAATCCTGAAAACTTCGACCTTCAGCCTTTAGCCTTCAGCCTTTCCGGTTTCACCCTCATCGAAGTCCTGGTCGCCCTGCTGGTCCTGACCCTGGTGGCTTCCGCGGCGCTGGAATCCCAGATCCATTCCCTAAAGCTGGAAAACAGGATGCGTGTTCTTCAGTTGTTCCGGTTTGAAATCGAGCGCATTTATTCCGTGACCCAGCGCGCAAAAGATCCGGATGAATTGATCCGGTTATTGACCGGTAACGGTCTTTGCCGCGTAAAGTCGCAACCGCTGATAGTGGAAGAAGGAACGAACAAGACGGTTTTGCTCAAGCACACATTGGATGCCGGGGATGAAAAATCGGTTTCCACCGAGTTTTATAACCGTCCGTCGCCCGGCTATGGCGCCGCAGTCGGGCGGCCGGCAAAATAGGCGGTGACCATTGCGCCGACGCCCAGACATGCAATCACAAACCAGACAATTGTTCCCAGCAGTCCCGACCCGGCCGCAAGATACAGGATGACAAGTCCGAGGCCCATGGCCGGGAAAGCCTTCATACCCTGCGCCCGATGCCTGGTAATAAATGCGCCCAACGCCAGTCCGACCATGATTTTACTCAGGTAAATCAAAATAAGAAAGGTCGCGGCCGCCAGTAATGCCAGCGGCAGGCCGATAACCGAAACCGCCAGGAAAAAACAGGCCAGGGGAACCAGGCATATGGTGGCAAATCCGACTGCCAGACATTTCCAGGCCGACCGGTTGATTTGCAGGGAGACGTTTTCGATAAAGGCGGGGAAAAGCAACAACATCAAGGCAGAGACGGCCAGGGCCCCGATGAAAAGCCATGATTGCATGGCAAGGGAAGGCCAGGATATCAAGTGCCGGCCGGTTTCAGGCGCAACCTCCTCGGCTTCGCGGATCAATTTTCCGTTTAACTCCACGTTTTTGTCCAGAATCAGTTCTTTTGTCGAGCGGTAAATCAAATTGCCGTTGATTCTGGTGTGCGGCAAAACAACAATGTCGGCCGCGGTCAGCCGTACCTGGCCGGCAATATCTCCGGCGAGGGTGACGTTCTGCCCGATAATGTCCGCGTTGCCGTCGACCCGGCCTTCCACGATTATGTTTTCACCGATCAGCCAAATGTCGCGGCCCATGTGCGCGGTCCGGCCGATGTTGATCGAATTGGCGACAAGGATCGCGTTGTTGGACACGCTGCCGCTGACCGTAATCATCTGGGCCAGCAGCCGGGTATGGTCCAGGACAACGCCGTTTAACTCTATTTTATTGGCCAGCGCCCAGACGTCGTTGCCGCATTTGCCCGACAATGATATGTTGCCTTCTTTTTCGTTCGCCGGTTTCCAGGATTGCGCCGTGGCAAGTAAAAACAAGTCGTTTTTCGCTTCTCCCTTGATCACTGCCGAATTTGCCGAGAGCCAGAGATCATTATCCAAGGTTTCTTCTTCGGACATAATAAACGAATTTGTCTGAATAAAAGTGATGGCTGGCAAAAATTGTGCGTTAAAAAAAAACAATCCGGCCGCCAGCAGGAGGAACACGGTTTTATTATTCATGGCGTCAGCTTCTTTCAAAACAGTATATATTGAATCAGCTTGATAAAATATCAAGATAAATTTATGGTATGCATCATGGATCCGGTGTGTTTATATATTTTCGGCAAACCGATTTACTGGTACGGCATCATGGTGGCGCTCGGTTTCCTCGCGGCCGTCGTGCACCTGACCCTGCTTGGCAAGCGCGACGGCCGGCCGGCCGCCTTCGGCTCGGACCTCGCTTTCTGGCTGATGCTCTCCGGCGTTTTGGGCGGACGTGTCGCCTATGTGCTTGCCGACCTTGATTACTTTCTGCGGGAGCCCTGGGCCATAATCCGGATTGACCAGGGCGGGCTGATCTATTACGGCGGCTTTATCGCCGCGTTTTTTGCCGGTTTTATTTTCGCGCGTTTGCACCGTATCGCTTTTCCGGATCTGGCGGACTATGCCATCACGGCTGTGCCCCTGGGCCATGCCTTTGGCAGGATCGGGTGTTTTTTAAACGGCTGTTGCGGCGGAAAGGTTTCAAATGTTCCTTGGGCCGTTTTTCAGCATGGCGCCTGCCGGCATCCGGTCCAGCTTTATGAAGCCTTGATCAATCTTGTCATTTACGTGTTATTGCTTGCGGTCTATTGCCGCCGCCGGCGTTCCGGCGAAGTTCTTGCCTTATATTGCATGACCTACGGCGCAGCCCGCTTTTTCCTCGAATTCCTTCGCGATGATGAGCGGCTCGTCTCGCAATGCTTGTCCATCGGTCAGATTGTGAGTCTTGCGCTGTTTGCTGTCGGGGCGATTATATGGATTGGATCCAGACGTCTTAAAATTTCAGAAAGGTAGGGCCGCACAGCCTGTGCGGCCGAAAAGATGGCGCGACGCCCTGCCTGTGTTTGAGGCAACTCCCATGAGTAACCGTCAAATATTCATTGTCGAGCCGGGAGATGAGGGCCAGCGTTTGGACGTGTGGCTGACCAGTCGTATGAAAAATATTTCCCGTTCGCATATACAACGGCTTATCCGCGGCGGTTTTGTAAAAGTCAATTCGCAACGGGTAAAGGAAAGCCATAAGACACAAATAGAAGATCAGGTGGAAATTGTCATTCCGCCGCCGCAGCCGGTTGAAATCCTGGCCGAGGATATTCCGCTGAATATTCTCTTCGAAGATGATTCTTTGCTGGTCATCAACAAGCCGGCTGGTCTTGTTGTTCATCCGGCGCCGGGCCATGCTTCCGGAACGCTCGTAAACGCCATTTTGCATCATTGTCCCAGCCTGGCCGGCATCAACGGCGAACAGCGTCCGGGCATAGTGCATCGGCTTGACAGGGATACCAGCGGCGTCATGCTGGTGGCCAAGACCGGGGAAGCTTTAAAATCCCTGGCCGACCAATTCAAGCATCGCGAGATCGGCAAGGAGTACATGGCGATTGTTCATGGCGCCCTTGAGCCGGCCAAAGGCAGGATAGAAACCCTAATCGGCAGACACGCAAGTGACCGCAAAAAAATGACGGCTTCGCCCAAAAGGGGGGGCAGGATCGCTGTCACTCGCTACGAAACTCTGAAAAAATTTGAAAAATATTCGCTGGTGCTGTTAAGGCCGGAAACCGGCCGCACGCATCAGCTCAGGGTGCATCTGGCTCATTTGCAGCATCCGGTTGTCGGCGACAGGCAATACGGCCGGCATTCACGCGATGAATCGATGGAGGAAGTTAAGCGCCAATTGCTACATGCCCGTAAAATTCGTTTCCAGCATCCAATGAGCGGAGCGCAGATGGAGTTCATTGCTCCGCTGCCGGAAGATATGGAACGATTCTTAATCGGGGTCAGCCCTTGAAATAACAATTGACACGATCAGTAATCAAAGCTAGACTTTAATTATGGCAAGGAAACCCAGATTACAATTTGAAGGCGCGATTTACCATGTAACCTGTCGTGGCAACGCAAAGATGGATATCTTTATTAATGATGCCGACAGGATACGATTAAAGGAACGGCTGGTAGAAAGCGCTGACGACTTTCAGGTGCGTGTGTATTTGTACTGTTTCATGCCGAATCATCTGCATTTGTTGGCAGAAACCCCTCAGGGAAATTTGAGCCGCTTCATGAGCAGTATGTTGACCGGTTACACAGTATATTTCAATCGTCGGCATGGTCGGGTTGGACATTTGTTCCAAGGACGATATGGTGCAAAATTGGTTGAAGGCAATGAATATTTGTTAAAACTCAGCCGATATATTCATTTAAATCCCGTATTTGTTTCCGGTTGGAAGGATCGTCCATTACGGGAACGCGTGTTAGCTTTACGAGAATATATCTGGAGCAGTTATCGTGGTTATGCAGGAATAGCGCCAGCAGAAAAATGGGTGCAGCGTAATCCCCTGTTGCACCTACTGAGCCAGCAAAAAAAATACCAGAAGATTGCTTATCGCCGATATGTTGAAACCGGATTGGCTCGAACCGATGATGAATTTTTACAGAGTATGAAGGCTTCACCATGGGGAGTTGGAACCGAAGCATTTCTCCGGAGAATACAAAAAAAATATGGAGAATTGGATAAGCGAGTTAAAGAAGAAGACATAGCGTTGCGGCGTGTTTTAAGAACTGTGCCACCAAGTATTATTTTTGATGTTTTATCAAAATTTGGGATAAGGATCAATACATTGTCAATTCGCTGTCGAAATTGTAACAGTCGTGCGATAGCAGCATATTTGTTAATCCGTCAAGCCGGATGGACACAGCGTCAAGTAGCTGAAAAATTTGGGCTTCATTCGGGCTCGGCGGTCAGCCATCTGATCCGATTGTTAAAAACAAAATACGGGGAAGATGCGCAACTGCGGGATAATATTCTACGTATGGAAATGTCGGTAAAGAATTGCTATTTCAAGGGCTGACCCCGATTTCGTTCTTTCTGCTTCACCGCTTCCCAATGAGCGTCCAGTTCCGCCAGGCTGCATTGGGTGATTTCCCGGCTTTCGGCGTGCACGCGCTTTTCCACGGCCTGAAATCTTTTGCCGAACTTCTTAATCGCGTCCTGAAGAACCTCCTCGGCGTGAAGTTTCTGGAAGCGGCAGAGGTTGACGATGGCGAAGAGCAGGTCGCCGACCTCGGCGCGGATTTCCCTTCCGTTCCCTTTGGCCAGGGCCTCCTTGACCTCGCCGAGTTCCTCCTCGATTTTGAGCATGACGTCGTGCACGTCGTTCCAGTCGAATCCGACCCGCGCGAGCCTCTGCTGGAACTGGTGCGCCTTGTGCAGGGCTGGCAGATGGCGCGGCAGGCCAGCCACCACCGAGGCTTTTTCATTTCCGCCGCCGGAGGTTTGTTTTTCCCCGGCCTTGATTTTTTCCCAGTTGCGCAGCACTTCCTTCTGATCCCTTGCCTTTGTCTTGCCGAAAACGTGCGGGTGGCGCCTGATCAGCTTTTCACAGATTTTTTCCACCACGTCGTTAAAATCGAACTGCTTTTTTTCCTTCCTGATCTGTGCCTGGAATACGACCTGCAGGAGGAGGTCACCCAGTTCTTCCGCGTGTTTTGAGGAGTCGCCGGAATCAATGGCATCCACCACCTCGTAACATTCCTCTACCAGATACTGCTTGAGCGTGGCGAGGGTCTGGGCGCGGTCCCAGGGACAGCCGCCTTTGGCCCGCATGCGGGCCATGATTTCCAGAAGCCGGTTAATAGAGTTTTTTTGCATTGGAATATAGGAAGGAATATTTTCTCGCAAAGGCGCGAAGGTTCGCAAAGGGCTGGACATTCCTAACCAATTATTATTTTCTGTTTCTTTGCGGGCTTGGCGAGAGATCTTTCTGAATCTTCTGCGTGATGCGCATGGCGCAGAATTCCGCGCCGCACATTGAGCAATGGTCCAGCTTGCCCCGCGCCCCGCGGGACTTGGCGTCTTTTGGCCGCGGATTTTTTTGAAAGCGTTCCTTCGCCTTTTTGCCGTCCAGGGCAAGCTTGAATTGTTTTTCCCAGTCAAATCTTATTCTGGCATCGGTCATGGCGTCGTCCCAGTCGCGCGCGCCTTTTAAGCCGCGGGCCACATCGGCTGCGTGGGCCGCGATCCGGAAGGCCATGACGCCCTCGTGCACTTCCGCCTCGGTCGGCAGGCCCAGATGTTCGGCCGGCGTAACGTAACAAAGCAGGGAGGCCCCGTAAGTAGCCGCGGCCGTGGCGCCGATGGCCGCGGAAATATGATCGTACCCGGCCGCGACATCGGTCACCACCGGCCCCAAAACATAAAACGGGGCGCTTTTGCACAGTTTCTTTTCAACTTCCATGTTCATGCGTATCTGGTTGAACGGGACGTGGCCAGGACCTTCGACCATGACCTGGACGCCGCATTTCCGGCAGGCGCGCACGAGTTTTCCGAGCGCTTTAAGTTCGGCAAACTGGGCCCTGTCGCTCGCGTCGGCCAGGCAACCCGGCCTTAATCCGTCGCCCAGGGAAACGGTGACGTCATGAGCCCTGCAGATTTGCATTATTTCTTCCCAGCGCTCATGGAGCGGGTTCTGGGCGTTATGTCTTTTCATCCAGGACGCCAGGATGGCGCCGCCGCGGCTGACGATTCCGGCTTTTCTCTTCAAAGCCAGCGATATGTGTTCTTTCAATATCCCCGCGTGCAGAGTCATGAAATCCACTCCCTGGGCGGCCTGTTCCCGGATGACTTCGAAAAGAGCGTCGGGATCAAAGGATTCGACCTTGCCGCCGGTGCGGCAAACCGCTTCATAGATCGGAACGGTTCCGAAGGGAACGGGGCAGTCCGCCAGCATTTGCCGCCGCAATTTTGCCAGGTTGGGGCCTACGCTCAAGTCCATGACGCAGTCGGCTCCGGCGGTCAGCGCGACGGTCAATTTATGCATTTCGCGGGGACAATCCGATTGTTCCGTTGAGAGCCCGATATTGGCGTTGACTTTTGTCCGGAAAGCCCGGCCGATGACGGCCGGCCGCAGATTTTTATGATTATGATTGGCGGGCAGGACGGCGCGGCCCGCGGCTATTTCGGAGCGGACCAGATCACGATGAGCCTTTTCGGTTTTGGCCGCCGCCGACATGGCCGCAGTAATGCGGCCGGAGAGCGCTTCATCGAATTGCGTCTTCATTATTTGCGGTAATGGGCGGGACTCAAAATTGCCAGAAGGTCGCTTATTTTCAGGTCGGCCGTATTTTCCAGCACCAGATCCGCGCCGCTGAAGTCCTGCCAGGAGGTGAAGTTATCGGGTATGACGGCGCAGCGCATGCCTACGGCCAGGGCGGAGCGGTGCGCCGTGGCGCTGTTGATGAAAGCAAAGGAACTGCGCGGGTCGATCGCCATCATTTTCAGAAGGGAAAGCCAGGCGTCGGGCGTCGGCAGGTCGTCGGCTTTCTTTTTCATCACGAGCAGGGCGGGAGCATTTTTGAATTGCAGCCGGCTCGTGAGCTTGCCGGCCTCTTCTTCTGCAAGAAACGAGAGCAGGCCTATTTTGATGTTTTGTTCATCGGCTTTGTGTAAGAACTCATAAAGGGAATTGGCCGGCTGCGCGGCGGAATCGGCGAGGGACTCGGAGAACCGGCCGGCGATTTCCAGGGCGGTTTCTTCCACGCCCTTTTCGTCCGGACATTTTTTACCCTGGGCGGTAAAAAGCCCCTTCAGGTTCATGGCAATGTTGCGTTTCAGGCAATAACGCGCATAGCTCATTTCGTCCAGCGCGATGGAATGTTTCTTCAAGACGTTCCGATACGCCTCAAAGGCCAGTTGCCGGCCGGGAAACAGCATGTATTCGAGTTCAAGAAGGAAGGCAACGACAGGCTGCTGCTGTTCGGCGTTTTTTTCGGATGGTTTCGTATTTTTTTTAATCATGATTTTTGTCTCTCCCAACGGTTAATTACTGAAGAAAATATGACGATCAGAAAGGAAGAGTCAAGCAAATTAGGGCCCGGCGTTTTGCGCAATATTCAGGTTTTACATTCTTTTTACATAATTTTTACATTTTTTTGACCATTTGTTTTGCGGTTATGGCATTATGAGACCGGATTTAGAACTTATTCGTAAATCAAACAGCGAACAACGAGAGACCAAAATAGGAGAAAATCATGGACGGGAAAATAAATAAATCGATGGCTATTGCAATGGTCGTCTGTTGCGTGACGTTTGCGGCGGCAATCGGCAGAGCGGCAGACGATCCCTTCAAAAAAGAACAGGGCGAACAGTCGAAATTGACTGGACCGGCGTTAAAACAAGAAGTTTCTTCCGGATTAGTATCGGTTGAGGTGCGCATGATTGAAATGCCGCGGCTGGCCGCGGATGAAGTGTTCAAAGAGCAGGGCGGCATGGCAAAGACATACGTGCTCAATGAAAAAACGCTCGGTGTCCTTAACGACATGATTGTCAATAACAAGGCAAAAATAGTGGTACAATCAAAAATTATAACACAATCTGGCATTGGAAGCGTAACCAGGAGTAGTCGTAAAATACCTGTTCCTGCTTTCAATCCACGCGAGTCAATATCTTCAAACAAGGCACCGATTTCCGCTGATTGTCATAGTTTTCAATATGTAGATATCGGAACCGCATTAAAAATAACTCCAATCATTGACACGGCAACACAATTAATTAATTGTGAAATGGCTCTTCAAGCGGATCGAACACACCTTAAAATACACATTATAAGTGATGATATATCAACTAGGTTCACAAGCAGGAATGGAGATACAGTGCTTATCTGGGGATATGCCATAGACCAGGATGACTCGCAAGAAGCGCCAATAATTTTAGTGCTGGCAAATGCCTGCATTGTGCCGGCAAAATAATAAATCATTGGAAGCTGCAATAAACGTTGTATGGCTTGATCGGATAACGCGCCTCTGGCATAATCAGGCCATGCGTTTATATCATCTGAACTTCATCCTGATAATCGGCACGACTGCGGCCGTGCTGGGGGCCGGAATTATACTCTCGCGGAAGGAAATTGATGAACGTGTGCCGGTGGACCGCTCGTTCGTGCGCGAATGCGCCATGGAACTCAACAATGAACTGGTGCGGCTTGATAATATCTACCATAATGACCTGCTGCAACTGACTGCCTTGGGCGCAGCAGCAACCAATGCGCCGAAACGTAAAGAACTGAAAGATGCCGGTTCTTTTTTGGCTGGCGTATGCCGATACGATTTCTTCTTTAAAAATTCAGGCATCGCACCGGAATATATAATAATTGATTCTCCAGCCGGCATTATATCGCCGGAAGTGGTGTTGCAATCTTCTGACAATTATATTGTTTTTCCGAACGATATAGCCTTGAACCGCGAACAATTGTTTCCGAAATCAGGCAAGCCGGAACAAAACGAAGGATGGGTATTGCCGCGTAACGGCAGATTCGCGGTGTTCTGGAGCAGACTGACGGAAAATACCGTTCTGGCGTTTCTGCTGGACATGCAAAAGATCGGCAGGGCGGCCAGCGATTATTTAAAACCCAAAATCGCAGTCTGGTATGCGCCGATCCGGGCCGGCGGCGGATTACACCGGCTTGAAGGGCCGGGCGGCGCATTCCTGGCGGGTATTGAAAGGGTCCCGAAGCGCGAACCGGATTTTATCGTGCCCATGCCGACCCATATCGGCACCTGGCAGATTTTGTCCTGGGACACCCATAAACCCCGCGTCGTTTATGACCCCGTGCGCCTGGCCGTCTCCGGAACCTTATCCGTTATTCTTTTTGCATTTGGCTTGATCCTTTTCCTGCAGCAGCGGCGCGCCCAGAAAACGGCCGCGCAGCGTGTTTCATTCGTAAACCGTGTTTCCCATGAACTCGGCACGCCGTTGACGAACATGTTGTTGAATCTGGAACTGGGCATGGAAGCCATGCAAGAACAGCCCAAGGCGGTGCGACACAGGTTTAATCTTGTGGCGGAAGAAACCCGGCGTCTGGCCAGACTGGTAAGGAACGTGCTGACCTTTTCCCGCAGGGAGCGCGGCAAACTGAAAATAAATCCCGTCTCCTGTGTGCCGGATGAAGTGATTGACGACGTCCTGTGCCAGTTTGAACCCTCTCTGGCCCGGGCCGGCATCGCGGTGGAACGCCGTCTTTCAACTTCCGAGACGATAATCTGCGACGCTGATGCCTTGGCGCAGATTGTGTCCAATTTGGTGTCGAATGTGGAAAAATATGCCGCAACCGGAAAATGGCTTTGCGTCGAGAGCTTTCTACACGGGTCGTTACTGACTATCCGGGTTGCCGATAAAGGCCCTGGCATCCCGCTGCAGGGGCGCGAACGGATGTTTCATCCGTTCGAAAGAATTGACAATGCCATCCACAACGGCGCTACCGGCGCCGGCCTGGGCCTGGCCATTGCCCGCGATCTTGCCCGAATGATGGGCGGGAATTTGATTGTTATTGATGCCGATAAAGGCGCTGTTTTTGAACTTAAAGTTCCGGTGAATAAATGAAAGTATTGATTGCCGAAGATGATGTGATCACGCTTGACGCCATCGATGCATGCCTGCGTTCAGAAGGTTTCAGCACTCTGCTCGCAAGAAACGGCAGGGAAGCACTGCAGTTATGGGAAAAACACCGCCCCGATCTTGTTTGCCTCGACATCATGATGCCTGAAATCAACGGATACGAAGCCTGCCGCAGGATGCGCGCCTCCGATCAATCTACGCCTATAATTTTTCTTTCCGCCAAAAACGAGGAAATTGACGTGGTGGTCGGCTTGGAACTGGGCGCGGACGATTTTATTCGCAAGCCGTTCGGTAGGCGCGAACTTCTGGCGCGCATTCGTTCGGCGTTGCGTCGCGCTGCTTCCCGTGCGCCTGTGGCGCGCAGTTTCAGGATGCGAGATCTGACCGTGTACCCGGATGAATTGCGCGCCGTGCGCGGGAAACGCAAAATCGAGTTGTCTCCGCGCGAGGCGCAAATGCTGGCTCTCTTGTATGAAAACGCAGGTAAACCGGTCAAAAGAGACACCTTCCTGGATCGCTGCTGGGACATGGAATATTATCCCGATTCTCGTACCTTGGACCAGCATATTGCCAACCTGCGCAAAAGAATCGAGCGTTTGTCCCCTGACGCTGAAATTATCGAGACCGTGCGCGGAGTCGGTTATCGTTTCAGGCCTGAGTGAGTCATTTTTGTTTTTTATTATTCTACGCCAGTCCGTCTTTTATCTTGAGTCAATTCGGGGCGCGAATCAGTGATAAAAAACGAATTGACGTTGTTCTCTGATCGTATACCTTATCCGTTCTAAACAACACATAGGAGGGCAAACGCAATGCCGTTAATTGACATGCCGTTGGATAAGCTGCGGAAATATCAGGGCCGCAATCCCAAGCCGAAGGATTTTGACAATTATTGGAACAAGGCCCTGAGAGAAATGCGCTCAACCGATCCTGATCTTAAGCTGGTCCGCAGCGAATTTCAGGCCGATTGCGCCGAGTGCTTTGACTTGTATTTCACCGGGGTGCAGGGGGCGCGTATCCACGCAAAATATCTGCGGCCCAGGAATACCGGGAAAAAACATCCGGCCGTGGTCATGTTTCACGGCTACACCGGCAATGCCGGCGACTGGAACGACAAGCTGAATTACGTTGCGCTCGGCTTTTCAGTGGCGGCCCTGGACTGCCGAGGCCAGGGAGGATTTTCCGAGGACACGGGCGGAATCAAGGGGACAACCTACCGGGGACACATTATTCGCGGCCTGAACGATTCCCCGGAAGCCCTCCTTTTCCGCCAGATATTTCTGGACACCGCCCAACTGGCCGGTATTGCCATGTCCATGCCGGAAGTTGACTCGAATCGGGTCGGCGCCATGGGCAGTTCCCAGGGCGGCGGATTAACCCTGGCCTGCGCAGCCCTTGAACCGCGCGTCAAAAAGGCGGTCTCCTTTGTCCCATTCCTATGCGACTACAAAAGAGTATGGGAAATGGACCTGGCCAAGGGCGCTTACGAGGAATTGCAGACGTTTTTCCGCCAGTTCGACCCGCGCCACGAACGGGAGGACGAAATTTTCAACAGGCTGGGTTATGTGGATGTCCAGCATCTGGCCGGACGCATCAAGGCGGAAACGCTCATGATAACGAACTTGATGGACACCATCTGCCCGCCCTCAACCCAGTTTGCCGCCTACAATAAAATCAAAGCGCGCAAGAAAATGATCATCCATCCCGACTTCGGCCACGAAACCGCGCCGGGAGCAAACGATCTGGCTTTCCGTTTTCTGGCGGGGCTTTGAAGCAGAGGCCAGAACTACAAAATACCAAAAAAATCAACATGTCATCCTGAGCTCCGCGAAGGATCTTGGCAGAGACTATGATGATTAACGAGATTCCTCGTCCACTGCGGACTCGGAATGACACCGGATTTTCATCTCCGCCAAGGCCGGAGTTTTCTCTTAACCCAATGCTTCAAATCATAATAATAAAACGGGACATTCATCCAGAAACGATAACGCCGGCCCATTGAAGCCATATATTTCCCGATGAAAATGCGCCTGCCGTTCCAGCAAAGCGGATGGCAGATGCGCATCAGGTCGAAAAGTCTCCGCCGCAATCCCAGGCGCCGGCAATAAAACCGCGCGCGGGCAGTGTCGATCAAGGTAAATTCCACTGCCTTTCCGTCGCGAATTCTGAACAAAAGATTGCCGGCCGATAAATCCCTGAAATAGACGCCGCGGTCATGCATTTTCAGGACAAAGGAGGAAATTTCGCCGTAAACTCTGTCAGTCGGCAAACCTGCAAACCCGTCAACCCCTGAACTGAACGCGTTGAAGGCGTCCCGCGCCGAAAAGCTTTCACCGAAATCCTCGCAGACATACCAGCCTGGCGAAACCAGCGGCTTTTCGGCATGATGAAAAAAGGCGATCGGAAGAGGCGTGGCAATGCCGCGCCGTAAAAGCTCGTTGGCCCCGTTCCAACTGCGCAGGGCCTTGTCGCCTCTACGTTTGGCGAACAAACGCCTTAGCGGCGGAAGAGGCTTGCATTGTTTAATTATAACCGCAGCATCTTTATCGTCGCCGAACATTATGCGCCAGACGCGATTGCGGCTGTCGCGCAGGACTTCAGCCTCGCGGTCAATATTTTGCCTCAGCAATGAAATCCGTTGAAAGATTGCGTCTTTATTCCCGGCCAGACATACTCCCGACCAATCAGCGCGGCTTACAAAATCATAAGACCGGCCGGCCAGATTCGCAAAACGGATGTTTTCCAGCGGCGAGGGCGGCCTTGATGGAACCGCTGGTAGGGGCTTCGCTGGCCGAAGCCCTTCCGGACAAACGGGCCGGGCAAGCCCAGCCCCTACAAAACCTCGACCAGGCCATTTAATATAAACCGGGCTTTCGGAAATCATGATAGGCGGTTTTTCCAGCAGAGCTCCGTCGCGCGAATATATTTTTGCCTCTTCAAGAATTCCCGGCTGATAACATTCTTTTGCCGCCGTTTTTATACCGTCCCGGGTCCAGGCAACATGCAGGAAACAATCCGGCCGCTTGAACTCATGAATTTCCAGGCCCGGCGCCGAAGGAACTTTTCGGACATATTCAGCGCCGGCGATAAAACGGTTTACGGTCTGCAACGCGAAGAAAGCCGGCCTGGGGCGGTAGTTTTCAACTTTTCCCCGGGCGGTGCCATAGAAAGTGACGTGCGGTATTTCCGGAAATTCAGCAGTTCCGTCATCAATCAATCCTTCGCGCTGGCCGATCAATGGGCCCCAGTAAACCCGCTCCAACGCTCCGCTAGTCGCGGCCAGGCAGCAATAGCGCGCCAGGTAATCGGCCTGTTTTTCCTCGATCTGATCCGTAAAGCGCGCGATGCGGCGCAGACTCCAGGAGACATGCGAGCAAACCGTTCGCGCAACCCCGAATTTTTCACCGATCCCGTTTAAAATCCGCGCCTTGCGGATCAAATTGAATTTTAAGGCCTCGGCCGGCCGTCGGCCGGCAATTTTATGGTCATAAACCTCAGGTTCGCCGGCGCGTTCCACAAACAGGTTGTCGCTGTGCAGCGTCGGCAACAGCCGCATGCGCTTCATGGCGCTTAAAATGGCAATGTTATAAAACGGCTCGAAGTCGGTGACGTTTGGTCCGGCCAACGCGCAATTAGCCGCCGCGGCTTCTTCGCCGGCAATCCGCCAGGCGGTAAGATAGCCGTTGAGATTATATCCCGACCACTTGCGCCGGTTGCAGGTGGAGCCGATCTCGAAAAGTTCCACGCCGCAGCCGTAGGCGGCGAACGTTTCGGCCAGGAACAAACGCCAGGTCTTCTGCGCTTCCTCATCATGCAGGATTTTGCGCGCCTCGGCAAAAGGCTGCACCAGGTGGAGGCAGACCTGAAAATTTTCGTCGATAAGGCGCCTGAGAAACCTTGCCTGGAATGAATTGCGGCTTTCATAGGTGAAATCAACGCGCACGCGGCGAATGGAAAGTTCCTTGAGCCGCGCCACAACATAGTCGTCGTCGGCGGGCTCTGCGCCGCTTGCCGCGCAAACGCCGAAAAAATCTTTTTGAATGAAAATATTTCCGGCCGGTTCGTCGAGTCCCTTCTTAAGCCAGCCGCCGGAAAGGACGCATTTCAGCATGGTCGGCAAGGCGCGAAAAAAGACAAATAAATTTTGCATTAAATCCGTCATGCGCATAGAATATGACAATTCGCGCCGATTTTGGAAGAAAAAAGAGAAACTCCGGGATTTCAGGTAGGGCGCGTGCATACTCGCACCGCCGTGTCCGAATCCGAATCAAGGACGGCGCGGCAGGGATGCCGCCGCCCTACCAGGCAAAGGAAATATAATGAAAAAAAGACAATTCAATCTAACCAGCCTTCCGGAATGGAAAAGTCTCGCAAGCCATTACCGGCAAATAGAGTCAATTCACCTGCGCGAGCTTTTTGCGAAAGACAAACTTCGCGCGGAAAAATTCACGGTTGGAGCCGAGGGGCTGACCCTCGATTATTCTAAAAACCGGATCACCGCCGAAACCATGCGTCTGCTTTGCGCCCTGGCCCGCGCCTGTTCCCTGGCCGAGGCGCGCCGGGCCATGTATTCCGGCGCTGCCATCAACCGCACTGAAAACCGGCCGGTCCTCCATATTGCCCTGCGTAACATGGCCAACACTCCTATTTTAGTCAATAACGCCGACGTCATGCCCGAAGTCAACCGCGTATTAAAAAAAATGCGCTTTTTTTGCGAAAATATCCGCAATGGTTCCTGGCGCGGTCATACCGGAAAGCGGATCCGCAATGTCATCAACATCGGAATCGGCGGCTCGGACCTGGGTCCGGCCATGGCCTATGAGGCCTTGAAACCTTACACGAAACGCGATCTGACCGTGCGTTTTGTTTCCAACATTGACGCTGCGCACCTCTTGGAAGCCGTCCGCGACCTTTCTCCGGCGGAGACGCTGTTCGTGGTGACTTCCAAAACGTTCACGACCCAGGAGACCATGACCAACGCCCTGTCGGCGCGCGCCTGGTGCCTGGCGCAATTGAAAAGCGAAAAGGCTATTGAAAAACATTTTGTGGCCGTTTCAACCAACGAAACGAAGGTAAAGGAATTCGGCATCGACCCAAAAAACATGTTCGAGTTCTGGGACTGGGTCGGGGGCAGATATTCGTTGTGTTCGGCCGTGGGCCTGTCTTTAATGCTGGCCATCGGCCCGGAAAATTTCGGCCGGCTTTTGGCCGGCTTTCATGCCATGGACTTACACTTTCTTACCGCGCCATTGGATAAAAACCTGCCTGTAATTTTGGCCCTGTTGGGAATCTGGTATAATAATTTTTTTGGCGCGCAATCCTATGCTGTTTTGCCCTACTCACAATATCTGGAAAAATTACCGGCTTATCTCCAGCAATTGGACATGGAAAGCAACGGCAAGAGCATTGACCAGAACGGTAAAACGGTAGGCTGGCAAACCGGGCCGATTGTCTGGGGCGAGCCCGGCACCAACGGCCAGCACGCCTTTTACCAGCTCCTGCACCAGGGCACGAAACTTGTTCCGGCCGATTTTATCGGATTCTGCAAGCCTGCCCGCAATGGCTACGCCATAGACTTTGCAGGCGGGCCGGCGGAAAACCTTGGGGAACACCAAGCCATGTTAATGTCCAATTTTTTTGCCCAGACCGAGGCGCTGGCCTTTGGCCGGACCGGGAAAGAAGTCGCCGCAACCGGAGTTCCGGAGGAACTTGTGCCGCACAAGACCTTTGCCGGCAACCGGCCGACCAACACCATTCTGGCCGAAAAACTCGATCCGGCCACGCTCGGAAAGCTGATTGCGCTTTACGAGCACAAGGTGTTCACGCAGGGGATAATCTGGAATATTTATTCGTTCGACCAGTGGGGCGTCCAGCTCGGCAAGGAACTGGCCGGGAAGATATTGCCCGAGCTGACCAGCGCGAAAGAAACAAAATTGAATCACGATTCATCTACCAACGCGCTGATCCGCCGTTTCCGGCGGCAGGCTTTACCTTACCGATTGAAACAATTGCATTAAACAAGAGGGAGCGAGCGAAGGGATCCAGCGAGACACTGGACAAGTTTTCCGCCATAGGCGGACCCGCCTCCGGCGGGGAACCCTCAATATTATTTACCTAGTTCAAGTAATTAAACAATGCTAAAGGCTGGAGCGAGCGAAGGGATTTGAACCCTCGACACCCACCTTGGCAAGGTGGAGCTCTACCACTGAGCTACGCTCGCTTACTACTTCGTCCCGATGCGCTGCGCGCTTCGGGACTACGAAGCACAAGTAAAAGATGATTTATTGTTAGCATGCCCGCCTTGTTTGTGCAATAATATTCTTTAAGGGAAAATGATCCAATTCAACACGGAATTTCCAGTGCAGGAACATGCGGCTGAATTTTTCGCGGCCGGCGGCATGCTTGAAAAGGCCTGCGCCCTGAACGCCTTTCCGTTCGAAATCCGGACCCAGCAGCGGAAAATGGCAGAAGCCGTGGCCGAAGCCCTTGCGGAAGAAAGCCATCTTGCGGTCGAGGCGGGCACGGGGGTTGGCAAGACTTTTGCCTACCTTGTGCCGCTCATCCTCTTCGCCAGGCATCAGGAAGCGCGCGGGGATGGCCACGCGTCCCGCGTGGCCGTATCCACCCACACCATCAATCTTCAGGAACAGCTCATGTTCAAGGATATCCCTTTTTTGCTGGAAAATATGGGCATTGATTTCAAGGCGGCCCTCTGCAAGGGCCGGCATAACTACGTGTGCCTGCGCAGGCTGGAAAGTGCGCACCTCATGAGCGGCGATTTGTTCAATAAGAGCCGTGAAAAGGAATTGAAGCGCATCCGACGCTGGGCGGACGAGACCGACGACGGATCGCTTTCTGATTTTACCGACTCCGTGCCCTCTCCCGAGATCTGGCGCCAGGTATGCTCGGAACATGACAATTGCCTGGGCAAAAAATGCCGGTATTACCTGAATTGCTTTTTGATGAAGGCGAGAAACGCGGCCTTTGACGCCGATCTGTTGGTCCTGAACCATCATCTTCTTTTTTCCGACCTGGCCCTGCGCCGCGAGGGCGCGGGAATTCTGCCGGAAATCTCGGCCATGATCATCGACGAGGCGCACGGCCTTGAAGACATAGCCGGCGAACATCTCGGCTTGCGAATTTCGCAGGCCGCGATCCAGCACTGGCTGAGACGTCTTTATGTGCCGGACATTCGGAAGGGACTGCTTGCCGCCCTGCGCGAGCACGAGCTTGCCGACGAAACAACAAAAGTCTGGGAGAGCGTCGAGCATTTTTTTCTGGAACTTGGTTTATTCGCCAATCTAACCGGAGCCGGCAATAAAAAATATGTCATGGAACAAAAGCCTGATTTAAAAGCAATGCTCCCCGAACATATCGCGCATCTTGTCCACGGCATTGAAAAATTGCGCGATCTGACCGAAGAAGAAGGACTTAAAACAGAATTGAACGCCATCTGCCGGCGCGGCGATGAAATTTGGCAAACGCTTGATTTTTTTCTGAAACAGAAGGAAAGAAACCATGTTTACTGGATCGAGCAGGATAAAGGCGGAAGAATTTCCCTGATATCGGCGCCGATCGATGTTTCCAGGCTTCTCAAAGATCTGTTATTTGATTCATTTGCGCCCGTGATCATGACCTCGGCCACGCTTTCGGTGAATAATTCGCTCGATTTCTTCAAGAAAAGGATCGGGGTTGAAAATTGCCGGGAACTGATCCTTGATTCGCCATTCGATTATCAGCGTCAGATGAAAATTTTTATTGCCACCGGCCTGCCCGAGCCGAATGACGAAAATTTCGCGAGCGCTGCGGCCGGTGCGGTGGAACGCTTTGTAAGGCAAAGCAATGGAAAAGCCTTTGTGCTGTTCACCAACGCGGAGCTGATGCGCCAGGTCGCCGGCCAGGTGAGGGAATCACTGGCCGGGGACGGATTCCTGATGCTGGTGCAGGGCGAGGGTTTGCCCAGGCACGCGATGCTGAAAAAATTCCGGGATGCGCATGGCCCGCCGGAAAGGCAGAAGGCAGATTGCAGAATGCAGAATGACGCACAATCCGATCCGTCAATTCCGGCAAAATCGGAAATCGAAAATCAAAAATCGCCAGCCACAGGCTGGTCCGCCTCAGGCGGAAAAATCGGCAGGGCCGTGCTTTTCGGCCTGGACAGTTTCTGGATGGGGGTGGACGTGCCGGGCGAGGCGCTTTCCAACGTCATTATCGTGCGCTTGCCTTTCGCGGTGCCTGACGAGCCGTTGGTCAAGGCGCGCATGGATCTGATTGAGGCGGAGGGCAGGGACGCCTTCCGCGAATATTCCCTTCCGCAGGCGATTTTGAAATTCAGGCAGGGCGTGGGCCGGCTCATTCGCACCGCGAACGACGAAGGAATAATCGTCATATTGGATTCAAGAATAGTAAAACGCTGGTACGGCAAATTCTTCCTGCGCTCCATCCCGGCATGCGAGCACATCAGGGTCAAACCTAACTTTAATACTTAATTTACTTGCCTGGTTCCAGGATTTCCGGCAAAGTCCTTTTCATGCCAAGACGGTTGAGAATACAATTCGCCGGAGCTATTTATCATGTTGCGATTCGCGGCAATGGTCGTGCGGATATTTTTGCCGACGACCATGATCGCGAGCGTTTCCTGAAACGACTGGAAGAGAGCCTGGAAATTTATACCGTGCGGCTATATCTTTTCTGCCTCATGAGCAATCACGTGCATTTGGTGTTGGAAACCACTCAAGGCAATTTAAGCCGGTTTATGCAGAGTTTGGAGACAGGATACACGGTGTATTTCAATATCAGGCATAACCAGCCGGGACATGTCATGCAAGGACGGTACAGCGCCAAACTGGTTGAAGGGAATAAATATCTGCTAAACCTCAGCCGTTATGTGCATTTGAACCCCATTTTTGTGGACCAAGCCGAAAAGCTGCCACTTAAAGAAAAAATTTTGGCGTTACGAAATTACCGATGGAGCAGTTATCCGGGATATTCAGGAATCGGCAAAGAATATGGGTTTGTAACATCCAGCCCCATACTCGGACTGATTAATGCGGCAAAAAACAGGAAAAGACAGGCATATCGAAAATATGTTGAAAGCGGTTTGGCAGAGACTGATGAAGATTTTTTGGCGCTGTTAAAAGAATCACCCCTGTGTATCGGTGACGATAAATTTTGCGCGAAGATGCGCGAGCTTTATCGAGAACTGACGAAAAAGAGTGAAAAACCGGAGGATGTTGCGTTCCGGCGGCAGACCGGCAGAGTCCCAGCGGAAGAAATTCTTCAGTTACTATGCGAAATGTTGAGAGTTGGAGAGGCCAGCTTCAAGGAAAGGAAGAGAAATTCAATGCTTCGGCCACTCGCGGCGAAAATGTTGAGCAAATACGGAGGATTGACGAACCGCAAAATTGCGGAGGTTTTGAATATCGGAACCGGTGCGGCAACCGGTCGGGCGGCCGCAAAACTGGACTCCGTCTTGGAGAAAGATCGTGCGCTCAAAACATTGCTGCCGGAGATCGAAAAAAAACTGACAGAGGAAGCCGAAAAACATTGCGATGTTAAGTATTAAAGTTAGGTTTGACCCTGAGGTGGCGGTCATCGCCGGGCTGGTGCTGCGTTTCGTTTTTAGCGCGACTTCCGCCGCCTCTCAGGACATTCCGTTTTATCATTTCAACCGAATATTCACCTCGGCCGAGTTCAACGCCAGGGCAAACATGTCCACAAACCTTCCGGAGGGCGAAACGGAGTACCAGCCCGGCATGGTCAGGGGCGCGCCGGTCAAAATTGATACGAACAAAACCGTTGCAATCGAGCGCCAGGCAATAGTGTTCGGCTGTGAATCGGCCATGGGGGCGTGGAATTCCGCCACGAACATGGTCGTGGAACGGCGTTATCCCGGCAAGACATTCGACAACACCGGCTGGATTTGCGCTTCCAAGTCGTTCAAGGGCAAATGGGGCGCTTATCTTTGGACCCTGCAGAACAGCAACGTATTTCAATCGTCGGCGACCAATTGGTGGGAAATCAAGGAGGGCATGCGGGTCCCTATCACAAACGTCATAGTCGGCAGCCTTGGAAATTATCAGCCGATCACGAACGTGGTCGACGTGGGACCGGATATAGGGACTACCACGAACTTTCCCGGCGCCGACAAAGCAAGCGAGGGGATATATCGGGTGGACCTGACGAATGTTTTTTATCAACTGATGATTCCCTATATCCGGATCACGCCGCCAAAGGCCATGGCCGCCACTGGCAGCACGAATCCAATTCAGTTCACGATCACGGCCACCAATGTCCCCGGGGGCGTGGAGTGGAAACTAAGGCCGGACGGGCTGGCCGGCGGGGCCGTATTGCAGGTTTCCAATGACTGGCATTTCGCCGGCGTGACGCCGGGGGCCATAGTCACAAATTATAAGATACGCGTCACCTCGATGGATGTCACCAATTTTTACGCCGAAGCGAAACTGGACGTGATCAAGGTTGACATCGTGGAATCGAACCTCTATCTGGATGTCACCAACATAGCCCATCTGCATCTGACTCCGGACAGCGCGACGGATACGCAGTGGGAAATCAAGCCTGCCGTAAAATCCGGGGCCCGTTTTGACGGAAAGGCAACCGGCACAAACGTCGTCCTCATTGCCGGTTCAGCCGCAACCAATTACACGGTCAAAGCCTATGCCGCACAATTGACCAACTGTTTTGACGTCTGCACCGTGACCGTCGTGAATGCTTTCATTGTTCCGGACCGGAACCATGACCGGATCATTGACGCCTCGGACAAAGGCGAGGCCGCCTCCTCAAAACCATTCCGTTTCTGGGCAAATGACGATGCCGACGGCGGCAATACCTCGCAAAGCGGCAGCGACCTGCCGGGCCAGGCGGCGGCACGCTTCGGCGGCGCCAATTATGCCGATGACCATGTCAACGGCAACGGCGATCTCCTGGATTTTTTCCCGGTCTGGCTGGACCTGAAACAGACGCTCGATCTTTTGCCTCCCGGCAAAAGCATTCAATACAAACTCAGGCAGGACGATGCAGCCCTAAAGGCGGTTTATACCGATCTGACCAGAGAACTGGCCGGGGCTTACCTGACGATGGGAGGCTCAATTTATGGGCCCTCGTTCAAGCAAAACGCCTCGTGTGCCGATACTTTTGCAGTCACCACCTCCGGCGTGGCCTTGGCGGAAACGTTCCTGAATAAAATCAAAAAGGACAAATCAAGGGGAATTCTGATGATTGAGGGCGCGAAGCCCACGCAAAAACCGTTGGTGCTGGAAATCCTGAAAGACGGACGGAAAATCCATGAAAAAGAACTGCCGCTCAGCATCGATGGCGTGGAAAAAATGTACCGCTGGATCAATCTGCGCAACGCGGCCGGCGGAAACGTCGGCCGCGCGACGGATGTGAATGAGCCCTCAAATTATCCGGACAATTCGAGCAACAGGAAGCAATTCGTATTCGTGCACGGATACAGCGTCAGCGAAGAAGGCGCGCGCGCCTGGAACGCGGAAATGTTCAAACGGCTTTATCAGTCCGGTTCCCGGGCCATGTTCACGGCCTTGACCTGGTTCGGGAACGAGGGCCAGATTTTCGAAGGGGCTTTCCGGTTTTTCGGCAGGAGCGCTCCGACTCCGAATTATTACGCCAATGTGGTTAATGCATTCGAGTCGGCGCCAGGCCTGGCTTCCATGGCGAACGGATTACCGGGCCGGAAATACGTTGCCGGACACAGTCTTGGAAACATGGTCGTCTCCTGCGCCATCAAAAACCACGGGCTGAGAGTCGGCACATATTTCATGCTGAATGCGGCCGTGGCTATGGAGGCGTATGACCGCAAGGAAATAGAGAGGGATCGGATGCGAAACCCGCTCTGGCGGGACTACCGTAACCGGCTGTGGGCCGCGGAATGGCATCGACTCTTCAGCGATAATGACGGCCGGCGCACCCTGACGTGGCGCGATCGCTTCAGCGGCATCGACGCATTGACATACAACTATTACTCGTCAAGCGAGGACGTGCTGGATAACGGCGACGGTCGACTTCATAACACGATGGCCGTGCATTGGGCCTGGTATAACCAGGAAGTCCTCAAGGGCATGATGCCCACGTGGCTTGTTGCCGGTTACTGCGAGGGCGGATGGGAATTTAACAAGGGATCCCTTCTTATGACACCGCAAACCGCGAACCATTTGCCCGATGACCGGATCCGCACAAATTCGTTCTTTCTGTGTTTCGATAATGACGAACTCTATGGGACAAACGGCAGCGCGGTTGCCGGAAAACCTGAGGTAAGGCGGAAACTTCTGGCCGACGCCATTCCGGCGCTTTCAAATCCGATGGGCAGGAATGCCCTGGGCAGTTTCGGGACCAGGAACCGGGACATGTCGGCTTTCCGCCGGGGCGCATACAGGAGCGGCAACTGGCCCGATCCGGACGATCGCTGGCGGCACAGCCACATAATCGAGATCGCATATCCTTTCAATTATGCGGTATTCGACCAAATCGTATCTGACGGAGGATTAAGATGAAATCATTATCCGGTTTGATAATGACAATATTTCTTGCCATCATTTCCGCCCAGGCCCAGGAAGCCTGCGTAACGGTGCGTGTAACCGATGAATCCGGAGAGGTTGTGGCCGGCGCCGCCGTTGACGCCGGCTTCAGCACCTGGATTCAGCCGGGATGGGGCTGGGGCGGCGGAGCGCCTAATATAGTCAGGGGTTTTTCGGATAAAAGCGGACTGTGCCTCATGAAAGGAAAGGGAAACGGAGGAGAAGTCGGCATTGCGGCGGAAAAGCAAGGCTATTACAATAGTTCGGGCTACAGCATGGATTTCACAAACCTGACGGGGGTGATTCGGAAAAAGTGGCAGCCCTGGAATCCGACCATAAACGTCATGCTTCGAAGGATCGGAAACCCAATCCCCATGTATGTGCGTAAAATCAAGCTGGCTGTTCCGGACGAGGGAATCCCCGTAGGATTCGACCTGCTCAAGGCCGACTGGGTGGCCCCCTGCGGAAAAGGGGAAACATCCGATTTGTTTTTTCAACTGGACCGCGAAATTGGAGATGATTACAGTTCCTATGATGCCACGCTGATTGTTTCATTTCCAAACGAGGGCGACGGCATCCAGGCCGTTCCGGTTCCGCAGCGCGGATGCAGCGCGCTGCGTCTGCCGGCCGCCGCGCCGGAAGGCGGCTATGCCTCGAAGCTGGTCAGGCGAATGTCTCAGGATCCTGACGGACCGGCCTACTGCGACTTGCGCGCCGACCAGAATTATTTTTTCCGCGTACGGGCCAAAAAGGACGCGAACGGCAGAATCGCGAGCGCCCTGTACGGAAAAATATATGGAGATTTTGACCGGGATTTTCTGGATGGAGACATCGGTTTTACCTATTACCTGAACCCGGCGGTAAATGACCGCAATACGGAGTTTGACCCCAAACGGAACCTGTTCGGGGAACTGACCGACGCGGAGGAGGTACGGGAGCCGTAGAATGAATGACAGGCATCATACGGTGGATATAATCCGATGCCGGCGCTACGAAGCGGCGGCGCACACTTCACGGGCGGCAATCTTATTATTATCAGCGGCCTTGATTTTCTCAATTGCGCCCATGACATCGGCCGATACTCTCACGAACCGGCCGACCCGGATGGAATTGGATAAGACCGTGGCGCTTGGCATTGAATTGGTCGGCGGCTTGAATGAACGCTGCCTGGCAACACAATATCGCGCCGACCCCGCCGCCTGGCGCGTCGCTCCGCTGCCGCTGAAAACAAATGACGCCGGCCTGCTCCTTGACAAGGATTTTCTCAATATGACCGGCGGGCAGGTAAAAAATCTGATCCCATGCTACCTGGATATCAGGAGCGGCATATACAATGTCCCGGTTTCCCTGACCGTGACGGGGCTATTCGACGCGCTGAAGGTGGGAAACATTACAAGCGAGTTCTCGGCCGTTTCCGCGTGGGCGAATGCAACCCAGACAAACTGGCTGGCCGCCTGCCAGGAAGCCTTCAGGGAAAGATGCAAGGTATTGGAGTCTTTAAAATATACGGTGGATTTAAATGCGCCCGCCATGATCCACGTCTGCAAGCGGGAAGTCTTCAGTTCAGCCGGTGACCTGGAAATCATCGCCTACAAAAACAAAGGCGACAAGAGTATCGCGCATGGGTATTGCCCGGACTTTGAAGCGGAAATACTGGGCTACACGCCATCCGGTTTTTATGTGAAAAATCACTCGGCTTGGAAAGCATTGGGAGATGAAGACACGCATATTTCCGTCAGCCTGAATACAGCCAGGCAGATTTTTGAAATCCTCTGGTATAAGGGTATAAACGACAGTCCGCCTCCCTGGGTAAACACTAATTTACCGTTAATTATAGCGACAAACGATTCAGACAATTCAAAGGACGCCGGCATGGGAACTTTTTTGTTTTGTCATCCCAATAATTATCTCCTTGGAGGAAGACCTCGCATTGAAGACAGCGGCTTTCTTGACACAGAGTCAAAAATAATTGTTCATGCGAAAAGAAGTTCCAGTTCGAATAATTCATCAGACCAATCCTTATACGGCGGCGGTGGTGGCGGTGGTGGCGGTGGAGGAGGGGGGGGCGGGGGTGGTGGTGGCGGGGGGGGCGGTGAAC
>Ga0074199_1001196_pt1 | contig 25433 bp, 16 predicted proteins | sample EPASupsiteSAE347_FD_64528 | JGI IMG/M metagenome (GOLD analysis project Ga0074199, IMG submission 64528) | Bioremediated contaminated groundwater from EPA Superfund site, New Mexico - Sample SAE3-47 | ecosystem: Environmental > Aquatic > Deep subsurface > Groundwater > Contaminated ... | reverse complement strand
TGTATTGTGGGGGGGGAAAAAACCCTCAAAAATGGGGCGGGGGCGCGGGTTTTTGTGGGTAATCATGACCCGGCGGGGTTCGGATAGGTGTGGGGTTTCCCGCCAAAGCCGCAAGCCGTGTTCTGCCCGTATATTAAGAGCCTGCAAGTGACCCCCTATGCCCGTGCCGGCGATCGGATCAGTTACGGTGTTGAGGCTCAAATCTCCGCCGTGCATTATTTCCTGCAAAACGGCAGTGCGCAACTGGTGGTTTCGGATTATCCGGTCAAAGGCGCGGGTGGCGAGGTGTCCGCGGCGCTGACCATCACCAACGTCATCGCTCCGCAAACCGTCACCGTGCGCATGCCGGCGGCGGACATGAGTCGGCGGGCTATCCGGGTTGAACTGCGGGATGTGCGCACCGGCGGGGCGTTCCAATCCGAGTGGCTGGAGGGCGACGATGTGAAAGCTCTCGAGTCTTTGACGGTTTATCCGGACCGCTCCCACTATTCCAGCGAGGCAAAGGCGATAATCGCCTGCGTGGTCAACGTGCCGGCGGCCGATTATGCCAAGCTACAGCTGGTCGCAAGGATGGCCGATGGCCGTGGCATAGCGACGGCACAGTTGAAAGGATATGAGACGCCATTGTCCGTGCCGGTTAATATCTTGACGGCCGGCGTCAATATTATAACCGTTGAGTTGGTTGCGAAAGTCCCAGAAAAGAAGGCCGCCGCCCGTTTGCAACAGTGGAGGGATGCGTTTCATCGCATCCGCAGGGCTTTTGCAATTGGCTCGGGTGCCACAAATGGCGATGTGATTGCAGCGCAGCAGGTAATGTTGATTCGACCGGCATTAGTGCCGGCAGTGGAGTGGAAGACCGACCGCCAAAACGGCGTCCTGTTGCGAAACGGCAAGCCGTTTTTTCCGTTCGGGCTGGTTTGCAGCAGCGGATTAGATTCGGAACTCTATCGGGAAGCGGTATTACGCGAGATCGCGGAAGCCGGTTTCAACACCGTTAGCCAATTCGATTTCAGTGGGTCACCTGAGCGCACAAGGGGTTTGCTGGCGTTGGCCGAACGGTACGGACTGGCCGTTATGGACAATCTGGATGCCTATCATGCGTCAAATGCTCCAAGTTTGCTTGCTCTTCGCGCCAAAGTATTGGATATGCCAATGGACAAGAATGGCCGCCAGGCTGCTTTTGATGCGGCCTATCGCAGCAATAATCTGCCATATATCGTTACAGGGATTAGCGCTGGAAAAACCAACTCCGCATTAATGGGATATTTTACGCTCGATGAACCCAGCAGCGGCGATTCAGTGGATATATATCGGTGGGGGCGCGATCTCTATCGCCAGACTCAAACTGCCGATGGCGCTCATCCCACATTCATTAATTTCTCGTCTCATATCCCGGCGGGCGACGAGTGGGTTGACTGGTGCGATGTTCTCATGACCGATCCTTACTGGTGGCCGGCCGGAGAGGCCAATCGCGGAACGCCCAATTATGTGTCCAAAATAACGTGGCTGACCGCGGAACGGGCCCAAAGTATTCATAAGCCGGTTATGATCATCCCCTTGGCTGAAACGTGGGGATGCAATCCCAAACGCGGGGTTAGCCCGCGCGAGCAGTATTGTCAGACTTATTTGGCGCTCATTCATGGCGCCAAAGGCCTGTTATATAATCGTTATCCTATCCATCATCAAAGCCTGTTCCTGGCACTCAGCGAATTGGCCCATCAGGTTCAACAGTTGGCGCCGGCTTTGCTGGCGCCGCCGGTCGCTTGTACCGTAACATATTCGCCGCCGGCTGGAAATCCGGCCCAGGGGAGTTTTCCGGATGTACAAGTTCGTCTTTGCCGCTGGCCGTCGGGGGAATATCTGTTGTTGGCGGCTAACAGCCGCAACTATCCGGTTGAGGCGGGTTGTTACGTGTCCGGCTTGGACAATCACGCCGGGGTGCGGGAGTGGTTTGGGTCAAACGAACATGCCGTGAAGGATCAACTGTTTTCCGATACCTTGCCGCCCTACGCCACCCGCGCTTACCGCCTGAAATTGGCGGCAACGAACCCGGCGACACCTGTTGAAATGAAAGTGGCATTGAGCGCTCATCCGGATCAGGCAATCATTGAAGAGCCGGCGATCATGCAGACGGGCAGGACCGGCAAGAAAAACATCTTGCCCAATCCGGGATTCGAACAGGCCACCCTGCCCGGCATGCCCGATTACTTTTGGCCGTTCGATACAATGGCGCCGACCTCCCGGTGGGGGATGACGAATTATCCCTTTGCGCTGGATACCGTCAATCCTTATGAAGGCAAAGTCAGCTTGCGGATTTCCGCTGCCGCCGGCCGGCAAATCTTTCAGTTTAACCTGGCGCCAAAGGCCGAGCGTCCGGAGCCTTTTGTATTCTCGGCTTATATGCGCGGCGATTCGAAGGATGCGCGTATCGATATGTTTACCATTGGTTGGGGATGGAAGCCGCAGCCCATCTGTTTGACGACCAACTGGCAACGGTATGTCATCACAGGCAATATGCCGTCTGGACTTTCTTATTACGATGGCGTGCGCTTTTCTGCCGATAAGGGTACGGTGTGGATTGATGCCATGCAACTGGAAAAAGGAACCGAGCCGACTGTCTATGAGCCATGATAATAGCGCCGATATTAATGAAGGACCATTAATCAGAAAGGACCGGTTATGTTTATGGTAAAGCCACTTTTGATTGCTTTAAGTATGGCAAGCATCTGTTTATGCCTCTTTGCAAATACTGTGCCGGTTGCCCCCGCCGAGGCAAAACAGTATTTGAATCATCTTCTTCCATTGCCGCATAAAATTGCGATGGAGGAAAAAGCCATATTAAACCCGGACGGTGTTTCGTTGAAACTAAGAAAAGGAGCAACAGATATTGAAAAAAATGCTTTTTCAATCTTAGAAGGTCTTTTTAAGGAACAAATAGGCCGTGTCCCTACCGGCAAGGACTTCGAAATTATTATCGGTATGCTTGACAAGGACGGCAAGGTCGCCGGCATTGCCGTTGAAAACGCCGAAAAACTCAGGAGTTTTCCAAACAATGACCAAGCCTACTTGATCCGGCCGATAAATAATAATAAGCTTATTATAACTGGCTTGAGCGGAAAAGGCGTTTATTACGGAGTAAGGACACTGTGCCAGCTTTTGACTCCTTTGTTGAGTAAAAGCAAGCTGACTCTGCCATTAGTGAAAATAGAAGATTGGCCGGATTTGGCGGAAAGAGGGTTCTGGAATGGTGCGCAGGGAATGGTCGAATATCTTGCCCCGTTAAAAATTAACTCTGCAAATTATCTTGTGGAGGTAATGATAGATGAAAAAACTAAAAAAAGGACGGCAGAACTGGACATTACAAAAATTGAGAATGCGCGTTTGAACGCCATAAACTGTTGGGCCAAAATACGCCATCTGAATTTTGTGCTGCCGGAAAATAATGCCTACAGCATCTACCCCGAGTTGGCCGGAAAAGGAAAGGGCGCCGTGCCCGTAATGAATCCGACCGGAAGTCAAAGCCCGAAAATAAATGAAGCGCGTGTCCCTTGCGCCAAGCATTCCATTCTTCAGGAGATAATTACAGACTGGCTGGAGGATTTGGGCGGGAAAGGAGCGCTCAATATCGAAGTTTGGACATCGGAGTTTTACGCGCAATGCGAATGCGAGGAGTGCAGGAAGGAAGGGCAGTTTTTTCTTGAAGCCAAGGCATTTCGCGGCGCATGGCTGAAAGCACGCGAAAAACATCCTGATTTAAGATTAAAAATCAACAATTCGTTCAGGCTTCCAGACCAGGAAATGGATAAATTTCTTTCGGTATTTCCTCCGGAGATTGAAGTGGGTAGAGCCTGTTATCTGGGTAAAACAAGGCATATTCCAAGAGATATGTTCGAAGATTTTCAGTATGACGCGCGTGCGTCAAGGGGGCGCTGGGTGGGCTGCTATGAAATGCCGGACATGAAAATATTAAAGTTCCAGGCGCTCATATATAAGGATTTAATTGCAAGTCTTTTGGCGCGTCATTGGAAAGGTGGATATATACTTCTAAACACAGGAGGGGCGAAATTCAACTGGGAAGCCAACAAGTGGAATATCAATGCCCTGGCAGAATGGTCCTGGAACAATGAGGGGCGTAACATAAAAGAGTTCGCTTGCGCTTACGCCACAATCAATGGCTATAAGACCCCGGAAAAATTCGAGGATTGGGCGGAGATAATAGCTCCGATTGAATATGATCTGTATGGTTCCTGCATGGCTTTCTTGGGGCCCTACTGGTTTTTAAATATTGAAAAGATAGTAAGTTCCAAAAAGCGGGGCAATGACGGCAAGCTTGGCTACGGTTATTTCAGATATTTCCCTACACCTGAAAGTTTTGACGATAAAATAGCGCTTTGCCGGAAAGCCCTTGAGATTGCCGCCAATCTGAATAGGGCCGATATGATTCTCGAAAGCCGTCTTTGTTTGTGTGCTGTTAGCGGGACTAAGACTGTCAACCGGATTATACAAGCCCTGGAATCTTCGGAAGTCAATCAATCGGGATTGAAAGATTGCCTAAAGACACTTAAAGCAATAGCCGCTGAACGCATGGCTATTGTCAACGAACGCAATAACTTGTATGCACCTTCATTGCAAAAATATTACAAAATAGAAGCCGGCAAGGCGGCCGGTAATATCTCGGAAGAGTTTGTTAGATATCTTGAATCCGAGCTTAAGCCGATATTGAAATAAATCAACCCGAACTGGTTGAATCTTCAGCTATCCAGTGCGGATATTTTACAATGATAATACCAATGTTTACAAAACCAATTAGAATGCCGGATGATGTTTATTCCTGCATGGCGGACCCACCGTTTGCGACGGCCGGCAGACGCGGTGCATGGACGATACAATATGCCCTTCCAAGAACTATTGCCGTGGACGAAAAGATCAGGTTGCAGGTCATGGGAGGAAGGAATAATCGGGCAGCCTTTGTCGATATTCAATCGGAAAAGCCGGCGGAAAATGGTTATTTGAGCGCCTTTCTCGATGAGAATACGAGGCTGTCTTTAACACAGCTTAAATTGCCCGGGCAGAAACTGGGCCAGGGAACGTTTGCCGTCGAAACAGGTCGTGTCAAGTTGAAGAAGGATTCCGTGATAAAAATTATTATCGGTGACACGCGTTATGGCGGCGGCGGAGCGCTTCCCCAGCGTCATGCTCATCTAAATAAATTTATCGTCTTATATATTTCAGATGAAAGTTTTGGCAACACGGTTGGATGGACAGAAGAGTGGCAAGATACAGTGGTCGAGAAGCCGCTGGAAGGTCTTTACTGGACTGAAAGTAACCATAATCAGATTCTCGGTTATGCGTTAATGCATATTCTCGGCGATGAAGTCGATCATTTATTCGCGTATGCGCCTTCGGAGGTGGCGTTGAACGAGGAATTCCGGATAACCGTCAGGCCGCACGATCAATATGACAACCTTTCCGTTTCGCCCGTCACAAATCTTGAGGTGTGGCTTGGTGACAGAAAAACAGACGGATCCGTTGAAAATATCGAAAATTCAACGTGCGTGAAACCGAAAGTTAAAATTTCCGCGGAAGGCATCCATCGGTTGCTTGTAAAAGACCCGTTGCGAAACATTTGCGCCCATACGAATCCTGTCAGGGTTGTAAAAACGAAAAATAAGCTTGTCCCGTATTGGGGAATGATTCATGGCCACTCCGAGCTGTCCGATGGAATGTGCACGCTGGATCATTATTTTACACAGCTCAGGGACGGTGTGGGCCTGGATTTTGGGGCTACCGGAGACCATGACCATCTTGCTGAAACCAGCGATAAAATGTGGGAACATGCCTGCCAAAAAGTAAAAGCGTACAATCAGCCCGGTAAGTTTGTAGTTTTTCTCGGCTATGAATTCGCCAAGTGGAGACGGAAAGGTGAAGGCGATCGGAATGTGTATTATTATGAAGATGACAGGCCGCTATACCGTTCTGATTATGGGCATTATCCCTGGCCGAAAGATTTGTTCAAGGCCGTCAAAAACGAAAAATGCATTATCATTCCGCATCATACCGCGTGTCCCGGCAGTTTTTGCGACTGGGAAGACCATGATCCGGAACATGAGCGGCTGGTCGAAATATATCAGGGCAGGGGAAGTTATGAATCCAGCGCGGCGGAAGGTAGTCCCTTGGCGGAAAAAGATGCCAACCCGATCGGCTTTGTAAGTAACGCCTTAAAAAAAGGATGGCGCGTGGGATTTGCGGCAGGCGGAGATGATCACTCCGGCAATGTCGGCGCGGATCGTCAACAGCAAAGCGCCGGCAATTTCTGCGTATACGCGGAGGAATTGACCAGAAAAGGATTGTGGGAAGGTTTGTGGAACCGGAGAGTTGTCGCCACAACCGGGCCGAGAGTATTGCTCAATTACACGCTTAATGGTCATCCGATGGGGGCCGAGCTTGATCTCGATCAGGATGATGCTCTGCGTAAAAATCGAATATTCCACATTGAATATCACGGCACGGCCCCGGTCAAAAGCGTTCATGTTATCAGGAACGGGAAAATAATTTATTCCGACAATAATCCCGTGATGGATCTGGAAATTGATTTTGCCGATGCGGATCCGTTGGAAACAGTCGCCTTGCCGCCGGCAAAATATTGCCGCGCTCATTTTTGTTATTATTATGTGCGTGTAATCCAAAACGATATGCATATGGCCTGGGCGAGCCCCATCTGGATTGACGTGATGTAAATGGAAAAAGGAACCGAACGACCGCCTATGAACCGTAATAGTCGTGCCGATATGATGGCGTAACACTCCACAAAAGAAAGATTCTATGAATATGGAATTCCGGAACAAACTGATCAGGTCAATTGTGATTGCTATACTATGGGTGGTCGGAATTATATCCGCCGCCGAAGCCGGCAAATCGGCTGTTACCGTGCCGGCATCATCTGTGCCCATACCGGTGGCCCTATCCAAGCCCATGGTCCCTGTGATGATCGGGGCCTGTGTGCAGGCCCCGGTAGTGGATGGCATCCTGACCGATGCCTGCTGGCAATCGGTGTTGGCCATCACCAATTTTCATCTCATGAACAAACCGGGCCCAATAGGGCATCAGCAAGCCTGGATCACATATGATTCATCCTGGCTCTACATTGCGTTCGCGATCCAGCATCCCGACCCGCAACACCTGACCAAGGCGATCACCCGGCATGGCGGCCAGGTTTGTGACGATGATTCCGTGGAGCTGTTTATTGATCCGGGCACGGAAGGAACACTCTATTTTCATTATATGTTAAATGCCGCCAATGTGGGCACCGAACGCCGCTGCGAGGTTAAGGAGGTCAAACTTAAGGTGAAGGATATCCCCTGGCGATCGGCGACGCTGGAAACCATGCAGGGCTGGAACGCGGAAATCGCTATTCCGTTGGCTTTTTTGGCAACCTATGGCGATCTTTCTAAACTGCGAATGAACGTGACGATTAATCGAGTGCTTCCCATCATTGACGGGGCGAAAGCCCGCATTGGCGACGAGATGGAGCAGAACAGCTGGGCGTCGTTGATTAAGTCCAATCATGAGCCCGATCGGTTTGTTCCGCTCACCGGGATTAACGGCAAATCCATTGTCGAGCCATTCTTCCCGAGGCTCGGTGCCGTTCAAGTGGGTCGTTATGTCTGGACCAACAACACTTATTGTTACGCGATTTCCGGGGAATTGATCAATGCGTCCTCCCGAACCGGGACTGTTGAATTGCTCGTGCAGGATACCCCCCTGGGCGGGTCACCCTCGGATAAGCGTTGGGTCTTTGCCATCGCCGACGCGTCGCGCCAGACGATTTGCTGCCTGATGCCAGTCAGCAATGTCGTGGGGCGAACTGCGCGCGTCACGCTGCAAGCTCCGCCGCGCGGTGATGTGTTTCAGGTGGAACTGCTGGATGCCGAGGCCATGCACGTGCTGGAAATCATGTCCGCCTGGCTGGATCGCTCGTACTATACGGACGAACGAGCGGCGCGGTTGATTGCCTTGGTCAATCTGCCGGCGGAAGACCTGGACGCAATGCGTCTGACCGTTCTTGACAGCAACGGCCGTCCGCTCGGCCAGAAGGCATCGTTGACACCCCAGACGGAAATCGAGGTGCCCCTGGCCGCGCTCGCCTGCAGCGAGCATGCGTTGACGGTGGAATTAAGCGGGGCCAATCAGGCGGCCATGGCGCGCCACACCCTTACCCTGATCAAACGCTCGCCAAAGCCCGGCTTGGAATGGAAGACGGACCGGGATCGGCGCATTCTGCTTAATAACGGCCAGCCGTTTTTCCCGTTTGGTTTTCTCGCCATCTTGCCGCAGAATCCCGGTCCTGAAAGCGCCATTCGCGAAGTCGCCGAGGCCGGTTTTAATGCATTCGTGCTGTGGAGTTCCGGAGGAGCTGTTACCCCGGAACAGGTCAAAACAATCTCACGCTTAATGGAAAAATATCACCTCGTGTTCTTTAATTATCTTGATGCATATCATCCGGAGCAGGTGAACAGTATTTCGAGGCTCCGAGGCCAGCTGGCCGATAAAAAAATCGCCGATCTTCGGGAACGTCAGCAGGTATTTGCCCGGGGCTATGACACGAATCTGCCCTATATTCTCAAGGGGATCGCCGCGGTAAAGGACAATCCGGCCCTCATGGGCTATGTTACTTTGGATGAACCTAGCAGTAGCGATACGGTCGGCATGTATCGCTGGGGCAGGGATTTGTATCGTAAAACGCAAGCGGCAGACGGGTATCATCCCACGCTGGTTAATTTTTCATCCAATATACCCCAGGGCGAGGAATGGACCGACTGGTGTGATATTCTCTGCACGGATCCTTACTGGTTCACCTCGGGCATACCGGAGAAACGCGGCACGCCCAATTATGTGTCAAAAATAACCTGGCTGACAAAACAGCGCGGCGATGCCCTGCATAAACCGGTCATGATTATTCCCATGGCGGAATCATGGGGGGCCAATCATAAACGCATCATTTCGCCGGAAGAACAGCGCTGTCAGACTTATCTGGCCCTCATATACGGCGCCAAGGGGCTTTTCTATTTTCGCTACCCTCTGTATCATCAGCTTAGTTTTGGGGTGTTAAGCCAACTGGCGGGGGAAGTCCGGGAACTCAGCCCGTCCCTTCTTGCTCCGGAATGGCGGCATCATATAACTTACTCCTCGGGCACGCCTGCTCCTGAAAAAGGCCTGTTTCCTGATGTGCAGGCGGCCTTGTTCCGTCATGGCAAGGACAGTGTTCTATTGCTGTGCGCCAACAGCCGGCCGTTTCCGGTGGATGTGACTTATCGGTTTCCGTCGGCTGGGATCAAGGGGCCGGTCGAACGGCTGTTCGCAACCAACCGCTACGATGTTAGCGCCGATGGCTTTCAGGATCATGTGGAGCCTTACGGCACACGGGCTTATCGCGTGGCGTTATCCCGTGAACCTCAAGAGCCCGTCGAGGTAATGCTGGCATTGGTCAGTCACCCTGAAACTGCGTTGAAAGACAATCCAAGCTATCCCTATACGGGGCGTCCTGGCAAAAAAAACATCATGCCGAATCCCGGGTTTGAAGTGAGCACCCTGCCGGGGATGCCCGATTACATCCGGCCATTTCAGGAAATGCCGCCGACAGAGCGTTTCGAAAAACCTGGCTATCCGTTTGTTTTGGATAAGACGAATCCCTATGAAGGCGCTTGTTGTCTTAAAATTTCGGCTGAGCCATATGGTCGTCAGGGCTTTCATTTAACCTTGGCGCCGCCCGGCCCCCAGCCTTACGTATTCTCCGTCTATATGCGGGGCGAAAAGGATGGTGCGGTGGCCACCATCACCAATCATGGGTGGAATTTGCCCAGCAAAAGATGCGTGCTTACAACGTCATGGCAGCGCTATTGGGTGAGCGGCATAATCCCAGCCGGGCTGGGCTACAGTCACAACCTGCGCATCTTCTGCGATAAAGGCACTATCTGGATTGATGCCATGCAACTGGAAAAAGGAACCGAGCCGACTGTCTATGAGCCGTGATGTTGCGGATTATTGTTGTGCGCAGCGAGCATTTTCCATTATACGGATAGTTACAAAACAGAAAGGAACCAACCATGAAGATTGAAAAAGCGTATCGCTTGGCGCGCGAAATGTATGCCGGTTACGGTGTCGACACGGCCAAGGCCCTCAAACGCTTGGCCGGTATTCCGATATCGCTCCACTGCTGGCAAGGCGATGATGTGGCCGGGTTTTCCGCCTCTGGCGGATCCGCCTCAGGAGGAGAGCCCCCGCGCGGCAATCTCGGCGGCGTGATGCCGACGGGCAATTACCCCGGCAAGGCGCGTAATCCGGTCGAATTGCGCGCCGATCTTGTCAAGGCGTTGGAACTGATTCCCGGCCGGCATCGCGTCAATCTCCACGCCATTTACGCGGAAACCAAAACGCGGCCGGCCGATCGCGACGAACTGGCCCCGGATCATTTCGCCGGTTGGGTGGCCTGGGCCCGTGCGCACAAGTTGGGATTGGATTTCAACGGGTCTTACTTTTCTCATCCGCTGGCCGAATCCGGGCGAACATTGTCCCATCAGGATCGGGCCATCCGCCGGTTTTGGATTAACCATGGCCGCGCCTGCCGTCGGATCGGCGCCTTTATGGGGCGTCAACTGAAAAGCACGTGTGTCACCAATATCTGGATTCCGGATGGTTACAAGGATACGCCGGCCGATCGGAAGGCGCCGCGCGAGCTGTTGAAACAGTCATTGGATGAGATATTCAAGGAGACTTATAAGCCCTCCGACAATCTCGATGCGCTGGAAGGCAAGCTTTTCGGGCTGGGGTCGGAGTCCTATGTCGTGGGTTCGCACGATTTCTACTTGGCCTATGCGGCGGCCCATCGTAAGCTGTTGTGCATGGATACGGGCCACTTCCATCCCACGGAATCGGTGGCCGACAAACTGTCGGCGGTGCTCGCCCAGTTGCCTCAGGTGTTCTTGCATGTCAGCCGCGGGGTGCGCTGGGACAGCGATCATGTCGTGACCCTTACGGACGATCTCCGGTCTTTGGCCGAGGAAATCGTGCGCGGGGATTACTTGCAGCGGGCCCATATCGGCCTGGATTTCTTCGATGCCAGCATCAATCGGGTGGCCGCGTGGGTCATCGGCGCGCGGGCCATGCTGCAAGCCCTTCTGATTGCGCTGTTGGAGCCGACCGCCACCCTGCGCCGACTGGAACTTCAGGGCGATTTTACAGCCAGACTCGCGTTGATGGAGGAGCTGAAGAGCCTGCCCTTCGGGGCCGTCTGGAATTATTACTGCCTCCAGCAGGACGTGCCGCCGAACCATGCCTGGATGCGGGATATCAAGACTTACGAAACCGCCGTGCAGTTCAAACGAAAATAACCTTGCGAATTATACGGAGTAATGCCGTCATGGGTTTTTTAAAAGAGGTGTGGAAAAAAAAGGGCGAGGAAGCGGTGGAATTCACGCGCCGGGCGCGCGGTGACTTTGGACGGCTGGCGGAAGGCGCTGTTATTTTCCCGCCGTTTCGCTGTGAAAATCCGCAGTGCATGTTTTTTGGGCGCATCACAATTAACGCCAATGGATGGATGGGCGCCGTCATCACATATGCGGGCGCTTCCTATTCGCCCCGGCTGGATGTGGGGGATGGCACCGGCATCGGCCATGGGATTCATCTCTTTTGCTGTACCCACATGACCATCGGCCAAAACGTCATGATTGCCGATCACGTGTATATTACCGATAACCTGCATGGATTCGAAGATATCCATGTGCCTCCCTCCCAACAACCCTTGAAAGTGCCCGGTCCGGTCAGTATTGGCGACTGGACCTGGATCGGCGAACGCGCCTGTATTCTGCCGAATGTGTCGATCGGCCGGCATTGTGTCATCGGCTCCAACGCCGTGGTCACTAAAAGCATTCCGGATTACTGTGTCGTAGCCGGCATTCCTGCGCGGATTATCAAGCGCTATGACCCGGATCAGAAGGCCTGGGTCCGTGTCCCGTAACGCCCGCCCCCCTCATGGATTATTACTTTGCTTGCGTTTTATTTATGTCGCGACTTTTATTTATTGACACGGATGGGGAACAAGTCCAACATACCCATCCGTGTCGTTTGGCATAATCCGGTGTCCTCGCTTGGTATCGGGGGGCGCCCAAGAAAGGAATGACCTCATGAAGACGGAGTTTCAGCGCAGACTGATTGGGTCGGTTATTGTTGGCGTGCTATGTGTGGGTGGAATTGTATCCGCCGCGTCATCCAAAAAGCCGGCTGCGCCGGACGAGAAAGCCCCCCCGGCCGCCGCGCCGGCGATGTCAATGCCTGTGGCCGCGCCGACCCCTGCTACTGCCAATACACCGGAGACCGTCTTGGTCAAAATTGACGACAAGACCATTACCCAGGGCGAAGTGGATGCCGAAATCGCCGAGATTTCCAAGATGATGCAAAGCCGCGGTCGCTCAGGCGATCAGTTTGCCATGATGTTGCCGACTATCAAGCCGCAGATCATTGACAGCCTCGTGGTGCGGACCCTCTTGGCCGCAGAATTTGCAAAGAAAAACATCACGGTCAGTGATGACGAAATTAACAAGGAAATCGAGAAAATCAAGGCGACCCTGCCCAAGGGTAAAAACCTGGAAGATCTCCTGAAAAGCAACGGTGTCAGCGACAAGGCCTTCCGGGAAGACATTACGGAGCAGGTCAAGTTGAGCAAACTGCTGGGCATTGGCGAGCCGACCGACAAGGAATTGAAGGAGTTCTACGAAAAAAACAAGAGCCGGCTATATGAAATGCCGGAAACCGTGCGGGCGCGCCATATCCTGATTTCCGTGGATGCCACGGACGATGCCGCCAAGAAGGCCGTCAAGAAAGAGAAAGCCGAAGCACTCCGCAAGCAACTCGTGGCCTCCAAGGGCGCTGATTTCGAAAAACTGGCCAAGGAAAACTCGGATTGCCCCAGCAAGGCCATGGGCGGCGATCTTGGTGAATTCCGCAAGGGCCAGATGGTTCCGGCGTTTGAAGCCTCGGCCTTCAGCCTGAAGACCAATGAAATCAGCGCGGTGGTCGAGACGGATTTCGGATACCATGTAATCCAGGTGATGGAGCACAACAGTCCGCGGACCGTTGCGTTTGACGAAGTAAAGACCCAGATTGGCGCACAATACAAGGGCCGCCAGTTGCAGGAAAAGGCGGGTCCCTTCATTCAGGGACTGCGCGACAAGGCCAAAATCACCTACCAGAACGGCGCGGAGCCGGTCAAGCCGATGATGATGCCTCCCATGCGTGGCCAAGCCCCGGATGAAGAGGGCGCGGTGGCCAAACCGTCGGACAAGAAGGCGGATAAGGAAGACGCCCTGAAGGTCCCGGAGGAAAAAGCATCAGACAAAGCCGCTGACAAACCTGAGGATAAAGCCGCGGACAAAGCCCCGGCCAAGGAAGAAAAGCCTGAGAAGCAGTAAGAATTAATCAGGTGGACAGGCTGTAGGCTGTTAGTCTGTAGATCGGACGAGCGCCCCGAATATTCTCTTGAAGTCTGACCGCTAACATCCTTCAGCCTACAGTCTACAGCCTATTCACGGTTACACATTGAACCGGAAGTGGCAGATGTCGCCGTCCTCGATCAAGTAATCCCGCCCCTTGACCTGCACTTTGCCGCGTGCCTTGGCTTCAGCTTCACCGCCGGCGGCGACCAGATCGTCGAACTTGATAATTTCCACGCGGATGAATCCCCGCTCGATATCGCTATGCACCTTGCCGGCCGCCGTGGGCGCCGTGGACCCCTTGCGGATGGTCCAGGCGCGCACTTCGTCCTTGCCCACGGTGTAGAATGACATAAGACCTAATGCGTCGTAAGCTGCCTGGTTCAGCCGGTCCAGGCCGGAAGCCGTCAGCCCAAGGTCCTTGAGATACGCGTCGCGTTCGGCCGGCTCCAAGTCCATGATTTCCTGCTCGATACGGCAGGAGGCCGTGAACACGGCGTCGCCGGCATGACCCATGGCCTGACCAAGGCGATCCTCATCCATATTAAAGACCCAGAGCACCGGCTTAAGGATCAGCAGGTTGAGGCTTCGGATGGGATCGAGCTCGTGGGGAGGAAGTGCCAGGGGGACCCATTTCATTTCGGTTTCGATCGTGGTCTTGAGCTTGATTAGCGTCTGTTCTTCCTGGGCCTGCTGAGGCGTCAGCCCCGCGCGTTTTTCCTTGGCCAGCCGTTCCAGGCGCTTCTCGATCAGCTCCAAGTCGGCCAAAAGCAGTTCCGCTTCCAGCGTCATCCGGTCCCGCTCGGGATCCACGGAACCGGACGGGTGATAGACTTCAGCCGACGTGAAGGCGCGTACGACGACACACAGCAAATCGCAGCGCCGGGCAGCTTCCAGCCATTCCCGTTTGGCGTCGCCCGGTACCATGTCCGGACAGAGCGCAATGAGATTTTCGGCGTACTTGGTTTTTTCCGGCTTGAAGATCGTGGTGAGCGCATCCACCCGCGTGTCATGGATAAGGGCGATGCCTTCCAGAGTTTCACCCGGCTTGAGCGCCGGAAATCCGGCCGGCCCGCGACCGCGGCCGGTCAGCAGCGTAAAAAAAGTTTTTTTCCCCGATTGGGGAAAACCCAACAAGGCTACTTTCATGAGGGTCTCCGCTTTATTTGCCTGTAGCCGCGCCCGTAAGGGCGCGGATTCCTCCGGCGGCCACGGGCTCACGCCCACGCCCGCGGCTACATACAAGAGTAATTGCATCTGCAGCCTACGGCCTACCGTCCTTCTTCCGGTAAATTGTGAGCGTCGTGTAGGCCTGGCCAAAACAGGGCACGTTGGTCACGGACGCATACCGTTCCGTCACGATTTTTGTGAACAAGGCCCGATCTTCCGGTGTCAGCGGCGTCACGCTCGGCGATTGGATGGCCAACGCATAACCGCTCAGCGCGGCTATGGGCGCCTCCGTTGTCCGAAGCAGGCGTTCGAATCCGGCGCGATTGAATACATGCAGGTGAGCGGCCTGTTCGTCACTGAGGTCCGGGAAATAACCGAATTGACCCATTTCAAAGCCCCGCGGCACTTTCCGATTGGCTTCCACGGCCAGATACGGGTCTTGGGTAAGAAGCTCATCGCCTGGTTGGGTTGCCTTCCGGATCAGGGCGGCGGTGTCGCGCAGTTTCTGGAGTGGCGAACGGTCCTTGACCAGCCACCAGATCCGGTCACGACCCTGGATGAACCAGTCCTGGTTGAGAGGCGACGAGCCCGCGGCGCCCAACGACACGACCAGCATGCCCATTGTCAGCCACAAGACCCCGCGTTGGCCGACAAGGCGGACGGCTGCACTGGCTATGGCTATGGCCAGCATCGGGAAAACAAAGACCTGGTAATCGTCATAGGGGAACGGCGCCAGAAAATGAATCAGCGTGATGGCGATGACACTCAGCCACAGAATCCGCATCAAGGCTGGAGAGGCCACTACTGCCGGGCCGGCTGATGAGTCCGTGATTGTCGGAGCGGCCATTGCCGCCGGTGCGGCCATTGCCGCCGGGAAGCGAGCCAAAGCCCATTTGGCACAAACTACGGCAATCCCAATACCAAAGGCGACAAAATAAGCCTGAAGCAGGCGTGACAGAAATCCGACCTTATAGACCAAAGCCATCAGGCCGCCACCGGAATGCCGCAGGGTATGGTATTGCATGGCGCAATACAGGAAGGATTCCGGCGCCAGGATCAGAAAGGGTAGGAATACCAAGCCGGTCATGAGCGCCGCGCCCAGCCCGAAATGAAGCCAGGCCATGGGGGGCGCACTCCGGCGTGCCACAAGCAGGTATAGGAAAACAATCGGTAAAACGGCGCCGGCGGATGTGCGCGTGCCGGTGGCCAGCACCATGAATGCACCGGCTGAAATAATCAGCCAGGTGCGGCGGCGTGTCCAGCCTTCGGCCAGTGCCAGGAAGCCTAACATCAACAGCAGGGCCGTGAGCGAATAGGTTTTAACAACTGTGCAAAAATAGCTTTGATATACATTGACGCCGATGAGAATGAAGGTTGCAAGCGCCGCGCCGGCGCGCAGGCGCAAGGGCGCCAACCGGGCGGCCAGCAGTGCGGCCAGAATGGCGCTGGCCAGTCCGATGATGGCCGTGATCATGCGTCCGCCCGCGAGGCCATAAATCCGGATTATCGGTTCAAACCAGGAATAGACCAGCGGCATAACCGGTCCCTGGGTGAAGGCAAAATCCACGTACGGCCATTGGCCCGATGCAACCAGCCCTGCTGCGTACAGGTACCAGCCTTCATCCTGATTCAAATCGCCCAGGTACAGATTGGCGGCCGAGAGGATGACTGCGGCAAGGACGGCGACGAAACTCAGGCCAACGATGATTTTGTTGCCGGCTGTCATTTGCTTTTCGATCCCGGCTTCATAAACAATCCACCCAATGTGTCTTTGACATCCAGTGGATTGTCCGGTTTGCTTTTGTCTGAGCTGCCCGTGTTCGGAGCGTTGCTCTTGGCCTGCGAATCCGCGGACTTGTCCGCCATAGCCCCGGCCTCTTGGGGTTTTTGGGCGACGGCGGAACGTCCCTGGGCTTCCATGACCCCTTTAATGATGGAGTCGAATGTGTCCTTGCTGGCCAGGGTTTTCATTAAGGCTTCCCGGACATCGATCTGCGGATTGGTCAGCATGCCTTTGACGGGAACGAGCGCCTTGAAAGTTTCGGGGAACGGGATGCCTTTAAACTGTTCCTGCTGCTCTTTAGTAAGTTTGACCTTGTTGAACGTCAGATGCAAAATGGATTTTTCCGGATCGAACACGCCCTGCTGGCAATAGAGGGTCATGGTCCCGGAGATCTGGCCTTCTTCGAACCCGCAGCGCTTAGCCAGTTCCTTGAAATTTTTAAAATCAATTGTCTGGATGGACCCGGTCAGATCGAAGCTCAAACGGGTGGGATCCTTGATCGGGGCGATGCGGCCGTTCAGATCGAACGCGCATTTGCGGTCGGTGGTCAGGATGTGGCCCAACAGGTTGATCGTTCCGGACATTACGTCGTCCCGCCCGTAATTGGCGATATCTTTCAGGCGCACCTGGATATCGAGGCCCAGGCGGAAGGGAGGCTCGCTAATCTTGTGGTCAACATACTGCAGGCCGGTGTTGATCTCCATTTGCCGGATCATGAAATCGGGAATCTTACGGGTGGTCGGCGCGGCGCCGCCGGGGGCCGGTGATCCCGCCGCGCCGGGTGCGGCCGCCGGCGCATTCGACATGGCGGCATGGATGGCCTCGAGGGCCGGCTCGATATTCAGGACGCCTTCCCGATTGCGGACCACACTGAGGGATGCATTTCTGATATTGGCTTTCTCGATTTCGGCAATACCGCCGCGGAATAGCGCCAGCAGGCCGATCGTCAATTTGAAGCGTTTCATGGCAATCATGCTCTTGTCGTCGAATCCCGGCGGGTTGATTACCTGCACGCCGTGAATGGCAAGCGATCCACCCAGCAGATTGACGCTGACGCGCTCCAAGGTGATGTCCAGGTTCCAGCGTTCCTTGGCCATCGGCAGAACCCATTGGCGCAGGGAATCCGTCAACCCATAGGCCAGAAACAATTGCAAGCCGATGACCGCCGCCACAATGAGAACAAGAATGACAATAATTGCTTTTTTCATAGCACTAATCTCCTGGTTGGATTTCAAAACACAGCGGTTCTAATCCCGACCTCTTAGAGTCGGGACGACTACAGTTAAGTAATTTCAAAGTAACACATATTCTGGATTCCCGTTTTCACGGGAATGACAGAATGAGTGCGTGTCCTTGTCATTCCCGACTCGATCGGGAATCCAGTGTTTTCAGTTGCCGCTTCTGCGGCCTAGTTCAGCAACACTATAACCATTTACCATCTTTGCTATATCCCGGCCAACAGGGCCTTGAAGCGCTCCCCATCCTTGGCGGCTGCTCCCGGTGAGAGCCATGCCAGGCTGGCGGTCCGTTCGCGAAATATGGTGTCCGCCAGCCTTTGGATATCCTCGGACTGCACGGCTTGGACCGCCGCGATTACCGCTTCGGGCGTCATGACTGACCCGTAATTCAAAACGTGATCGCCCACCCACATCATGTGGCCCGACGGGCTTTCCAGCGCCAGCCGCATGTGACCAATGACGTATTCCTTGGCTCGCTCCAGCTCCTGTGCCTTGACGGTCTCCTGTTTCAAGCGATGAATTTCGCGTGCAATCAACTCCAGCGCCTTGTCGTGGCGCTTGCGATCCAGGCCGGCGCTGATTACCAGGGCGCCGGTTTCGGCAAACAGTTGCGCGCCGGAATGAATGGCATACGCCAACCCGTATTTTTCGCGGACAACCTGGAACAGGCGCGAACTCATGTTCTCACCCAGAATCACGTTCAGCAGTTTCAGCGCATAGCGCCGCTTGTCGAACCGCCCGAAAATCCTGAAACCCAGCGCCATGTGCGTCTGCTCGATGTCCTTGGCTTTCAGGTTAAGCCGCTCCTGCGGCACCGCCGGCGTGACGAGCGGGTAGGTGGGCTCCCGCGCGCCCGTGATCCCCCGGGTAAGTTTGTCCACATGGCGGACACACTCATCGTGCCGAACGTTTCCGGCGAAAACGAAAACGGTGTTTTCCGGCACGTATTTCTTTTTCTTGAACGTCAGGATATGGTCGCGCGTCAGTTCGCGCAGGGTTTCGGGATAACCGATCAGCGGGCGTCCAAGCTCGTGGCCTTGCCATAACGCCGCGCTGAGCATTTCCTGCACCACTTGTTCCGGCTGGTCGCGGTACATCATGATTTCCTCGATGATGACGCCGCGTTCCTTCTCGATATCCGCAGGCGCGAACCGCGGGTGCCGGTACATTTCCGTCAGAATGTCCAGCGCTTTCCAGGCATGGTTATCGGCGGTGCGGGCGTAGTAGCAAGTCAGCTCTTCCTGGGTGAACGCGTTGCAGAACCCGCCGCGCCCCTCGATCGCCTGCGATATGTCGCGCGCCGACAGGCGTTCGGTGCCCTTGAACAGCAGGTGCTCGATGAAGTGGCTGATGCCGGCCAGGGTGCGCGTTTCGTAGCGTGCGCCCACCCCCACCCAGACGCCCAGTGCCACGCTCTGCACGTGGGTCATGGCGGAAGTTGCCACGCGCATGCCGTTGGCCAGCCGCGAGTTGTGAATATCCATCATCATTATGCTTTACTCCCAAACGCGGGCCATGCCCGCATTTAAATTCCAAGTTCCAAAATCCAAATTCCAAGTAATCGTCAAATTCCAATTAAAACAAAGTCAATCCTGGTTTGCTTTTTGTTTCTTCATTTGTCTTTATTGATGCATTTCCTTGGAATTTGAAACTTGGATTTTGGAATTTATGGATATAGCTATATGAGTTTTCAACAATCAAAGTGTCGATTGTAGTTCTGCAAACGATACCGTGCCTTCATACAGGGCTTTACCCACAATAACACCCTCCAGGTTTGGCTTGCCCAAGGCCGCCAGGGCCGCCACATGCGCCGCCGAGGCCACGCCCCCGGAGGCAATCACCCGGCAGGCCACCCGGTCGCAAAGCGCCGCCATGGCTGCCGTATTCGGTCCCTTCAGCATGCCGTCCTGAGCGATGTCCGTATATATCAGCGTCTGAACGCCCAAGGCCTCCAGTCGCGCCGCCAGTGTCAAGGCATCCGTACCGGTCGTCTCGGTCCAGCCCTTGATTGATACCCGTCCTTGGCGCGCGTCAAGACCGACTGCCACGCGTTCGCCAAACCGTTCCACCAGGCGGGCGAGTGTCTCCGGCGATACCCATGCCCGTGTGCCAAGCACAGCGCGGGCCACGCCCAGCGCCAGCAAGGCCTCGACTTGTTCATCCGTGCGCAGGCCGCCGCCCGCCTCGACGGGAATCCGCACAGTACGTGCGATTTTTTCGATCAGATTCGTATGTACGGGGACGCCTTGAAAAGCGCCATCCAGGTCCACAACGTGCAACCAGGCGGCGCCTTGCTGCTCCCAAAACTGCGCCATCTGCACGGGGTCATCCGAATACACCGTTTCATCGGAAGCAATTCCCTGGCGCAGGCGCACACAGCGTCCGCCCTTCAAATCAATGGCCGGAATAATGGTCATCATATAAAAAACGTTCTTTGTTCTTGGTTCCTCGTTCTTCGTTTTCGGATAAACCAAGAATTAAGATGAAAATTTTGTTCCTCATTTTGGATTAACGAAGAACGAAGAACAAAGAACCAAGAACGCAGTTAGAGCGTTCCCTTGCTGGACGGAATTCCCGTCTCGCGGGAATCCCGGGCCACGGCCTCGCGTAGCGCGCGGGCCAAGGCCTTGAATACCGATTCATAGGCGTGATGCGGCTCCCGGCCGTAAAGTTGCTCCACATGCAAATTCATCCGCGCCTGGACGCAGAAAGCCTGTAAAAATTCCTCAATCAGATGCACATCGAATTCCATGATTTTGCGCCGCTTGTTGGCAATTTCATAGACGAGATAGGGGCGCCCGCCCAGGTCCACTACCACGCGGCTCAGGGCATCGTCCATGGGAATGGTGGCGCACCCGTAGCGCCGGATGCCGCGCCGGTCGCCCAGGGCCTTGTCCAGCGCTTGGCCCAGGCATAGTCCCAGGTCCTCCACGGTGTGATGATAATCCACCGCCAGGTCGCCGCGGGCGCGCAGGCGCAGATCCATCAGCGCATGCCGGGCAAAAAGCTCAAGCATGTGGTTGAGAAACGGCAGGCCGGTGTCCACTTCAAAACGGCCGCGGCCATCCAGCGTGAGTGCAACCTCGATCTGCGTTTCGCGCGTGGTGCGTTTGATGCGAGCAGTTCTTGGTTTCATAATGTAGCTGATCATAACAGAATTGCCAACGGTTGCGAGCGCAATTTACATCCTGCGCACCTTTGCCGGCTATGTTTTACATAAGCGAGAGCAAGAGGGTTACATTCGCAGCACGCTTCATTTGAAAAAAGCGGGCAACATGAGTTGTAACAGCTCTCTATGATGGGGACAGTCGCGCGTACCGCAGGTCCATCGCTGTCTCCGTCCCAGCGTAGTAAAGTACGAGAACATCGCCGTCTGGCAAGGCCTCCGCGTACGGGAGGCCGAATGACCAGATGGACATCCCTAGTGCGCCTGCGGCGTCCATATTCCCGGCGGATGCGTGTTCGGGCGTATAGAGAATGACTTCGCTCGCGGGGTCGAACGCACGGTCAATGGCCGGGGCAAGCCGCGCGCGGATCGAATGCGTTTTGAAACGATCCACCCATGCCAGCACCACGCGGCCATCCGGAAGCATCGCGGGATGGGATGCCTGGTCCGTCACGCCGATATCTTCCGCATGCGACCATGTCCGTCCGCCGTCTGTGCTGATCCGGCGATGGATGTTCAGATAAGTCTTTGTCTGCGTGTCGTACGTCCACAGAAACGTCACAATCCGCCCGTCCGGAGCAACGCCCGCGCGCTGATCCCAATTGAAGATCCTTCCCGTCTGGTCAAATCCCGCAATCTTCGGCGATCCCCAAGTTTTTCCCTGGTCCGTGGAATGTAGGAATACCACCTTCTGATGCCATGGCGAACGATCGAGGTAGATTTTATTTGTTTCGATGCTCATCGCGAGCGTGCCGTCCTTGAGCTTCAGAATCGGGTTGGTCAGGCTGGGCGGGCCGATCTCCTCGGGCATAGGGACGCTACGCCACGCCGACCATGTTGCGCCGGAGTCGTGGGAGTCCGCGAGCAGAATGGTCATGGGCAGACAGCCGCTTGTCTCTGTATTGAACAATGGTTGCCCTGGATACGTGGCACGGTCAACCCACATCACGCCCGCAAGCAGATGTCCGGTTTCAATCTCCGTGATATAAACGATTTTGAACGAACCGCGCCGCCCGTTCAGCGCTGGTATCGTAAAAGGCCGATGCGGCGCGCTCCAGGTATGACCGTTGTCAAATGATTTGCAGACCTCGATCGTCTCGTCATCCGCGTCTTTCGTGGAACCGGTGCGGCACATTGCCAGCAGCACGCCGTTCGAAAGCGGTGCGAGACACGGAAATGTAAGAATCGCGCGGGGGGTGTGGGGGGTGCAGTGATTCAAGATGCCGGCTTCAATAATGCGCATGATTAATTTTCCTTCCTTGGCTAAAGCCCCCGCACGGCATCCATCAGCGCCTGCATCTGCTCGTCGGTGCCGATGGTGATGCGCAGATAATCCTGCGTGCGACCGCCGGGGAAATAGCGCACCAGGATGTTCCGCTCTCGCAGACGCCGATAGAGATCCGCGGCCGATATCCGTGGCGGCTTGACCCACAGGAAATTGGTTTCCGAAGGGAATACGCGAAAGCCCATGCGCTCCAACTCGGCGACAGTTCGGCGGCGCGTGCCTTGGATGCGTTCCACCATGGCGCGCATGTACGCCTGGTCGGAGAGCGCCGCCAACGCCGCGGCCTGCGTAATCCGGTCAATGTTGTAAGAATCCTTGATTTTGAACAAGGCCTCAATGAGCGGCGCGGCCCCCACGATGTAACCCAAACGCAGGCCGGCCAGGGCATAGGACTTGGAAAGCGTGCGCAAAACCAGCACGTTGTTGCATTCCAGCGCAAGGTCCATGCAGTGCTCGCGGGCGAAATCCACGTAGGCTTCGTCGAGCACAACGACGCCGGGAAAGCGCGCGCAAAATGCGCGGATTTCGGCCTTGGGATACTGGATGCCGGTCGGCGCGTTCGGGGTGGTCATGAAAAACAGGCTGGCCCGATAATTCTTCGGCATGGACCACTCGAAGTCCGGTCCCAACGCTACCGGGCTGGCGGTCACGGCGCGGATCCGTGCCAGCACGGGGTAGAGCGAATAGGATGGCTCGAAATAGCCGATGGCGCCGTCATCCTCCACAAAGGCCCGCGAACACAAGGCCAGCGTTTCATCGGACCCATTGCCGACAAATACATTGTCCGGCGTGCCGCCATGCAAGTCGGCGATTTTCCGGCGCAAAACCAGGCTGACCGGGTCCGGGTACAGGCGGAGAGTTTCGGCGTTCAGGTTCTGCAACGCTTCCCGGACGGCCGGCGAGGGCGGGTAGGGGTTTTCGTTGGTGTTGAGCTTTATGACGCGCGAATCCGTCGGCTGCTCGCCCGGCGTATATCCCTGCATGGCCAACACGGATTTTTTAATGTATGCGCTCATGTTAAAGCGAGAAAATTAAACGCAGATGGACGCAGATTGTTACAGATGAACGCAGAATGATGTTTTCTTAACCAGTGTCCATCTGCGTGCATCTGCGGTTCCGCCTGTGCGGATCCGCCGGGGCGGAAAAAATCTTACGTTTTACGCCTTTTCAAATCGTATGCGCGCTGACCGGGAATGCGCATCCAGGCCCTCAACCCGCCCGAAGGCTTCGATCACGGGCAGGGCGTTCTGCAGGTCGGCCCGCGTGAACGCCACCACGCTGGAGCGCTTGCGGAAATCATCCGCCGTCAGCCCCGAAAACATGCGCGCAGTCCCGCCCGTGGGCAGGACATGGCTGGGGCCGGCCACGAAATCGCCGGCGCATTCGGGCGTCCAGGCGCCGACGAACACGGCGCCGGCGTGGCGCACTTTTTTCAGCCAGCTGCGCGGTTCGCGCACCATGATTTCCAAGTGCTCCGGCGCAAACCGGTTGCAGAGTTCGATGCCGGCATCCAGGTGATTGACAACCACGATCAGCGTGCCCTCGGTCAATACCCGCAAGATGGCCGCCCGGCGGCTCAACGTCTCCGCCTGCCGCCGCAGTTCCTCGACGACGGCCGCGGCCAAATGGGACGAGACGGTTACCAACAAGGCCTTTTCAAACCCGGTCCCATGCTCCGCCTGCGATAGCAGATCGGCGGCAACGGCTTCGGGCTGGGCGCTGTCGTCGGCCAAAATGGCAATTTCGCTGGGCCCCGCCACCAGGTCCAGGGCCACGTGCCCATACACGCTGCGTTTGGCGGCCGTCACATACGTGCCGCCCGGCCCGGCGATTTTATCAACTTTGCGGAGCGCGGCGGTTCCATAGGCCATGGCGCCAATGGCCTGAATGCCGCCGATCTTGTAAATTTCCGTGGCGCCCGCCAATTCCAGCGCGTACAACAGATATGGATTCATGCACCGCGAAGCATCCACCGGCGAGCAAGCCACGATTTCCGGGACACCCGCGGCCCTGGCCAGGGTTACCGTCATCAACGCCGTGGATACCAGGGGCGCCTGGCCGCCGGGAATATATAGGCCGACGCGCTCCAAGGGCGCAAATTGTTCTCCGACCGTGCCGCCCTTGGGCGTGGACATGCTCCAATCCTTTTTAAGGCTGGCGCGCGCGAAATGGAGAATCCGCTTGTGCGCTTCCTGGGCGGCGGCCACAAATTCGGCATCCACCTGGGCGCGGGCCGCATTGAGTTCCGCTTTTTGAACGGCAAACTGGCCGGGGGTCAGGTCCGCGCCATCCAACTGACGAATGAACCGCGCCACGGACTCATCGCCGTTGGTTTGAATATCGGCCAGCATTTCGCGGGCCTTGGTTTCGGCGGTGGCGTCAAATGCCGGGCGACTGAGAAACGCTGTCACCAGCGCGGACGGGTTATCCGGCATCCAGGTGGCCGTAGGGATGGTTATAATGGTTTCAGCGCTCATATCGTAATCCAAAATCGGAAAAACACGGGTAATTTACAACCAAGACGAAAAGAATACAACCGCCGATTCATGCATTGGAAATCCATGGTTAATGGATAATGGTCAATGGTTAATGAATGAAATCCATGCGGAACATTTAGCGAAATAGTCGTAGCCGTTGCATCTATGCCGCGTTTGTCATTGACCATTTACCATCGGCCATTTCTTCAGGGGCGGCCGGGGCCGGATACCGTCAGGCGTCCCTCTCCGGATACGCCGCTTGGCGTTACCCGGCATTGATACAAGCGGCGGGCGACTTCATTGCGCATGGGCTGGTCCAGCGCCGCCGATTCCAGGATGGCATGTTGTATCTGGCCGGCCTGGTCATAGTGCAAGACGACGGTGAACGACCAAGGACCGGCGGGCTCGCGCAGCGTGGACATGGGCGCAAGATCCACCGAACGGCCTTGCCAATCGCCGATCAAGTCCACCCGATAGGATGGTGGCGCCGATATTGGGTGTCGGGCCAGCACTGAGGCCGCAAGGCGTTGTGGCGCCATGGGAATCATGGGACGCGGCGGAGTCAGCACGGTAATCTGGTCGTGCCGTTCCATGGAGGGCATATCCGGAAAGCGGAGAAGGCTATAGGCGGCGTCGAGCGGCGGCGTGACTGCATCGGCTTTTTCTCGCTTTTCTTGGCGGGCCACCAGGGCCGGCGGGCGGGCCGGCTGCCGCCGGGCCCGCCCCCCCCCCCCCGACCCCAGGCCCACCCCTGCCCCCGGCCGGTCAAGCCGTTTCTGCAACGGGGTCCACTCCTGCCCCACCTGCTGCAGCATGGTGGCGATGGCGCC
>Ga0074199_1001195_pt1 | contig 25435 bp, 20 predicted proteins | sample EPASupsiteSAE347_FD_64528 | JGI IMG/M metagenome (GOLD analysis project Ga0074199, IMG submission 64528) | Bioremediated contaminated groundwater from EPA Superfund site, New Mexico - Sample SAE3-47 | ecosystem: Environmental > Aquatic > Deep subsurface > Groundwater > Contaminated ... | reverse complement strand
GGACGGGACTGCGCAACTTCCTTCGGCCGTTCCGGGGCGTCCACAAGAAATACCTCGCACAGTACGTTACCATGTTCCAGTGGGCACACAATCTCAAGCGAGTGACCGATCAATTCCTAAGAGCTCTCATGGTTCCTCGCTTCATCTATTTGCCCATATGAGCGAAAATAGTATGCACAAGATTCCGATAGAGCAAATCCGCAAAAATCTGGAAGGAATGAGCAGAGTGCCGGATCTGACCGCAGCCGATATTCTTGCCCTGCCCGTTGCCCTCAAGCTGTTCTTGCGGTGGATTATCATGAACAGGGCAGTGACGTGTGAGCAGGTAGCCGGCTTTCTTGGAGAGACGGAAGAGGAAGCTCTGTCTCTCCTGGACACGCTTGCCTCATTTGAGCTGATTGAACGTTTACCCATCTGCGGCATGCCACGCTACTGGGTGTGCCTCAACCCCCGAAGGCTGCGACCTCCCTTGGAATTGCTGAATATGAGCGAAGAATGAGGTGCGTGCAAGCTGGGAGAATCTGTGCGAGCCGTTCTCGGTTGTCCGCTATGAGCCAGGTCCCCTATCAGCCCTTCCTTCCCATGAGCCCCCTCGTATGCCGAGCAGATCTCATTTCTCATCCATTACCCAAGCTCGTAGAGGTCGGGCCTGCGATCATGGAGGACCCTCATCTCGCTTCGGATTCTGTCGGACAGATCGAGATCGATGGTAGCGGTGAGCAGCATCTCATCCGTCTCGCTTGCCTCAACCACTGTCTTACCCCACGGATCGATGATCACGGAATCACCGAAGTAGGTGACCATGCCAAGGTGGCCGAGATTTTCCTCACCCACCTGGTTGATGCCGACCATGAACATCTGATTTTCAATCGCCCGCGCTCGCACAAGGCTTTTCCAGTGATCCAGCCTGGGGTAGGGAAAGGCCATGGGAGAAAAGACAACCCTTGCCCCCTTGAGGGCATAGGTCCGAAAGAGCTCGGGGAATCGAATATCGTAGCAAATCGATAGACCGGTAAGACCCCACGGTGTATCTACCACGCATAGAGAGTCGCCGGCCGCCATATGCTCTTCTTCGTGAAAGAGGCTGAAAAGGTGCGTTTTGCGATACGTTGCAGCTCGCTCCCCTCTAGATCATCGCGCCATAAATTCGTCCCCCCCCTGACAAGCTTCTCGATTGGCTTGGGGACTGACTGAAAGACGTCAGGTGGGGGGGAACGAACTTACGACGCGCTGATCTAGTCTCTTATAATCAAAGATAAAATCCATTTCTTTCGTGAAGAGCGAGCCGTTTCGTGCTAATGGGATAGCTATTTTCTTTCACGGATGAAATTGCATCAAACCAGCCACAAAACAAACGAACATGAAGGAGGGGGCCATGATCCGAAGAAGGATGTCTGCGAGATTTTGGAAGCTCTTGGTTGCTTTGTGCCTGTTCTTGGCGACCGGCTGCCAGGAATCCGCCCAAACGGTGCGCCGCATCGAGCGAATTGCGCAGGCGCCGGTGCAAGGAGAGGTCCCCTCCGGAGGGGCCTCGGAGCGGCGGACGGCTCTCGTGATCGGAAACGGGGCCTACGGATCGGCTCCCCTGCGCAATCCGCCCAATGATGCGAAAGCCATGGCTAAGGTGCTCCGGGGCCTTGGCTTTGACGTGATGGAAAATGTCAACGTGGACCAGCGGGGCATGAAGGAGGCGGTGCGCCAGTTCGGGCAGAAGATCCGGGGCGGAGGCGTCGGACTTTTCTACTATGCCGGGCACGGGATGCAGGTAAACGGCAAGAACTATCTCATTCCCATCGGAGCGAAGATCGAAATCGAGCAGCAGGTCGAGGATGAATCCGTCGAAGTGGGCCGGGTGCTAAGGGAAATGGAAGGGGCCAGGAACCGGGTGAACATCGTCATTCTGGATGCCTGCCGAGACAATCCCTTTGCACGCAGTTTCAGATCGAGTGCTCAGGGGCTGGCCTCCATGGATGCATCCAAGGGAACGTTCATTGCCTACGCCACGGCTCCGGGCTCGGTTGCGAGCGACGGAGCGGGAGAGCACGGGATCTACACGGACGCCATCATGAAAGTGATGAGCACCCCCGGATTGAAGATCGAGGAAGTTTTCAAGCAGGTTCGTGTCGTCGTCGATAAGGAAAGCAGTGGAAAGCAGACCCCTTGGGATGCCTCATCCATCATGGGCGATTTCTATTTCACGCCCCCCGGTGGAAGCGCGCCACCGCCTTCCGGCGGCGACACGGGGCGCGTCCAAGTTGCGGGTGGGCATACGGTGATCGAGAAACCTCAGCCGGAAGCTCCCAAGACGGGCTCTCTCAGAGTGGAAACGAATCCGGTCGGCGCGATCGTCTACCTGGATGGGGTGCGAAAGGGCGGCGCTCCCGTCTCTCTTTCCGGCTTGAAGCCGGGTGCCGTGCAGGTGAAGGTGGTGCAGGACGGCTATGAATCGAGGGAAAGAAGCGTCGAGATCCAGGCGGGGAAGGAAACGGACATGAGCTTTCTGCTGGACCGGGTGGCGCCTCCGGCCCCGCCCCCCGCTCCGACCTATGTCCCGGTACCGCCCCCCGTGGCGACTCCGCCGGCGCCTTCCTCGGGGACGGCTCAGGCTGGTGGAGTGTGGCGGGAGCCGGTCACTGGGATGGAGTTTGTCTGGGTGCCCGCGGGATGCTTTCAGATGGGCTGCGGTTCGCGGGACGGTGATTGTGATAGCGACGAGAAGCCGGTACACGAGGTTTGTCTCGGTGGCTACTGGATGGCCAAATACGAAGTGACCCAAGGGCAGTGGAAGCGCGTCATGGGGAACAATCCGTCGTACTTCAAAAAGGGTGACGACTATCCCGTGGAGGAGGTGTCGTGGGACGATGCCAAGGAATTCATCCGAAAACTGAACGGCATGGCGGGCGCAAGCTACCAGTTTCGGCTCCCGAGCGAGGCCGAATGGGAATATGCCGCTCGCAGCGGGGGGAAGGCGGAGAAGTTTTCAGGTGGGATCAATGTTGATGCGGTTGCCTGGTACGGCAGCAATAGTGGGTCGTCCACCCATGCCGTGGGCACGAAATCCGCCAATGGCCTTGGTATATACGATATGTCCGGCAATGTTTGGGAATGGTGTGAGGATATATATGCTAGCGACGCTTATGGTAAGCATCAGAGGGATAATCCTATATATAAGAGTGGCGGCCCGAATCGGGTGGTCCGGGGCGGGTGCTGGAGCTACGTCCCGGCTGGCGTGCGTTGTGCCGGCCGGAGCTACGGCGACCCCGCCGGCCGGGGCAACGATCTGGGCGTTCGCCTTGCGAGGACTCCTTAGCTTTTGGCTTTTTACCTTTTTACCTTTTGCCCCGCTGCGTCAGGCATCCGCGATCCAGCTCGGGACCGGGGTCGTGGCAGTCGGTTGGAGCGGCGGTTGAAATGTATGCGCGTACTGTGATAGTAATATAAGGGCGGGCCGCCGAGCGAGGCGTAGCCGCGAGGCGCTGCCCGTCCCGGAGGCTTCCAGGCAAGATCAGGGCCTTTGAAATTCAAGTCATGAGGTGCTCATGTCCGTTTACATCCTGACCATTCCCTTCGATCCGGAAAGGCAGACGTTCCACGGCGAGGAATTGACGCGTTTTCTCCTGAACAAGCGGGTGAAGAGCCTGCGTCCCGAGTTTTTTCAGCAGGAGGGCCGTGCTTACTGGAGTGTCTTCGTCGAGTATGAGGTAATTCTTTCGGAACAAAGAAAAGAAAAAGAAGATGCGCCGGATCTTGACGAGCTTCAAAAGGTGCTTCTCCAGAAACTCCGTGAATGGCGCAAGGAGACTGCGGAGAAAGAGGGCGTTCCCGTATATATCATCGCCACGAACAGCCAGCTCGTGAAGCTGATAGAGGTAGCGCCCGTAACCCTGGAAGCCCTCCGGCAAATCGAAGGCTTCGGCAAAAAGAAAGTGGATCGCTACGGGAAGGACATTATCGAGATGATCGGGGCCTTCCACGATAGAAGACCGCTGCCTTCCGAGAGCTCCATGAAAGATAAGAACGCTCCGGATGGGCCACGGATGCCATCCAACGATACACCGGCGCCTCTTTCATAGCAGCCCCAAAGCTCGTCCCCCGTCATTCCCGCCAAAAGCACGCGGGAATGACGGAAGTGGTGACGATCGAACGAGGAATGCCCAAATAGAGTGGAGAGAGCTCCCAATGAGAGACGATTATCCTCTGTTCGCCCACTGGTATCGAACGCTGGACTGGATTTTGTCGGCGGTCGAGAAATTTCCCAAGCATGCAAGGTTTTCCCTGGCATCCCGCCTTGCCGGAGGCGCTTTGGATACCATGGAGCTTATCATTGAAGCTATATATACGAGAGACCGTTCGCATATATTGGATCGCATCAACTTGTATATCGAAAAACAGCGCGTTCTCTTTCGAATTGCTCACGACCGCGCATATATAGCCAATCACCAGTACGAATATATAGCGAAAGCGCTTGATGAAGCCGGCCGCATGGTCGGGGGGTGGAAGAAGCATGGCTCCGGGAAAATGAACAACCCCACAGAGGATGAGCACGCATGAAAAGAATCAACGGTCTCTTCGCTCATGTGGCGTCCCATGAAAACCTCCTGGCCTCCTTTCGCCTCGCAAGACGCGGCTGCGGAAGCACTCAAGCCGTGTGCAAGTTCTTCTTCCATCTCGAACCGGAGATCCTCCGTCTCCGGGAGGAGCTGAAAAGCGGCGCCTACCGGCCCGGTCCATATCGGTTCTTCACCATCCACGACCCCAAGGAAAGGGTCATCGCCGTCGCTCCCTTCCGGGATCGCGTGGTCCACCATGCCGTCGTGCGCGTGCTGATTCCCATCTACGAGCGGGTTTTCATTCACGACTCCTACGCCACCAGGCCGGGCAAGGGGACATATGCGGCCATCGGCAGAGCTCAGGAGTTTATACGGCGCTGGCCCTGGTACCTGAAAACCGACGTGGAAAAATACTTCGACAGCGTGAGCCACGATATCCTACTGGGAATTCTCCACCGCAAGATCAAGGACCGCGCACTCATGGCCCTCCTGGAGCACATAGTCCGCAACGCTCCAGTGCCCGGAAAGGGACTCCCCATCGGAAACCTGACCAGCCAGTTTCTGGCCAATGTTTACCTCGATCCCTTCGATCACGAGATGAAGGACGAGCTTGGGATTCAAGGCTATGCGCGCTACATGGACGATTTTGTCCTGTTCGACTATTCGAAGGCCCGGTTGCTGTCTTTGCGGCCCGTGATGGAGGAGCTTCTCTCCGAGCGACTTCGGCTCAGGCTTAAGCCCGGAGCCACCTGGATCAACCGTTCAACCCACGGACTGAGCTTTCTTGGAATGCGGATCTTCCCGGAGCTGATTCGCCTCAAACCGGAGAATCGAAGAAGGAGCCTTGGCCGCCTCCGCCGCAAAATCGAGGCGTGGGAAAATGGGGTGTTGGACGAGTCGAGGATGAGCCAGGGTGTTGCAAGCATTGTCGGACATTTGCGGGCTTTTTGCCCGAGCATGAAGATAGAGTTGGGAGCCGGAGCCTAAGAGTGGCGGCCCGAATCGGGTGATCCGGGGCGGGAGCTGGAACAACGACCCGGCTAACGTGCGTTGTGCCAACCGGAACAACAACGACCCCGCCAACCGGAACAACAATCTGGGCGTTCGCCTTGCGAGCACGGGGGAGCGGCAGCATCCGCGGCCATTACGGTGGTCCGGACCGTCCATCCCCTGTCCCGGCCCGGTTTCCCGCATCCCGCCTCCGGGCGGGATCTAAGAGGGCGGATCGGCCCGGGGCTGGTAGGCATGGAGATCCTCGCGTGGGGCTTTCCATGATCGAAGGTGCCGGGTCGATCTATCCACTTCATCATCGGTGATCGGATGGCCGGCAGAAAAGTTCATGGTTGAACCACGGCGAGAGTCTTTCAGGAACGGATATTGTCACGGCCGACCACGGATGATATAAGCGCTGTTAACGGGTACCTGACGTGATGGAATACTGCGGCGCGCCGTATGTGCTTTCGAAGAAGGTCGATCCCGCCGGGCAGAGCCGCTATCTTGGCGCCTAGATCTTCGCGTCTTAAATTCGTTCCCCCCCCAAGCGGACAAGGGAATCGGCTATCAATCCGCTTGAGGCAAAATCCTGATCGTTTTTTGTGATGAGCTCATCAAAGCCATCCACGCATTGTCGAAGCTGCGTGCTTACGCCACAGACCGGAAAATCGCCGTGCGACGGCATCTCCCCGAGGAGAATTGCCGGCCGGTGCTTGCTCTTCCCGTCCGACTGCGGCAGAGGTATGAGGATGACGTCGCCTTCTTTCACGGCTGAAACTCAGGGTTGTGTTGTCGGATCAACTTGGCGGAGTATTCCGGTTCCGCCTCACCATAGGCTGCCGCAAGGCCTTCGGCGGCTATCAGAGACCAGGCTCCGTTTTCGTCCGCTGTGTCATCGATAGGCGTGACGCTGACCATCACTCGTGAGCCGGCAGGTACATTGATCCGCTGAAGCAGCTTCAAGTGACTTCCGTCTATTACCCGGGCTTCCATAAATTCCATTACAGCCTCCCATTCTATCCCCCGAAGCCTCTCCAGATCAGGAGACATTCAGGGCAAGACTGGATCGAGAAGCTACACTCCTCGATCCTTTAGCTCTCATACTCATAACAGGGCAAAACCGCCTCTCGAGAACAGCTATACCACCTTTATCCACTGAAGTTAACTACCGCGCTCCCGCCAATCCGCGATGAGTCAAAACGAAAAGGACACGGTGTGCCGCCGTGCCCTTTTTGAGTGAAATACCAATCTCGATAAAATGAAAAACCGGCTCTACAACCCCGCTTCCTTCAAAATATCCGGTACCACGCCTTCCTTGCCAATCGCCATGATATGGACACCGTGGCAGATCTTCTCTTCCTTGAGCTTTCGGATCATGCGCCCCGCAATCTCGACCCCCTTCTTCAACTGGTCGGCCTTGGAAACGCTATCCATCTCGGAGACGAGATTTTCTGGAACGAAAATGCCTGCAACGTTTTTATTCATAAATTTCGCCATGCCCGCGGAAACGAGCAGAACGATGCCTGCGAGGATCTTGGTGTCGAACTTACCTGCGTAGTCCATGAAGCGCTTGAAGTTATCGAGATCATAGACGGCCTGGGTCTGGAAGAACTCGGCACCGGCCTTGACCTTCTTTTCAAACTTCATGAGCTGAGGCTCAATAGGGTCTGCTTCGGGTGTGACGACGGCGCCGGCGCAGAACTTGGGAGTGCCTTTCAAGGCATTGCCGCCGAGGTCCTTTCCTGCTTCAAGGCATTTCATGGCTTGAAGGATCTGAACCGATTCCAGGTCGTGGACCGGTTTTGCGTCCTTGTGGTCTCCCATGGTGATGTGATCGCCGGTGAGGCAAAGGACGTTTTCAATCCCGAGCACGGCGGCGCTGATGAGATCCGATTGCAGGGCCATGCGGTTGCGGTCGCGACCGGTCATCTGGAGGATCGGCTCTCCACCCATCTCTTTTATGATGTGGCAGCCGACAAGAGATGAGAGGCGCATGACGGAGCTTTGATTGTCCGTCATGTTGATGCCGTGCACCTTGTCTTTTAGCAGCTCGATATGCTGCTTCATTTCTTCTATATCGGTTCCCTTGGGGGGGCCGACTTCGGCGGTGATGACGAATTCACCTGATTTTAGCGCATTTTTGAATGAAACAGCCATCCGTTATTCTCCTTTGTATACCTCGTGAACCTGGCTTGCCGGGTTGGTTTGTGCCGCGTGATTTCTCGGGGGGAAGGCCTGCTTTATGTTATCGAGCTTTCCCATCTTGTCGAGGCGCTGGTAGATGAGGGTCCAGGCGCAGTCTTTTTCCTTGTCCACTTCGCATTTGCCGTGGTCCGTTCCGCCGCAGGGGCCGTTCATTATGCCCTTGGCGCAGACGGTGACGGGGCAGATGCCTCCGGTCTCGCCCAGGACGCAGTTGCCGCAGGCCCGGCAGCGCTCGACCCAGTGGCCGTCTTTCGGGGTCATGCCTATGAAGCGGGTGTTGACTCCGGGGAGGATCTGGGTGGGCTCGCAAAGATCGGCCAGGAGCTGGGCTCCGGCACCGCAGGCCATGGAAACGACGACGTCGTATTCCTGGAGCTTTTCAATGATCCGCTCCATGTATTCCTTGTTGCACTGGCGCTCGACGGTGTCTTCATCGATCGTGATGTCTTTTCCGTCCTGCTTGTAGCTCATGCGCAACTGCGATGCCAGCACTCCGACTTCCTTCTTGCCCCCCGCCATGCACACGGCAACACAGGTATCGCATCCCAGGATGAATACCTTTTTGAAGGAGGCGAGCATGTCCTTGATTTCTTCGAATGGCTTTCTTTCCGCTACGATCATCTAACACCTCTTTACGTGCACCACCTTAAAGAAAGAAAGTGGCTGAAGTTCTCTATAGCAGTCTCACGCGAAGACGCGAAGGCACGAAGCTATGAAGCATGAAAGCGCAAAAACAAAATCTCGCATCTTCGCGGTCTTCGCGCCTTCGCGTGAGAACGATCCGGCTTTATCTATTCGTCGGCAACGATCACGGGCTCCGGAGCCTTCCTGGCGGCGGCCTTGCTGCCTCCCGTGAGCACGGCAAGCTGAACGGCCTTGACCTTTCGATAGACCTCGCCGGGGCTCTTCTTGACCCCATCTACCGTCAGGAGGTCCTTCTCGATGGATATGCCGAACAGTCTTTCGTTTTCCTCGAGGTAGGGCAGGATGAGCTTCCAGTCCTCGTCCGTGAAATCCGCGAATTCGCCGCCGTTTAGCTGATCGGCGATGAGGCGCCGGTGCGGATCTCGAGCGAATATGGCGCCGCCCGAGGCGAGCGAGAAGAGGTTCGATCCGGGATAGGGATGGGGGAGTGCAACAACCTTTCCGTCTTCGCTGAATCCCATGCCGTTAAGGACCACGAAGCCTCCGCCGTTATGGGGATCTCCCGCCATGAAGGATTCGGCCAGGTAGTCGAGGGCCGTGCCGTTTATCACCACCCGAGGTCTTCCCACGGCATTGATGAGGGGCCGCCCCGCGGCGTTTCCCATGATGTAGACTTCACCGCCCTTGGCGCCGTACATGAAGGTCTGGCCGACATCGCCGAAGACCGCGAGCTTTCCCTGCTTCATGATCTGGCCCAACTGATCCTGGGCGTTTCCGTGGACGTAGATCTGCATGCCGTCGATACCCGAGGCCAGGTAATCTCCCGAGCTGTCGTAGACGTCGATCCGAACCGTCTGTGTGTTGGCGCCGAAGCCGTTTCCGGTGAAGCGCTGTCCACGATAGCCGTAGATGAGGAAGCGCTTCCAGCCCTTGGCGTAGGCTTCGCACATGAGCCTTGCATCGCAGTCGTCGCCTTCCGGCTCGAAGTTGTAGGCGTAGACCACCAGGACTTCTTCCTTTCCCTGGGGAGTCGCGATTCGATCCCTGGTTTTGAAATCGATGCGGCGATAACGTCCGTTTGCCGGCTCACCGAAGTTGGGCGTGGCGTCGAAGACTTTCCTCAGCGCTCCCTGGATGATCCAGAGGATGTGGGCTCGCTTCTTGTCTCCCGTATCGAATCTTCGGTCGTTTAAAAGAGTGAGAGCCTCGATCACCGTCGCCTTGGCCTCATCGCTCGTTGTGGCGGCTTTCACCAGGGCATCGCAGACCCACCGGAACGTGTTGTAGTCCCAGGCGGGAAGGCTGGTGCCGACGTAAGCGAAAAGCGGCGCGGATCCGTCTTTCAGGAGGCTTTCGATCTTTGCGCCGATCTCAGCCGCCCGCGCCGGTGCCGTCACTACGGCCGCCGGATCGCACGCCTTCTGATTTTTGGCGAGGGTGGTAACTTCGTTTCCGAACTTATCCGTGCAAACGAGGCGCGATTTGCCGTTCTCGGGGCGGATGGTGAACATGAAGGTACCGCCGTCCGTGTGGCTGCCGCCTCTCGCATTCCAGTACTTGTCGGCGACGGGACAGAACCGGCTGTCTTCCTTTGCAAGGCTTTCCAGGGTGGCATCGATTGCCTGTTTTTCCGAGCAAACGAGGCCGATCTGCACTTCCCCTTCCTGGAGGGCAAACACCTGGGGCCGCAGCATGGCGGTGTCGGTGATGCCGATGAGCTGCAGGTAGTTCTCGTAGGGCTCGTTCCTGGCAATGATGAAAAACCAGGGGCCATCCGGAGACGCATGAATATGCGACGTCTGAATGGCGCGATAGAGCTTTTGCTTCTCCACCGGCAACTGGTCGAAGTCCGCTTCCGTCGTCGGAGCCATGGCCTCGATGATGTATTCGAGGGGGTAGCCGTACACCCGGTTCCATAAATCCAGGAGCAGGACCGAAACTTCCGTGTCCGTGTGGAAGAGCGGGTAGATCTTTCGCTGCTTCAGGTATTCGCAAACGGAGATGTAGTTGGCGAAGTCGCCGTTGTGCACCAGGGCTTCATCCATGCCGCTGAAGGGGTGGGCACCGCCCGGATGCCAGACTCTTCCCTTGGTTGGGTAGCGCTGGTGAGCGATCCAGATGTGGGCCTTGAAGTCCTCGAGCTTGTAGTAGCTTGCAACGTTTTCGGCGTAGCCGACGATCTTCAGGATCATCATGTTCCGCCCGTGAGACATTACGAAGGCTTTCTTGTCTCCGAGGGTGGAATAGAAGGTCGTGTTGAGCTTGAAGGCGTTCTGGCACATGAATTCGTCTTCGGCCCGGCCCGGCTTCAGGTTTTCGAAGTGGTTCCTCGCGATGAAGTCCTGGAGCACGTCCTTTTTCACGCGCGCGAAGTAGCGCATGATGTCCGGAGGCCTGACATCGAGGCCCGGAATGTCCCGATAGTCGTCAACGGTGGGGATCATTTCCGATTTCACCACATCGAGATAGGGATGGATGAATTGCTTTTCCACCGTTCCCGCCACCGTTTTGTCCTCGGGATCGATCAAGGCCACCTGAAGCATGTAGTGCGTGTCGAGGACTTCCCTCGTGACTCCCAGAGCTTCCGGTTCGAACCCCACGGCCGCAATGCCGCCCCCCTTGCCGTTTCCGCGATTGTGCATCTGCTTTGAGGGCTCGAAGATGTGCTTGCCGCCGACCGGGATGGAACAGGCGAATCCCGTTACCCCGCAGCCGCCTTCTTCCTCTTGTTTGGCGCCCGGATTCAGGGGAAACTCCTCGAGGAGCCGCTCCCTGGAGGCCATGATGTCTTCAGCAGGTGAGTATCCCATTGTTTTACTAGCCATACTCCTGATATCTCCAATTCTAATTGAAAGGCTTACTCAAAACCCGGGATTAGGCTTACTTGTAATCCAGATGGCGAAGGCAATCCGTCCTGCCCACCAACTCCCGGATGCTGCGCATGCCGAGCTTCTTGAGAATGTCCACCATCTGCTTGCGCCAGGAGGCGTAGAGGTTGTAAACTCGCTGGGTTCCCCATTCAGGGTCGATCTGCCCCGCCAGTTCCGGGTCGGTGGTGGCGATGCCGCGAGGACAGCCTCGTCCGCTTTCGCAGGAGCTGCAGCGGGTGCACTCGAGGGCGACCATGCCGGCGGTTCCTTCGACGATGCCGTCGGCGCCGAGGGCAATGGCCTTCATGATGTCGTGGGCCGTCCGGATACCGCCGCTCACGATGAGGGTGATCTGATCCCGCACGCCTTCTTCCTTAAGGAACCGATGGACCTTGGGGATGGCGTATTCGATGGGCATGGCGATGTTTTTCTTGGCGATGTCCGGCGCGGCGCCCGTGCCGCCGTAGCTTCCGTCGAGATGCACGATATGGGCTCCGGCGTAGAAGCTTCCCACCGCAACCATGTCAACATCCGCGGGAGTGGAGACCTTGACCGACACCAGGGCCTTGGGGTTCATGGCCTTGATCCAGTCCACGTGCTTTTTGTGGTCTTCGACGGAGTAAACGCTGTGGAAGGGGAAGGGAGAGAAAAGGGCGCTTCCCTTGACGGCCTCGCGCATCTTGGCGACGCGCTCGGTGACTTTATCCCCTAGAAGATGGCCCCCCAGACCCGGCTTCGCACCCTGGGCGTATTTGAACTCGATTATGCGCACCCGCTGAACGGTTTCTTCCTTGACTCCGAAGAGCCCCGTCGCCACCTGCGTAATCATGTAATGATCGAAGGGGTAGAGAAACTCGGGATAGCCTCCTTCACCGGTGCAGCAGAAAGTCTTCCAGCGCATTGCCGCGCTGGCGCGGGAAACCATGGTGCTGTCGCTCACCGATCCAAAGGACATGCCGCCCTGGTAGAGAGGGAGCGGGATGGTGATCTTGTGGCTGTTGTCGCCGCGCTTGTTGAGCTCGATGCTGGTATCTATCTCGTCTTCCGATATTTCCACCGGAGGCTTTTCGGGGAAGACGAAGCGAAGCTTATCGAAGCCGCCTCCCGAATTACCGGTCGAGTATTCCATGGCCACGGGCGGGACTTCTCCGGTTTCGGCCTGAAACCAGGTGCTCATCAGGAGCTCCGCCGTCCACCGATAGTCGCCGAGGGCCTGGACCATGGGGTTGGGGGCTACGGAAAGGGCATGATTGGGGCATTTGTCCACGCAAAAATGGGACGTGCCCCGGCAGGCGTCGGCGCCGACGCACAGATAGTCCTTGGGAAGGCCGATGCGGGTGCCTGCCCTGAAATGGACGCCCTGAGGACAGGAAACCACACAGGTCCCGCAGCTCTTGCACTGCTGTCCCCGGAGGACCTTGTACTTACCGATGGTATGGCGGAATCGCGAAGGAGCTCGCCTGACCTGCCCCTCCTCGCTTTGACTGCTTGTTGTGCTCATCTCTGTTTCACACCTTCCACATGATTTGTTTACCAGTTAACGGTAGGGCGGGGTTACGTCCCCGCCCCACCGTTGAGCCGACCGAAGGGGTAAGCTATTTTACGGAAATCACCTTAGCTCTTCCTGGTACCGAAGAGGGCGCCAAAGGTTTCCCTTTCGAGGTCTTCGAAGAACATCGCCCGGCCTGCTTCTCCCCTCACTCTGCGTACGTCGCGGATTCCCATGGCCCCCATGACTTCGATGAGCTGGCTCCACCAACTGCACATGAGGTTCACGACCCGGTTGGCCGTGAAGTCTGCCGTGACCTTATCGATTTCCACCGGACAGGATTTATCGACGAGGCAGCGCTTGCACAGGCGGCATTCGAGCCCGATGAGAAGCGGGAGATCGATGGAAGCCCCGTCCGCGCCGCAGATGAGCATCTTGGGAAGATGCTCGGCGAGGGCAATGCCGCCACTGGCGATGAGGGTCACTTCATCCCGGACGGCTTCGACCACCAGGTGGCCGTGGATGTCTCGGACGGCGTCTTTTACGAAGCGCGGTGAGTCTTCATTCCATTCATTGCCGTGGAGATTGGCGAAGAGGTGGACGACTTCGGCTCCATTTTTGGCAAGCAGGGTTGTGACGGCTTTGGCGTTACGATCCAGCGGCACACGGAAAGAGACCACCACTTCCGGATTCGCCTTCTTGAAGGCTGTGGCCCACTCGGTTGCCTTTTCGGAATAGTTGATCTCGACCATCTTCACGCCTTCAAGGATTGCTGAAGCCGGATCGATGCCTTCGGCGGGGAGAAGCGGGATCAGATGAGCCTTGCACGGTTCGAGGGATGCATTGTAGTCGCCAGGGGTGATGTACATCATGGTCCCGAGACGTTTGGCGGCTTCCGCCATGCCCAAGGTGACGTTGGGGCTCAGGTTTCCGAAGGGAAGGACGTTGAAGAGCACCGGCATGGGGACTTCGACGAGGGGTGGGATATCGACCACGGGATTTCCCGAGGCGTCGAATTCGAGCCGATCTTTCTTGCGTCCGATATCGATGGCCGTGCTGATGTATTCGCGGCCGTGGATGCCGTCACGGGTGGGGCGAACGATTTCCGACATATCCGTCCACATGCTGTCGAAGCCGGGGCCGCTGAAGGGCCCGCGATAGCCGGCGCCCGAGACCGGGATTCTTCCCGTTTCCGCCTGGAACCAGGTGTTGAGAATGATTTCAGGCTTCCAGTAGTCGTCGCCCATTTTGAGGAATTCGGGGTTGATGGTTTTGGAAAGCACCCCGCGAGGACAGTTCTGAATGCAGCTAAAACAGTTCTTGCACTGGGAGTCGATGGAGTCCACCATGGTTCTCCCGTCGTAAGCCCTGTTTTTGTAAACGTCGTAAAGGCAACGTTTTTTCACGCATTGCACGCACTTGAGGCAGTCCTCCTCGAAGTCGATGATCCCCGATCTTCCGACCGGAATAAATCTTGGAGCGGTTGGACTTGGTTTGATGTGATATTTCTTGGGCATTTGTTCTCTACCTCTTTTTCCAATGCCGGATACCCGACGCCAAATGTTGACGATTCCGCCGGCAGCCGGCTTTCTACCGTGAAGGGGAGCGTGAGCGAGCAGCCCGGCCGATCCTTCAACTCAACCAGGGGCCCAATGAGCTTGCCTTGGCGACCATTTCATCGAGGGCCGCGGCAAACCGCCCTTCCTCAGTCGGGCTCAGGTTGTACATCCTCACCCGCTCCTGGCCCAAGCCGGCTTCGGCCAGCAGCCTGTTGGCGTACTTCACTCTCATTTTCGCCCTGATATTTCCTTCAAGAAACTGACACTGCCCTTCCGGGCAGCCAACGATCATGGCCATATGCGCTCCGGCCTCGATGGCTTTGAGCACGTAGAGTATGTCGGTCCGACCGGAACAGGGCAGGCGGACGATCTGAACGGTCGCTTTCCCTTCGGACATGAGCTTCTCGACGTGCTCTTCGGGTGCCACGGTCGAATTGGCACAGCAATAAACAACAATGTGAGGCTTCATCACCACTCCTTGGAAAATAAACTTCTCAAAAAACCGGACTCTTTGGAAACCGAGTCGATCAGGACTTCAAGGATTTTCGAAAACAAGTCGCTTCGACTTGCAAAAAGCCACAGAGCGTTACCAGGCACACTTTTGACCCGGGCAGGACATCGGAGCACACTTCGAGCACAAACAACTTATGGAATCAAACACCGGCCGGCAGCAAGGGACACCACACCCCACACCGCGACCGCTGCCACGGAATTCCCGCCATCGTTGCCCGCGCTACGCTGCGCTTATGGCTTAAGCTCTGGAAGTGTATCAGGCAGGAGCTTCTTTGGTCCACCCTTACCGGGCTCGACCCGTGTCATGAATTGTACAGGTGGAAAGGAAGATTTCGAGGTTAACCGAAGGTTTATGACCATTTAGAGCAAACCCGACTGCAAACGCCCTTTTCAAACCTTGCCAATTTCCTTAACCTTTAAGTGCTGGGTCTCCCGGATAATTGTCTTCGTTGACAATCAGCCTTGAAAAGGTAATAAAAATCTCCGGCAATTTCAAGGGAAAAATTCAGTTGACATACCGGGCTCGAGGAGTTGCCGGAGCCGGAAGCCTGAAGAGCATCCGATATCGACGACCGCTGAGAGCTTTGGATAGACTTTTCAAGACCAGGAGCCCGTATGGGAGCAAAAAACAAAGTCCTGCCGGAAAGACCCCGAATCACCTCGGGCGTGAGCCAGCTCGACCACTTGCTGGGAGGACTTTTCATCGGGGACAATGTCGTCTGGCACGATGATTCCGGCAGCCTGGCATCGGTCTTTTGCCTCAACTTCATCCAGGCTTCACAAACACAGAACAAACCGCTCATCTATGTAAGCTTCGACCGCTCTCCTCGGAATCTGCTGGAAAAGCTGGGATCTCTGGCCGAAACACCCTCCCTCACCATACTGGACTGCTTTACGTGCGGCAAGGGCGCAAGCTCCCCCATCTTTCTGAAATTCTACGACGAAGTCAATCCCGACTCCTCCTCGTGCCGCATCATCAAGGTGGAAGAACCGACCCGAATCGAGCACGTCAATGACGTCCTCTACGGCATTCACGGCACCATGCAGGGAGACGTCCGGTTCGTCTTCGAGAGCGTGACCGGCATGCAGGAAGTGTGGGGAGGAGAAGAAAATATATTAAGCTTTTATGCCCATTCCTGCCCACGCCTGTATGAGCTGAACACGGTCGCCTATTGGATCATGGAGAAGAAGGCTCATTCCTCGAGGCTCCGGGCGCAAATCAACCAGATCGCCCAGGTTGTCATCGAGCTGGGGATCAAGCGCGGGACGACTTCCTTGACGGTGCTCAAGGCCGAAAAACGCGACCTGGAAAACTTCCACAAGCCCCACAACTACTGGACGAAGGACCTCACCATCACCTTCGATGAGGAAAAGCGCACCACGGGCGGCATCGACATGGGCCTCAAGCTCAAGGAGCTGCGCAGCCGGCGCGGCCTTTCCCAAACGGAGCTCGCTAAGCTGGTGGGGGTCACCCCTAGCACAATCTCTCAGGTCGAGAGCAACCTCATCTACCCCTCCTTGCCGGCCCTCTTGAAGATGGCGGAAGTGCTCGCCGTGGATATCAGCTCCTTTTTCCAGGAGAAAGCCCGGATCGCCAGACGCGTCGTCTTTCCCGCCGCCGAGGCCGTGGCCGTAAAAATCCCCGAATTGCCCGAAGAAAGCATTTACGCCAAACTGCTCACACCCGTTGATTTCGATCCCGAAGCAGAGCCGTATCTCATCGAAATCCCACCCAACAAAACCATTTCCACCCATTTTTTCACCCACAAAGGCGAAGAAATCGGCTACGTCCTTTCAGGAAAGCTCCAGATGAAGCTGGCAAAATCCATCTACACCCTTCGCACGGGAGATGTCGTCTATCTAACCAGCGAAATGCCCACCCAATGGAAAAACCCCGGCCCGAGCACCGCCAAAATGTTGTGGGTCAAGGTGAGATGAACCGAAGATGCCTATGTGCCGGACAAAAAAATTTACCACTGAAAGTAAGTAGAGCTAATTTATACCACCATATTAATTATTTTAGATAATAACAATCTGAGATTAAATAGAAAGCCCCACCGCATTTGTGCGGTGAGGCTTCTTGGGAAAGAGCGTTCTCATCAGCTTCCGATGAGCGGTGTCGAACTATCGGCGAAAATTGGCCGCGCAGATCGATTCGCTGTTCGGAAGCGCTTCATCAGCCGTTCAGAATGGCTTCGGCTTCCGCCCGGTAAGCATCCATCACATAGGGAATGCCCGTTACCCTGGTGCATTCGTCGGTAAGGGACATGAGCTCCCCGCGGGAGATGCAATCGACATTGAAGCAGCGGGCGCCCGCCATCAACTGCTGCAGGCCGACTTTGATCTTGTCGGAATAGCTGTAGATGCCGATGGAGCCCAGAGGAATGTTTTTGATTTCGTCCGCGCCCACCATATCTTTCACTGTTTCGTAGCTCACGAAAATTTCTTCCACCGTGCTGCCGTACTGGCTGACCGTCTTTGGCAAGTCGTTCTTGGCGATCCATTCGCTGATGTTCTTTCCCACCATGCCGGGAACCATGAGAGCACGTCCCATGCAAACGGCCTTCACGTAGGGAGCGCCCATGGCAAGGGCCTTGAAGACACCGTCTTCGCTGGAAAAACCGCCGGCAAAGGCCAGATCGGGAGTCCTTTCGTTCTTCTCGGCCAGCTTACAGCAGAATTCGTGAGCCGCCGCATGGATGTAAATACTCGGAATGCCCCATTCTTCCATCATTCTCCAGGGGCTCATGCCCGTGCCGCCGGGAGCCCCGTCTATGGTGAGCAGATCGATCTTTGCCTTGGAGCCCCACTTGATGGCCATGGCCAGCTCACGCAGACTGTAGGCGCCGGTCTTCAGAGTGATGCGCTTGAAGCCTAGCTTTCTCAGGCGCTTGACCTCGGCCATGAAGCCTTCCTCGCTCACAAACCCAAGACGGCTGTGGCGCTCGAATTCCTTGATGGCGCCGCTTTTGTACGCTGCCTGGTTGACGGGACTCGACGGATCGGGCGTCACTATATAGCCTCGCTTTTGCAGCTCGAGAGCCCGCTCCAGGCTGTGTACCTTGATTTCACCACCGATGCACTTGGCGCCCTGTCCCCATTTCAGCTCGATGGTCTGCAGGCCGTGCTTGTCGATGACGTATTCCGCAACGCCAAGGCGGGTGTCTTCAACGTTCATCTGCACCAGGATTTCACCGTAGCCGTTATGGTACTTCTTATAGACTTCTATGCGGCGATCCATTTCCGGAGACTTGAGGATCTTGTTGCTCCGGTCCAATTCGAGCCCGGGGTCGATCCCGCAGACATTCTCACCGCAAACCAGGGTCACGCCGCTGATGGCCGCGCCCACCGCAAAGTGCTCCCAGTTCTTGCGGGCAATTTCAGTGGACCCCAAAGCACCGGTAAAAATGGGAGCATGCATCTTGACCTTGATATCCCAGCCATACTCTGTTTCGGTGCTGACCGCCGGAAAAATCGCCGTATCGGGACCGGGAACGACGCCGGGTTGAAGGCCCGCGGCGCCCAGGGCATAGCCCTGGATGTTCAGATGAGAGTAATCCACGGGATAGTTTTTGTCGGCACCGGCGGTGATCTGGCCAAAAGGACCCGGATAGATCACTTCGCGGCCTCGAAAAGTGGACCTGAACACTTCGCAATTCCCGCGGCATCCGTCGATACAGCGTGAGCACATGCCACTCATGGGAACCACGTTCTTGGAACGATTGAAGGTCAAAGTCGCGTCATTGGAATTGGGTGTGGACAAGTTCATGGACTCTCGCTCCTCTTCTGTTCAATGCTGTGCATGCTCTTGTTTTGTTGTTTTTCCTTCATTATTCCCTTGCGCAAAAGAAAATCCACTTATCCGATCCTCAAAGGATATGCGGACCCCCACATGAAAAAAGCGCCCCTCCCGTTCACCGGGCTGGGACGCTTTTGTCCTTGTCTCTCAAGGCGGGACCAGGCACGCCGTTGTGCGGATCCCACTCTTTTTTCATTATGGCTCATTAATTGAAAACATTATTAGTTTTACTAATCAACATTGTCAAGATTTTTTTGAGGAAGCCCTTGATTAGATTCTTCATACCTGGGTGCGCCCTGAAGCATGGAATGATGGGGCAGGGCAGCTTCGGACGTACATCGATTTCGAGTGCGGGAAGGTTTTCTCGATTCCGCTCCCGATAAGGCCTGCCAGTTTCCTCGGTCCATGCTATCTTTACAATGATTGTGAAGACAAACATCGAGCGGCTCTGGAATGGATGAACAACATGCGATGAAGAGGTGAGACATGAAGCGGCGCGTTCTCTATGGAGTGGCGAATTACGAAGAGATAGTGGCCGATAACGGCTACTTTGTGGATAAGACCAGCTACATCCCCTTGCTGGAATCCATAAAGAATCCGGTCTTCCTTCGCCCCAGGCGCTTTGGCAAGTCCCTGTGGTGCCGAATCATCGAGTGCTACTACAGCGTGAGGCTCAAGGACCGCTTCGACGAGCTGTTCGGACGTACATGGATCGGTAAGAACCCTACGCCGCTGCGCAATGCCTGCCTGGTGCTTCATCTGGATTTTTCCATTGTGGAGGTCGGCAGAGATCTGGGCATAATCGAAAGAAGCCTCAATCGCATCTGCAACCGGAAAATGGGCAGTCTCATGAAGGCTTACAAGGAATGGTTCAAGGAAGTTCCCGCCATGCAGAGCGAGCAGACAGCTTCGGATACTCTGAGCTTCATTCTCCAACATATCGAAGATGACAGCCTTCCGCCGCTCTACGTTATAATCGACGAATACGACAACTTCGCGAACCAGCTCATAACCTCGCGCCAGGACCACCTCTACCGCCGACTCACGGCCGACGACAGCTTCCTCAAGACCTTCTTCAAGGCCTTGAAGGAAGGCCAAAAGACCGGAGCCATCGCCAATGTCTTCATAACGGGAGTGCTCCCCATCACCATGGACGAGCTGGCCTCGGGCTTCAACATAGCCCGCTTCATTACCCTGGATGAGGAATTCGAGGCCATGCTGGGATTCACCCAGACTGAAGTTGACCGGCTGCTGGATGCCGTCTATGAAGATTACGACATCCCCTCCTCGACCCGCTCGGTGGTGGATTCCATCATTCGCAATCACTACAACGGCTATCACTTCGTAAATCCAACAGGCGAGCCCGTCTACAATCCCACCCTTCTTCTTCACTTTCTTTTCGATTTTTGCCGCTACAAGGAAGTCCCGGAATTCCTGACCGATCTCAATCTGAGGACCGATCTTTCCTGGGTGAGGCGTATCACTTCGGCCCACGAGGGAAGCACGGAGGAATTCGTGGACCATCTCATGCTCCACAATTCCATCCGCTACAACAGGGACTTTTGGAGCAGCAAGTTCGACATGAGCCAGTTCTTCGACAAGAGCTTTTTTCCCATCTCATTTTTCTACCTCGGGATGCTGACCCTCGGGGAAGACTTTCAAATGAAGCTCCCAAATCTCAACATGAGAAAGATCTTCACCGAGTATTTCAACGAGCTCCACCACATCGACGTCTCCACCCGCTACGCCGACATGATGAAGGCATTCCTCGAAAAGCCGGACATTGCCGCTCTTTTTGCCGGATACTGGAAAGAATACGTCTCTCAACTCCCCGAGGCCATTTTCAGGCAGGTGAACGAGAACTTCTACCGAACGACCTTCTTCGAGCTGGGTGCGATTCACGACCATTGGTATCGCCGTCCCCTTATGTTGCTATTTGTGAAGATCGATTATCCCAGAAATCCTCCCACCAGTCATCCGCCCTGAGGACCCGGAGAGATAGCATGGGGTTGACGTTATCTGGATGCCAACAGGCTCCAGGCAGATTGAGCCGCTTTTGGGGAACATAGCGATGAGCGCTTTCGACCTCCCCGTCGCCTATTGGTAACCCCAGAGACTTGAATTTCTGGTAATCGATGGCGTCCTCGTATTTGTCGAGGTAGGCGATAAGCCGCCTGACGCTGTCTATTGATGTCCTGGCGTACTCATCCCGTATCTGATCGATGGCATCTCGCGCCCTTCCAGTCTCAATCAGCTCTCGCTTCTCATTTACCCACTTCTTTCTCTCATCCCCCTCGAACCCCATTGCCTCGGCCGTCTCATAGAGATGGTCCTTCATGTGAGGTTGATCCAGGATGAACTGGACATGAGGAAACTGTCTTTGCAGCTCCTCGCGTATACCGTTGCCTCCGTCAGCCACGGCAATGACCTGGGTCTTGCTTGAAAGGCCCTGTTTCACGGCAAGGGAGAAAAGCTGATGAACAACCACGGGATAGGTATCCACGCGTCCCACGTAGCCTTTTTCTTGTCCATCGAGGTCCGTGATCAACCCTATGCGCACGTCGCGCCAGTTGATCACACGGTTGCGCTTTTCGGGATTGTCATTCTCCTCGGTTGCCTCGGAGGGGACGAGTACACCCGTTCTCACCTTGCAGGCATCCAGCTCAGCCACGAGCCGGTCCACGCCGGGACGCTCATCGAGTGGGAGATCATAGGCTTTACGCTCCTTCTCGAGTTTGTCCCTCAGGTACTCCTCGACCTGGGCGCCAACCGCCTCGGTCACTCTTCTCACCGTGCTGTCGTCCACATGCCATCCATAATGTTCCTCGAATCTTTCGGCCGCATGCCGGAAGGAATCCTCCATGCCAAAATCCGTGAGAGCACGCTCGACCGCCTCGCTTCTTCCCTGATGGGTCAGCCCCATCTGGTCCCTTACTGGCTTGCTCGATTCTCCATTCTTCCAAAGATAGGGAGACTCCACCTCTATGGGGCCAAAGATAACATTGTAGGTGATCACGGGGCGGGATTGTACCGTCAGTCCGGCGGCCTTGGCCTCATCCGCGAGTTGACCACCGAGCACGGCAAAGATCAGGATCATGGCTGCCTGCCCCGCCTGACGCAGGAGCTCGGCCACGTCTTTGTCGATCAAACGCGCCCTCTTTGCCAATCCCGTTTCGTTATCCAAAATAGCCTCGGCGATTTCCTTGCCCAGTTTTTCGACGAGATCCTCATATCTTCCCTGCATGGCGACTACCTCCTTTCGATTTCACGCTGTTTTGATATCCTGCAGAAAAGGTAGTCATTCGTACTGCACCGGGTCCAGCCATGCCTCAGTTTACCAATGGTCGTGAATCGCACCCCTTCGAGCTTTGCAGCAGTTTTCTCTCCCGCTGGCTCGGCTTCACCGTGGAAAGATCGTACCCCCAGGGAAGAAGCGATCTCGAGTTCATCGGCAAGTACCACGAAAAATTCGCCGGCATGCGCTGGGTGATCGAGTTCAAATACTTCTCCAATGCCGAGTTACAGCGGATGAAGACAACCATCGAGGATTTCACGCTCCGCCCCGAGGACACGGAGCAGCTCGCGGGTTATGTGGAGGGTTTGAGGCGGGAGTATCCGGAGGCCAGGATCTTTCAGCATGTCATCTATTGCTTCGGAAACCAGGGATACCGGGTTTTCGAGATCAAGTAGCGCATTTTTCGATGTCTTGATGATACGAAGGAAGATAAGTCGGGTTCATGATTTTGGAGAGTGAACCTCACACAAAAGCATGGGCGAAGTAGGGATTGGGGGCAACACCGATTCCCACTTCGCCCGAATCATTCGGCAGGCTGCGTCCGGCTGCGATATTCTCGACCGGAGGCTGCTTTCACAAGATAAACGAGACAATGTCCAATGTCGGGATGGATTTTGGATTTTAGTCCTTGATACCTTTGATGGTAAGGGTTACTGAGTCTCCAGGATCAAGCTTCAAACCCTTTCCCGTACAATCCCAATTCCCAGGGGCAGCGGTAAAGCTAACTTTTTGTAACGTTCTATTATTCTTGCAAGTTACTTGGACATTACCATGAATAGCGTCGTTTATTTGACCTATGAGCGGTGCCTCCAAATTTCGTAGTTGGACTACTTCCGTGGGATCTAGCGGACGATTGTATAAGCGAACTTCGTCAATACTGCCCGGAAATATGTTCTGACCTTGCCAGTTGGCTCCAATCACACAATAATCACGTGCAACGTTCTCCATATTTCCTGCACGTCCGCCAACTCTCACCCCATCGACAAAAAAGGTCATGGTATTGGAAACATTATCAATTACCACACACCAATGTGTCCATGTCCCTGCCGGCTGAGTAAACCTATTGCCGTTATAATAGGGTGGCTTAGTGCAGAAGGGAGTTACGCTGTAGCTTGAAGTTGATGTCTTAGAATAAAGTTTCCCAGTTTCCCACTGTACGAAATCTGTCTTGCTTCTATAGGGTGTAATGTTGATCCCTACATTAAATACAACCCCGTTTGACATTTCAAACAGCTTGCGTTCCACATATCCGGTACCGCTCGATGGATTGATCCAGGCGGAAAAAGTGAATCCCGCACTCCAAAGCGCATCTAATTTTGGCATCTTGATGTACCCATTGAGTAACGATAAGGCTTTGCCCTGTACGCCGTCCATGCATGATGGAGAGCCAATGAACACCCCGTCGAGTCCGCCAACACTGTCCTGGGCTGAGCAATCATCAAAAGTGTAGTGTGCGACGAGTCCGTCCGTCAACGCAGCATGCCCAAATCCAGGTGCTCCGAGTAAAAGCGCAAAAGCAACAACAATCTTGATGAAACATTTCTTCATCGCTTTTCCTTTCAGATAATAGATGGTTAGCTTCGATGAAAGGGTGGATATCAGACCAGGTACCGAATGATCATTTGACCAGCCTTGGAATCCGCGCCCCCGTCTTGAACCTTGCAGCCAAGAATCGGTAAGCTCTCTTTGCGGAAACTTCCTCCTTCTCATCCCTCCAGGTTGGAGCCATTATTTGAAAAAGAGATATGAAATCAGGTGAAGAATGTGGGGGGGGGAACGGATCTGACAGTTTCTTTCATGAAAGTGTGTGATATGGCAGTGTCGTGGCCTGGAGACACGGGATGGAGCTGTGGGAACATGGCAACGGCCAATCGATCTTGTATTTGAAAGAATCCAAATGCAGGTTGCGGAAGAGAGAACTTGATAGAGCAGTTTTAATGGAAGCAAAATAATGTTGAGGAGGCAAATCTGGGAAGGTATATGTATTATCTGAGTGAGTGAGTGAGTGAGTGAGTGAGTGAGTACCGTTCATTTTTCTCTCTGATGGAAAACTTGATGGAGTAAAAAAGATTGCGGTCATCCCTGTCCTCTCGCATCTTTCGGTAGGTCATGAAAAGCGGCTAAGACCGAAGTGATGGCGCATTTTAGTGAAGTGGGCGTAAATTACAATAGCAAAATATGGGCATGGTTCGAATTAGGGTAACACCGGATCAGGAGAATACGGGAATGACGGTGGCAACTGTTACCCGAAACAAGAGGTTTTTGAACCATGCCGGATTCCGGCTGATTTAGAACGAGTGTTGGAAGGGAGTCCTCATTAGCTGAACATTACTCAGGCCATGGGGTGGGCCTCGCATGGATGAGCAGCAAGCAAGAAAGAGGTGAGACATGAAGCGGCGTGTTCTCTATGGAGTGGCGAATTACGAGGAGATAGTGGCAAAAAACGGCTATTACGTGGATAAGACCCCATACATCGAGAAGCTCGAAGAGATCGATAATCCGGTCTTCCTGCGCCCCAGGCGCTTCGGTAAGTCATTGTGGTGCCGGATTCTCGAGTGCTACTACAGCGTGAGGCTCAGGGACCGGTTCGATGAGCTGTTCGGGAATACCTGGATCGGGCACAATCCAACTTCCACGCGCAATGCCTACATGGTGCTGCACCTGGACTTTTCCGTTGTCGAGGTTGGAAGGGACATAGGGATCATCGAGAGAAGCTTCAACGACATTTGCAGCGGAAAAATGGACGAGTTGACGGGATTGTATGAGCCATGGCTGGAAAACCGCCTATCCATCGACTTGCAGAAGAGCGCCTCCGGCAATCTGGAGGCACTCGTAAGGGCCATCAGGCGATACGGCCTCCCGCCCCTCTACGTAATAATCGATGAATACGACAACTTCGCAAACCAGCTCATAACCTCCCGCCAGGACCACCTCTACCGCCGACTCACGGCCGACGACAGCTTCCTCAAGACCTTCTTCAAGGCCTTGAAGGAAGGCCGAAAGACTGGAGCCATCGCCAACGTATTCATAACGGGAGTGCTCCCCATTACCATGGATGAGCTGGCATCGGGCTTCAACATAGCCCGCTTCATCACCCTGGATGAAGAATTCGAGGCCATGCTGGGATTCACGCAAGGCGAAGTGGACGGGCTCCTGGACGAGATCTACGAAGACTATGCCATTCCACCCTCTACCCGCTCGGTGGTGGATTCCATCATTCGCAATCACTACAACGGCTATCACTTCGTGAATCCAACAGGCGAGCCCGTCTACAATCCCACCCTGCTTCTTCACTTTCTTTTCGATTTTTGCCGCTACAAGGAGATCCCGGAATTCCTGACCGATCTCAATCTGAGGACCGACCTTTCCCAGGTGAGGCGTATCACGTCCGCCTACGAGGGAAGCACGGAGGAATTCGTGGACCATCTCATGCTCCACAATTCCATCCGCTACAACAGGGACTTTTGGAGCAGCAAGTTCGACATGAGCCAGTTCTTCGACAAGAGCTTTTTTCCCA